>JGI24422J19971_10000080_pt1 | contig 41612 bp, 45 predicted proteins | sample DeeMarSWOR152_54_FD_19971 | JGI IMG/M metagenome (IMG submission 19971) | reverse complement strand
CCGCCGTAACCGACAAAGAAATCCAGCTCTCCTCCAGGCTCTCCCCTTGGAGCGGCTTGAGAGTTGTCAGCTCCGATCACCATAGTATACTGTGAGAAGGCATCAGGATAGTAAACAAGCGCTGACGCGTCTTTGAACATGCTTGTAGCAGCCTTACATGCAAATTCTGTGTCAATGGCATCTACACTTTGCACCCCCTCTGGTTTTTCCTCTTCACCCAGCTTCAAGGTCTGGGCTACTTTGGAGGCAATAGGCTTCACCGCGTAAGGATTAGACTCTGAGCCTACGTAGACTTTGCCTATAAGTGAGTGATCCACTCCGGAATGAATTAAAGCCAATTTTCCAGCCTCAACAGCGGCTGTGATAGCGTCTTCATCTATGAAGGACACGGATCGCTCAATCATTCCTTCCTTCATTCTAAACCTTGAAACGTATACTCCATATCCGACGATGCCAGGCGTGTCATACTCCTTTTTGGCTTTGACTATTTTGTATTCTTGATGCGGGTAATATTCATCTGCAAACGTGAAGGCTAGCGAGATTGTTGGAACTACGTCGCTTTGCTCTACTGCGTATCTTTTCCTGAACCTTGGAACAACCTCTCTGCCCTCGTAAGCCGCCAAGTCAACTTCATCTTCACCTAAAATACGGTCGGTTAATCTGCCTGGAACCCTCACCTTTCCATTGTGGAAGGAGACTAAACCGTAGAGGTAGGATCCCAGCTTAGTGAATCTATTTGTGGGTTGCCTAACAACCGTGCACACTTCTAAAGTACCCTTTTCAAAGAAGAAGTCAATGCTCTTCATTTTGCCGAAACTTTTCCTTCCGCAACTGCCACAGTAATCTCTGAGCTTGAAGTATTCTTTGCCGCAGATTCCGCATTGGGTGCCTCTAAGCCTGTCTCCGATGTAGGAAACTCGGCGTTCAATAGGTTCACTGCTCATGTTAGTCCCTCCTCAAGATGTGGACGTAAGCCTTTGTGCCGAAGCCTTCAAGTTCAAGGATGCATCCGAACCTTAGGTCCTCGTCTGGTTTCACTTGTCTGTCGCCGGCTTCGCCTCTGAGTTGCTTAACAACTTCGAAGATTTGGGCTCCGCCAGTTGCGCCTAGAGGATTTCCGTCAGCCTTAAGCCCGCCGTTCGTGTTCACAAAAAGTTTTCTTCCACTAATTTCGTAAAATCCTTTATAGTCTTCGCAACTGTTATAAACGTCAAGCCAAGCTTTGCCTTTCTCGGAAAAACCGAGGTCTTCGAGCGCCAGCATCTCCAACAGCGTGGACTGATCGTAAACCTCAGCTATCTGAATGTCCTTTATTGTGAGAAGTGCCGCTTTAAGCGCGTTTTTCATAGCGATTCTGCTTGCTGTGAAGCCGGTTCTGTCCTCGCGTGAATGAAAAGAAATATAGTCAGTGGCAGAAGAAGAACCGACAACGTGAATCGACGGATCGCCGCGTTCCTTAGCGAATTCTGAACTGGCTAAAATCAGGACTGTGGCACCGTCTGAAATTGGGGCGAAATCATAAAGCCCTAAAGGTTTATGGGCGCCAGAACGAGCCTTAAACACTTTATCCACGTTGATGCTTTTTTGAAATTGCGCGTATTTATTTTTGAGGGCATGACCGTGGTTTTTGACGGCTATCTGGGCTAAAGCCGTATTAAGGGTTTCCAGCGGTTTTCCGTAAATCCGATATTTTTTGATGTATTCTCTGAGCATGAGCTCGTGGTTCGCTTCAGGCGTGCAACCAGCATAATAACTCCACGGGTCCTCCAGAAGCATCAGGTCGTCCCGGATTTTGTCCCAGCGATCAGTCATCTTTTCCACGCCGCCCACTAGAACAACACGGTATTTGCCTGACTCAACTGCATGGCACGCGTTTAAGAGGGCAGAGCTGAAGGACCGCATTTTCTCCATGGGAACGTGCATCTCCAACAGTTCAGACATGAAACCCTCTTCAATTCCGATCTTGTTCGTTATCGAGAGAAAATAGTCAGAAAAGTAACACGCATCTAAATACTTTCGTTCTATACCGGCTGAATCTAGTGCCTTCAGTCCAGCCTCATCGCTTAGTTTTTCAGGCGCCGTTTCATAGTGCTCGCCAAACTTGGTTCTCCCGACGCCGATTATAGCAGGGGATGGTTGATTCATAAAACTCATGTCCTCTTCTGTCGCCAACCCTATGTTTAGGGGCGATCTTTTAAAGCTTTATCATATTGCGAAAAACCACTGAAACAATTGAGAGCCGCGAGAGACAAGGAGTAAAAATCATTGGCTTAGAGGAGAATTCCAAAGGACATAAGGAACTGAAGGTTGGCTTAGACACTTGGAAAATCTAGTTTGAATTTAAAGCTTTTATAGGGAAAGCTTGATACAGCAAGAACAGGTGAAGATTTGTATGTTGTTGTTTGCTTTCTTGAATCTGATTTTGGGTTCAGTTATGCAGGGTCCGCTGGTGGAGCGTTGGGTTTTCCAGATTATCAGATTCTTTGTCGATTTATTTGTTCTGACCTTTGTTTTCTACATTGCAGGCATAATAGTGGTCGGTAGAAAACGAGCCTTGTTCAGCGATGCCTTTGTTATAGCCCTTTTAGGCACCATTGTAGGAAGCATAATTTCTTTCTTCTTCCCTCTCATCGGTCTCATATTTTCTCTCCTAGTCTGGTTGGTGCTAATTAGGCATTATTATGAAACCGGCTGGTTGGGAGCCATCGCCGTCGGAATCTTAGCGATAATCATAGAAATAGTGGTCATAGTCATCCTAGCGATTCTTCTAGGGCTTTCCGTTTGGCTGTTCCTAATCGGAAGGGAATTCCTATTCCTAATTCCCTAAGGCGATTATACTGTTGGTGGTTCTATCCCCTATAGTTTTATTTGCGGTCAAATAGACCACAAATATGCTTTAGGCGCGCGTAAAGTATGGATACAATATCATCAACAAAAAAGGAGAGTTTGCGGGAGACATCTCCAGCGACATATGGTTTATCCTTTCATCTTGATTCTTTTAAGTATGGATTCTGCTTTTTTCAGGTCTTCAGGTGTGTTAACATTGAAAAAGGTCAGCAGTTTTGGGTTCACCTGCCGAAGCACTGTGGTTGAAACATATCGAACCTTACTCAAATTAGCAATCATCGACCGCAATTCAAGTCTATCTTGTCCAACCGCCTTTTCTGCGGCAGCCAAAGCAGATTTTGTGTGGTAAACTGCCTGAAGGGGTTCAATGTAGCCGTTCGGCCACCTGGGAACCGCCGCATTCCTGTTGACGCACAAATCTAAAAGAAGCGAAGCTATTTGGCTTGAAACAAAAGGCGTGTCGCAGGGAAGCAAAAGCGAATAGTCGCCCTGAACCTTTTCGAAACCGGTTAAGGCTCCAACAAGGGGGCTTCTCTTTTCATACTTATCAACTGCAACAACTGCCTTGCGCCCGAATAAATCCGCAAAGGCTTCCCTCTGCTTCTTGGAATTGGCAACCACCACAATATCGTCAACCAGCTTGGAAACCACGTCAACTACATACAGAATTAGGGGTTTACCCGCCAGCCTAACCGACCCTTTGTCCTGACCGAACCGTTTTGAAAAGCCGCCGGCAAGAATCACCGCTGATCTCCGCAACAACCAATTCCTCAACCTGAAGGCTCAAAAATCACCCGTTCTGAATAAGTGTAAACACTCATGTGCCTCCCCCTAACGAACCCAATCAAAGTAAGCCCTGTACGGTGGGCGACTTCAAATCCAGAACTGACAACCGCAGCCATGGAAGCAACCATCGGAATCCGCATTCGAGCCGCCTTCAACACTACGTCGCCGGTAAGCCGCCCACTCGAAGCGACAAAACAACCCGTAAAATCCGTTTTCCTCAAGGCTTCCGCCCCGATGACCTTATCCACCGCGTTGTGGCGCCCTACATCCTCAGCGGTTGCCAACAGTTTACCCTCCGCGGAGTATAAAGCGGCTATGTGAACACCGCCTGTTTTCCTGAAGGTTTGAGCCAGCGTGTTAAGGCGCTTAACCGACTCTGCAATGATGCTTGCCTCCACTTTCAGACCTAACGGCACCTTAGGGAGATTAAGCCGATCAATAAGCTTCGAGAGAGGCCAATAATCCGGGGAACCGCAGGCGGAAACAATCAACCGCGAAAAGGGCCGAGAAACGGAAACACGCTTCTCAGTGTCAACACCCTCCTTTAATCGGACCCAACACTTCCCATCAGCCCCTAAGCGAACTTCCCGAATTTCATCCAATGAATCCAGCACTCCCTCGGAGAGGAGATGCCCAACAGCCAGTTCCTTGAGTTGCTTGGGTGAGCAGAGAATGGTAATGTAGTGAACTTGGTTTAAAAAGACGTGAAGCGGACGTTCCTCTGCTACAAAGTCTTGTCCGCGCTCAATTTTTCTAGCGGAAAACTTCCAAATAGTTAATTTTTTCATCATAGGAGACTTTCTCCCGATCCCAATCTTTCCGTGATATTTGTGTGCATACGCATAAACGTTGCGAAAGCATTGGTTTTACGTAGGTTTCATTCAAGATATTCCTTTCAAAACTTATCCTGAAGAAGAAACCGCTAAAGCTCTAAGCGCGTGCATGAAGGAAAGTTAATATATCTAGCGCAAATTTATCGTCAATTTCAGTGCGCCTGATTATGGTTTCCTCTTGCACATTCATCGAGTTAAGTTATAGGCTAAGAAAACATAAATTGATTATTTAGATCAAGACAGGTCAGAAACAGATAGGTTAACTTCATATTTACTGTGCAGTGCGCTAATAAATGGTTCCGTCTCCCTCTAGTTTGTTGAGTCTTCTTGAAATGCGCTTGAATTCCTCGGGCATTGTCATTATGAGGGCTCCTTTGAACATGGGCGGTATTCGGGTGAGGTTGCTGGGCTCTTGATCTTCTCTGTTGCCTCTCTTATCTAGGAAGGTGAAGGTTTCGGCCAGTTCCTCGTGGTAGCGTCTCTTAGCTGATAGGCGTTTATTGTTTTTCAGTGAATCAGCGATTTTCTGGTGGGCTTTTGCCAATTTTCCAAACAGTTTTTGCGGATCATAATTCGTTTTCAGTTTTGTTGGTTTCCGTTTTTTCTGTTTGCGCTTAATCATGGAGGTCATTATTGCCTGTTCCTGTTTAGGTGTAAGTCTCCAGAAGCAGTGGACTATGCGCCCGTCTTTGTCTCTGGTTTGAAGCACTCTCTGTCCTCGGATTTTGCACTCCGTTATTTTTGTCACGTTCAAGTCGCTAGCGTGCGCTCTAGGTTCTTTTTCCACTTTCATCTTCCGCTTCTTCCCTTTATTGCGGTATTAGTTGGAAGTGGTTGATAAGAAATATTTCCAACCTAGACAAGTATTATGAATCAGTATTATAAGCCCACATGTGCCCTAACAGATAACATATATGCGGCGTGTTTCGCGCGCGCCCTTTGCATTTACTGAAGTCTCCCTATGCTTTAAGTTCAGAAAGAACATACTTGACGATTTCATCTGCAATGTTCACGGCAGTTACCGATTGAAGCCCCCGCCATCCCGGCTGGCTGTTAAGCTCAAGAATCAACGGGCCTTCAGGTCCGTCTAAGAGGTCTACGCCAGCCACTTTGCAACCAATGGTTTCAGACGCCTTTACAGCCAAGTTTTCTGTTTCCTCGTTTAGCTTAAGGGCCACGGGCTTCGCTCCTTGACTCACGTTCGTTTTCCAGTTTTCGGCTACGCGGCGCATAGAAGCCAACGCCCGGTCGCCCAGAACCAAGGTCCGGATGTCTGAAACTCCGTGGGGAACAAACTCTTGGAGGTAAAGCACGCCGTGATAAAAGGAAACGGCTTTGAACACCATCAGGGCGACATCCGGGTCCGAAACCCTTGTGGCGCCCACCCCCCTAGACCCAAACAGAGGCTTCACAACCACATCCTCCCCCAATTCATAAAAAGCCTTCAGAGCCGCCTCCGGGTCCTCGCTTACTGCCGTTCGAGGAACAGGCAGATCATGCTCCTCCAAAAGAGCTAGGGCCCAATATTTGTCCACCGAACGCTCAATAGAAGCAGGCGGGTTAACAATCAGCAACCCTAAGCGCTCAAGCCTCCGCAGAAGATCCATCCTGAAGATTATTTCCTCCAAGGAACCGCGTCCAATCGGGCGGACAAGGACAGCGCCTAATTCTTCAAGGAGGTCAGTTCCGTCTAGGGATGCCTCTGGTTTACATTTAACTCGGGCGACGAGGCGGGAAAAACTGAAGCAGACGGGTATTACGCCGTTTTTATCCATGGCTTCCCGAAGTTGGGTGGAGCACCATGAGTTCTTGTTCAGCGTTATTAATCCCATTTTCAAAGTTTATCAGCCCTGAGAATTTACGTCGTTAACGTTGAGAAATAAAGATATGGGTTATGTTCTTCCCTAAGATATGTGAGCGGGTACATCACTTGATTTTTGAGCGCGTCGGTATTATTGTTTCAGTGTCTTTGACACCATCGATTTTCCCAATTTTGTTAATAACGAAATCTGAAATCTTCTTCCAGCTTGGCAGGATTATTTCGCTTTCAGTTTCCAGCACTACAATTAGGTCCTTTTCTCCGGTAATTATGTGAGCCTCTTTGACTTCGTCAAATTTCAAGAGCTTTTCCATTACTTCTTTTTCTTTTCCCAGATCTACAGTGAGAAGGACAAAGGCCCGTGCTTTTCTTAACGTTTCTTTAGGACACATGAACATGAACCTCTTCAAAAAGTAAGCTATGGATTTCAGTTCTTAAACTTATCGCGTGCGCCAGCTGAAACCTTTCAACGGAAAAATTCTAAAATATTGCATAATTACTTCTCAAAGTTTCTACTGTGGGCGAATAACAACGGTGTGACCATGAAAAGGTTCTTAACATTTATAAACCTTGAACACGGAAGGATTCGAGATACAGGAGTAAATTGCATAGTGTAGCTGGCTGGGAAGAGGAAATATGAAGATGAAGTGATTAACAATCACATCGTTCATAAAATTGGTCCCCTAGAAAGGAAGGTTGAAAAGATGGAAAGCACGTGGCTGTTAGCCCCGATCCCGCGCGCGCATATTTGAGGAGTAAAAAAGCATTGTGATGAGTTAAGGAGGTATGTAAATGGATGTTTTGATAATTGCTCCGATTTCAGGTTTAGTTTCTGTTGTTGTCGCGATATATCTGTATTTTTACGTAAAAAAACAGAGTTCCGGAACTCCAAAGATGAAAGAGATTTCTGATGCGATAAGAGAGGGTGCAGTCGCCTATCTAAAAAGAGAATACAAAACCCTTGCAGTTTTCGTTGCTATAATGGCCGTTGCTCTCGCAATCTTTCTCAACATTAATCTTTCCATAGCTTATATAGTAGGTTCAATTTGTTCTGCATTGGCTGGCTACCTTGGCATGGATATAGCATTGCATGCGAATGTCCGAACTGCTGAGGCTGCTAGAAAAGGTTTGAAAAAAGCATTTCCTGTGGGGTTTTATGGTGGAGCAGTCATGGGCTTAGCAGTCGTTGGCTTAGCCCTGCTGGGTATAAGTATCATCTATTACGTTTTTCAAGATCCTGAAATTGTGATCGGTTTCAGTTTTGGGGCAAGTTCAATTGCACTCTTCGCCAAAGCCGGCGGTGGTATATACACAAAGACAGCTGATATCGGCGCGGATCTAGTCGGTAAGGTAGAAATGGATTTTCCAGAAGATGACCCTAGGAATCCTGCAGTTATAGCAGATAACGTCGGGGATAATGTTGGTGATGTCGCAGGAATGGGTGCTGATATTTTTGATTCATACGTCGCGAGCATAGTAGCAGCGATGATACTTGGAGCAGCAACTCTAAGCATTACAGGTGTTATACTGCCCCTTCTTTTCGCAGCATCTGGGGCATTTGCGTCTATAATTGGAACATTTCTTGTTAGAGTCAAGGGGAACAACCCTGGTGCAGCTTTGAACAGAGGAACATACATAACATGCATAATTTTTGGTGCCTTTGCATTCCTAACGATTTATCTACTGGAACTTGATATGAATCTATTCTATGCAACTATAGCCGGTTTAACAGCTGGAGTTGTCTTAGGGATCACATCAGATTATTATACGTCCATAGACAGACGCCCTGCATTGACTACTGCAGAAGCATCGAAGACCGGTGCAGCCATAAACATTTTGACCGGGTTTTCATATGGTTGTATTAGCATAGTGCCACCACTCATCGGCATCGGCGTCGCAACCATATTATCTTACCAGTTAGCCGGATTGTATGGAGTCGCCATGGCTGCAGTTGGGATGCTATCAATAACAGGCATGATTGTTTCCTCGGATGCTTATGGTCCTATTGTTGACAACGCCAAAGGAATTGCAGAGCAATCAAACCTTGGAGAAGAAGTCATAAAAGTCGCTGATAGATTAGATGCAGCTGGTAATACTGCTAAGGCTATAACTAAAGGGTTTGCGATAGGTGCAGCTGGTTTGACTGTAATCGCTTTGCTAGCAGCTTACACGGAAATAGTTGGAATTGAAATTGTTGATTTCATGACCCCGTTTGTCTTAACTGGTGCGCTAATAGGAGTCTTTATGCCACCTCTCTTTTCAGCTTTAACTATACTTGGTGTTGGTAAAAACGCGTTTAGAATGATTGAAGAAGTTAGGAGACAGTTTAGAGAAATTAAAGGTTTGAAAGAAGGAAAAGCAAAACCAGATTATGCTAGATGTGTTGACATAGCTACTATAGGTGCTTTAAGAGAACTTATTCTTCCGAGTGTTTTAGCGATTGTAGTTCCGTTAGCGGTTGGTCTCGTNCTTGGCAAAAGTGCTTTAGGAGGGTTCTTGGTAGGAAGNATACTTTCAGGATTAGTCTTTGCTCTCTTGATGGCTAATGCAGGCGGTCTATGGGACAATGCTAAAAAATACATNGAAGACGGTCACTTCGGTGGAAAAGGATCTGATGCACACAAAGCTGCAGTCACTGGTGATACTGTTGGTGATCCGTTCAAGGATACCGCTGGGCCGTCGATAAACACGTTACTTGTTGTTATGTCCTTAACGGCATCCATGTTTGCCCCGCTTATCGCGGCTTATGCTCTCTTTGGATAATTTACTCTTTAAAAAAGGAGAAAATTGTGCACGCGCACTTTTCATTCTAAGTTGTAGTGCTTCCTAATCTTCTCTTTTATCTCCCAAGTACACTTTAGACCCTTTGGAAATACAACGTAGTCACCTGCTCCAAATTCTACATCTCCTTTTGGGGTTTTGACAACTGCTCTTCCCTCTATGATTATACAAGTCTCCTGTTGATCATACTCCCAAGGGAATTTGGACTCTCCTCTTTCCCAGATTGGCCAAGATCTTGCTTCTTCTAGCTCTCTTTCAGTAGGTTTTCTGACCTTCGGCTTCATTTTGATCACGACTTCAGAATTAGCTTTCTACATATTAGGGTTTGTGCTTGGTCTATAGCTATGCGTGTAATCATCAGAAACAGTGAGTTTTGTTGATGCTTTTGTATCCATTTTAGAATTTTCTAATGTATTGTTTAAGTTGTTTTGCGTTCTTTATTGTGTTTGAGAGATTTAACTGCAGATAAGCCCCTTGGCTGTTATAATAAGGTGCACCTTTCCTTGAGAACAAGGTCAAAATCTTTCCCCTATGGTGTATATCGAAGCCTTCTGGGCTTGGTTCATGCCCTCGAATCAAAACGTGAACATTAAGCAGTTTCAAAAGCCTATTAGTTATATCTTCGCCGAAAACCTTCCCAGCTCCCCTAGGCGAAGGGTAAGTTCCAGCTATGCTTTCTGCTGGGTCGCTCCAAAGAATTTCCTCAAGGTGGCTTTCCTGCGGATGTTTTTCATGGGCGTATGCCAAGTCCTCTATGGAAGAGACTTTAGATGGCACGCCGCCGTGCAGTATAACGTATCTTTTGTCCACGAGCACTGCGTTGTAAAGATTGTTGAAGAGTTCAGTCAGTTTCGCGTAAACCTTAGACTCCTCTCCTCCAAACTTTCTGCGTAAGTGAACGGGCAAGTCATGGGGGTAGGCAAGCAGGTCTCTTGGTCCCTCGTGGTTTCCACGCATCAAAATCACCTTTTCTGGGAACTGCTCCTTAAGCCTTAAAACGACATAGTAGACTTCAGGTGAATAAGCTCCGCGGTCGCCGTAGTCGCCGAGAAAGACTAGATGAGTGTCTTTGCCTTTACGGGCTTTCTCTATGAACCCGCAGTCGCTTAGAACATATCGGAGGCTCTCTAAGTCTCCATGTATGTCGCCAACCACGGTTGCTTCGCCCGAAGGTGGAANAACGACGAGCCTGCCCATGATCTGCAGTTTTNCAACTTGCCCACGTTCATTCGCCAACCGCTCAGTAACGGATTCAACCAGTCNGAGGAATTCGCCAGAGGTTACCTTCGTGCATTCTTCAGTTAAGGTCTCTACGTCTAGGCGTGAGGGCGTTTTTGTCACCTTTAGACCCAACAGATAGCCTTTATTATTGCAGTTCGCANGGTAGGAATTAAAAGTTTCACTTGCACAATATTTGTGAAGGTAACACGCTAAGCGGAGAAGTCAACATTGGTCATCCCGAAGGTGAGCTTCNAAGAAAGTCTGTGGAAGGATGTTGTCATAGCTGGAAAGTGCACGGGTTGCGCTGGTTGTGTCGTCTCCTGTCCCATTGAAGTCCTGGGCTACGCTGAGGAAAGACCGAAACTCATAGGGAAATGCACTTCCTGTGGCATTTGCGCTCAAATCTGCCCTAGATACGAAAAATCCTTGTCATCCGTTGATGCTTTTGTATTCGGAAGGAAAGCAAAGCCTGAGGAGGACTTCGGCATCTACCGACGGGTCCTAGTCGCCAGGGCTAAGGATGCGCGCGTTCTTCGTGTTTGTCAGGACGGCGGGGTGGTTACCGCCCTTCTGGTTTTCGCTCTTGAGAATGGATTTATTGACGGCGCCGCTGTTTCCGGAATCAGTAAAGATAAACCGTTTTATCCTGTTCCTAAGCTTGCTTTAACGCCGCAAGAAGCCCTAGAATGCGCTGGAACAAGATACTCCTATTCACCTAACCTGCTGGCTCTCCGCGAAGGCGTCAAACTTAAAAAGGAAAGCTTGGCGTTCGTGGGAACTCCATGCCAGATTCAAGCGTTAAGAAGAATAGAGATGCTTCCCTTGAAGAAGTATGCCAAAGCTTTAAGCTTCTCAATCGGGTTGTTGTGCACAGAAAGTTTCACGTATGAGGGACTAATGGAGAAACACATACAAGGCGCGCTGGGCATCGATTTACGCGATGTGGAGAAAATAAACATCAAAGCAAAGGTTTTGGTCACCACAAAATCAAGTGAGGTCGCGGTTATTCCCTTAAAGGAGGCGAAACAATACGCTCAAAAAAGCTGCAGCATATGCCCAGACTTTTCCGCTGAACTTGCCGACATCTCAACCGGCGGAGTAGGGCTGAAGGATTGGACGCTCACCATCCTCCGAACGCAAAAAGGCGAAGAACTGTTCAAACAAGCCGAAAGCAAAGGACTAATCGAAACAAAACCTGTGGAACAAGAAGAAAAAGCCTTAGACATACTAATTAAGCTTTCAAGGAGAAAGCATCTGGGTGGCTGAGCTGATTATGTGTTATTTAGTTTCAAAAGGCTTATATTCTATTTTCTCCAAAGGGGCGTGCGATGCCTATGTTGCAGAAAAAAATATTCGTTTGCCTCATGTTCTTACTGTTCATCAGCACCAGCGTCACAATTATTTCATCCTCAAACAAAATTGCCAATTCCACTGCAACCATCACAGTTTCTCCAACAACCATCGTCGGACCGCCACCTGATATCGGCGAAACCTTCACGATTTACATAAACGTCGCTAACATCACAGACCTCTACGGTTGGAGCACCGGCTTAGCTTGGAACCCGTCAATTCTAAACTGCACAGGCTTCACCTACAACTATACCTTCTTCGGACCATCAACAGATGTCTTAACCGCTCCAGGAACAATAAATAACGTTTTAGGAGTGATTGATCCGCCCTACGGCGCCACTCTTTTCACCGACTACGGGGTGACCGGCAGCGGAACACTCGCAGACATCGAATTCCTAGTAGTGGGATATGGAACAACCTCAATAAATATCACATTTGAGGCACTAAATTCCAGCGAACTCTCTATTCCATTTAGTGTTGTTAACGGAACTTTTAGTTTACCGGCGCCCGATGAAGAACCTCCAATTATCGGAGATCCCACGCGGGACCCCGAGACTGATGTTACGCCTGATCAGGCGGTTACTGTTTCGGTGAACGTGACCGATAATGTTGAGGTTCGAAGTGTCATACTGAGTTACAGCAACGACACAGGAACCACTTGGTATAATGTGACGATGAGCAACACCGTAGGAGATACCTATGAAGGACAAATTCCCGGGTTTCCAGCAGGAACCAACATACAGTATAAGATCATCGCCTACGACACTTCTAATAACTTGGCTGTGGATAACAATGCTGGAGAGTATTACGTTTACACAGTTATACCGGAGTTTCCAACAGCCATAATCGTACCTATGCTCATTGTCTTGCTTGCCGTAACCGTCCTAGCGAAGAAGATTAGACCTCGCAGCTAGCCCCTCACACTCCAACTTTTTTTAATCTAAAACTCTTTAAAATAAAACAGAATTTACGACCTTCAGAGTGAAAAATCCAGTTTAATTAAGTGAAATAAAAACCTTGGAACGGAAACCGAAAATTTTCGCATTTGCCTACTTTATGTTCAAAAGTTTTCTTGATGTTGCGTTTTTATGATGGGTACCCCATTTGACTTATTTCCTTATTAATTTATGTGAGTCACGTCTCCTATGCGTAGACATCAGTTAGAAATCATTGCAGATATTTTGCAAGCTGCGAAAAGGGGCACGAATAAAACTAGGATAATGTACAGAGCTGATGTGAACTTTAAACAGACGCAAAAATATCTGGGAAAACTGATGGAAAAGGGTTTGCTGACTGAAACGAAACATGAAAGAAAAAAGCTTTTCCAAATAAGTGACAAAGGGTTAGAATACCTTCATAAATACAATGAACTAAAGGAACTCTTAACTATCGGCGATCAATAATCAAATTTGATCAGCTAACGGGTAAATCGTACGTAACCGTGACCCCTTTTCCGGTTAACCTTAAAACAGTTTTTTCCAATTCTCTTTTTTGGCTTTCAATTTTTTGAAGAAGCCCCTGATATTCACCGTCTAAAACAGCGTATTTAGAATCAACAAATTTCCTGCGCTTCTGAAGTTCCCTTAACCTTTTTTGATGCCGTGCCAACTCCTTTTGAAATGACTCCATAGCCTCTGAGTTTAAAATTTGCTGTTTCCGAGAGAAAGCCTCCTTGCATTTTCGATGCAAAGGAATCAACGTGTCCTTATCGACGATGCTCTTTATTTGCCATTGGGCTTTCCTCAAACGGCTGCTCTTCAGTTTCAGTTTTCCCCGATCAATTGCATCAACCATTTTCCGAAGAATCCTTTTAAGCAGTGGATATCCGTCCTCTTCGGTTGCAAAGGCTTCAAAGGGTTTGTTCAAGTACTCGTCGAGTTTCTTCGCTTCCTCTAACATTAGATATTGCCCTGGACCTCGGGAAAGAACTTGGAACTTGAAAAACGGTTTCTGAAGGTGTCGCAAACTGTTTTTGACTTTCTTTTCGAGCTCTTCAATTTCTTCGTTTGTGCGAACAAGTCCCTGCATCTCAGTTTTCTTTCGAACAGCTTCGATGTCCAACTGTTTCTTCTCTATTTTGCCTTCAATGCCCTTCTTTCTAATTTCCGTTTGTCCTTTCTGTTTCTGGGCCTTTTCAAGGTCGCGTAACAAAACGAAAAGCTTGTGAATCATGGAGAACGCTTCCTCCATTGTCTCGGCTTTAACGTATTTCTGCGAGGAAAAACTACGTAGGGCTCTGAATGAATCTACGGCCCTTTTCAGGGCGATGTCAAATCTTCTGCGGTTGAGTATAAAGTAGGGTTCAATTCTGCGGAAAAGGTTCATTCTTTCTTGTTCGATCGTCACAAGTGCTCTTTCTAAATCTTCGTTCAGCATCCGCAAGTTTTCACGAGAAAACTCTTCTGGAACAACAACTTTGTCAACTGCGTCTAGGGTGCCTCGCCCAAGTTTGTTCGCCGCCCTAGCTGAACGATAGGTTTTCCGGTTTGCCTTAGCCATCTCCGCTTCGCCGTCCACCAACAACTTTCCACAAACATCGCGAAGATCATCCAGCTTACCGCGGACATTGTTAAACAGGTTTGCTCCATCAGCCTTGAGGGGCTCCAGTGTCGGCGCTAATTCCCGCTCTAACCACTCTTCCAAGTCTTCAAGAGGAACTTTAAGAGCAACAGACAAGACACCGTTTCTCCTATCGCCACTTTCGTTTATTCGTTGACTGCTTAAATTAGATGGAAGACCAACTTATTTAATCTCCCCTTTATCAGGCAGCGTAAACGCGAATCAGATACGTGTTTTTAGGTAGTTACTCTTAAATAGGTTAATATAGACTGCATATGGGAAAGGGTTCCACATGAAAGAGCGTACATTTCACATCGACAGTGTAAAGGAATTCGCTTTTGTTATAACAATGGGCGCGTTAGGGAACGTTCTCGCGTTGTCCGCGTCTTATCTAGGAAACATACACCCTCAAATAGCATTAGACTTATCGCATATCGCAACATTTATTGTCGCTCTGAATTTGGGGGCCATCACCGGTTTCGCCACAGGATGCATAGCCGGCATCTTTACATACTATCGCTTTGGACTAGCGGGCTATTACGGTCCAATTGTTGGGCTTCCCATAATACCACTAAAAGGAATTACCGGATTATTCAGCGGCCTTCTAGCAAAGAGGGCCAGACCCTTTTTTGCGGTAACTCTAGGATTCATTCCTGAATGTGTTGGGACCTTTCTGTACATGAAATATTTTACAGCTTTGTTCTTACCTATTGAAATAACGCAGTACATAACTATGTCGTTGATTATCGGGGTGTTGATTAAAGCGTGGGTAGAGATCGGAATACTGGGGCTCTTAATGGAAATTCTACAAAGAAATCAGGCATTACGAAATTTCATGAACTCCATCCGTGCCAAATACAAAAATTAGAAGCCATGAAAAACCGGCATAACCCGATATGTATCGCAAAAGCACAATATATAAAATAAAAAAGAGGGAAGGCTAAGGCTTTAGTTGAAGCCTGTTTGCTTTGACTTACTCACCCTTTTCAAACAGCAAGTAATGTTTGACATTGGTTCCATAGCCAGTCGCCTGATAAGTGTGCAGATGCCAGCCTTCGTTTTGATAGTCCTCAATTGCTTCGGCAACATTCTTGTGATGCCCAATTTCCACGCATTTCCATTCCTTCAACTTAACTTCACCTTCTGGAGCACTTTGCACGCGCGCAAGCCATATACCTTATTCTTAGCTTTGTTTCGAAGTTAAAGCTCTTTGCCGGTATAGAATATTTGGTCATTGGCATACCGATAAGAGTGAAACGTCATAAATCTTAAGAATTATACCTAGTTCATTAAGAATGAGCGTTAATGGTCGAAAATTGTCCCAGTTGCAAAAAAGATCTTTCTAATCTTACAAGTGATACCAAAAATTGTCCTTACTGTGGTGCAAAACTTGAGGCTGATCTATGGGATGAGTTGTTTGATGAAGAAAAACAAAGAGAAATACTGAGAAAAATGCGCGAACGAAAAGAACAGCGCATGCGTAAACTTAGAAGGTTCGCTCTTGTAGTCGGTCTAAATGTAATCCTTTTCTTTGCGGCATGGTCGCTCTATTTGGTTTCTTTGCGGCATTGGCTGGGAGTCGGATTAGCCATTGGACTGGTGGCTGTAGTGCTTCTATTCGACCTCTTAATACTGTATACTTTGATATTTAAACGAAAGTAAGTCTTAATGCACGCGCAGTCATAGCTCTATTTAAAGCTGTGCTTATAATCCGATAGATTGCTTGAACACTTCTGTGTTGATTTTGCCGGCTTTGAAGGCTCTTCCTGTTTTAGCGTTGTTGACGATTATAACTGCTGGAGCGAACAGGCTGGGGTCAATTTTATAAAAATCGTAGCCAGCTTCCTTGAAAATCTCAGCGAAGGGTCGCCCATAACTTTTAGAGGATGAGGAGGGTGCTTTCGTTACTAGTTCTTCGAGTTTTCGGTCATCGTTATATCTTACGGTGTATCCTGCTACACCTGCATACAGAACAGCGTCGTTGCTTCTTCCCATGGCTTCGGCGGATTTTGGGTGAACCGGCGCGATAGGCGCGTATCCCCATCCGTGCGTTATTAGCTTAGGGTCGAAACCGAGTTTCATTAGGCGGTAGATTCCCTGTTCAACTATTCTTCCAGAAATTTGCGTGGAACCAGCCACGGTTGACGTGGGGACGAGGATTAAGGATAAATGGTCCGGTTTAACTTTGCATTGCACAGAAATATGTTTTATTGCTTCTTCAGGCGGCTCCTTCGTGGTTTCAAGCACCAAAACTGCAACATCAGCCTCGTCCTCATACCCGATTTTTTCGTAAACTTCCTTAGGTTTAAGAGCTAAAGCCCGCGCTGGACCAGAACCCATAGCCGAAAAATCGCCAGCTTTTATGGGCCAACCGGCAAACTGCGATCCCAGCGTCGCTATGGCAGGATGATCCGTGTAAACGAAGATGGAAGGAAGCTCTACATCGTCATAGCGCATGCTGAGAATTTCTGCTTTGCCGTATCCGCCTAAACAAATCTCAGTTATGATTTTGCCGGCGAGAAAACCACCCTTCGCTTTGATTCCGGCGTCAATAAGGGTTGCGCCAGACTTCGTTTCTTTAACAGCCACGCCGTATTCTTCAGCCTTTTCGCATAGTCTTTCTACAAGTTTTAGCGCAGTGTAATTCACGCTTAATTGTGAACTTGCCATTTGCACTTCTCCAACCATAGTTGTTCATTATAGGGATAAAAATGAATTTATGCGTAAGCCTTCTGTCATAGGCATGCTTGTTCAATTTGCATGTGGAGATGTCTCCGTAAACTCTCTTTTTTCGGCTTTTTGTTCCGTTTGATAGATACGCCATGTAATTCTTTTAATTGCAGAAGAATTATTCTCATCTTGGTGTGATAAGTGAAAATAAGATCGATTGAAGTGAAGGATTTTGAAGTGTTCAGAAGACTTTTTGAAGAAGCTTATGTTGAATACTTGGAACTCTTAAAGCATAAAAATCTCCAGCAATATCAAAAAGAAAAACAAGAAAAGAGAGAAGTAACTCGTGCAAGGTTTAACTTCTATCTTAAAACTGGAAGCAGCTTTGTCGCTGAAGAAAACGGCAAGGTTGTAGGTTATATAGCAAGCCAAACAACATGTTTTATGCATGGCGCTGACAAGCTGCTGTGGATTGAATATATAGTTGTGCGACCAGATTTTCGAAGAAGCGGAATTGGTTTTGCCTTACTACGTAAGCTCATAGACTACGCCACAAACTCGGGTGTGGAGTTGATATATACAACAATTAACCCTGTCAACGAGGCTTCTATAAAACTGCACCTTAAAGCGGGCTTTGACATCAGAGACCGGAAAGCTGCCTACTACAGAATAATTCATCAATAGGTCTCCATGAAGCTCGCGCAACTCTATTTTCCTGCACGCACCTGAATAAACCCTTTAATTTAATCACTGACAACATCCTTGAGGTTATGAGGTAGCAAGTATAAGGATTCCCAAAAAGCAAAGGAAGTAAAATGCTACACTGTCAAAATTCAGGCAGAGTTAATTTAATTCTTTTTTAATCTTCTAGTCCAAGTTATCAAACTATGAAGTAGTTCTCTTATTATTTCCCTTGTTTCTTCGTCTTTTAATCGGCCATTCGCGTCGATTTTTTCGTGGGCAAGTGTTACAAAGACTTCTGGCTTGTTAATTGGGTGCATGTTGAGGAAAACGAGGACCTGTCGCAGATGATATTGCGCTCTTGCAGTTCCGATCCTCCCGGGAGATGCACCCGTTATGGCAATGGGTTTACCTTCAAAGGAGTTGTCTCCGTAAGGTCTTGAAGCCCAATCGATGGCGTTTTTTAGAACACCCGGTATCGAGTAGTTATATTCTGGCGTCGCGATAAGAATTGCATCTGCCGCTCTTATCTTTGCTTTGAATTCCTTAACTTTTTCAGGCATCCGAGTTTCTAAATCTTGATTGAACGGAGGAATTCCTTCTATGTCAAATATTTCAAGTTTTGCATCTTTTGGTACCAATTCCATGGCTTCACGTAATAATGACTTATTATAAGAATTCTTCCGCAAACTACCTGCAAAACCGAGGATGGTAATTGGTTTATACATGATTTACAGGTACTGCCTGTTATATTATAAATTATTTTCCCCTTGGAGCTCTAAGAGTGAGTTTGTCTACGCGCGTGAGTTGAAGAAGTTCCACAAGCTCTCTCCATTTCTCGATAAACTCGAGTCCTTTTCGGGTTGTTGCATACTTGGTTAAGCTATGGTGGTGAACTTCCAGAAGCTCCTGTGATTGCAGGTGGTAAAGGTACTTCTGGAGCAATCGCCACGATAGGTTCGTCCCGTACATTACTCCCGTCTTGAGCTGTGGCTGTTTACACAGACTCAGTATTTCCGCCATAATTTCGAGACTGCTTCTATTCGCCGTTAACATCACCAGAGTGCTTCACCATCCATTCCTCACTCTTGCGCTCTTTACTTTGCGGGTTTCTTGGTGTGCTCCTTTGCAACAGAGGGGAAAGGAGAATCAATGGAAAAATGAGAGAATATTAGAGCACACATACAAGCCCGCGCACATTTTTTTTAAACGCGAGTGAAGTGCCACGGTTCTGCGACATATTCCTTTTCAACTTGACTTGTTTTCAAGTTTTTCTCGCGTTTAAGCGTGATGAAGACTGAGTCGCCCTGTTCAAGATTTTTTTTGACTTTTCTAAAATCGATATCCTCGACCTCCACAACATCAACACTCCAACCTTCGTCGTCTTTCAAGATGAACAAACGAAATAGTGGCTTTTCTTCATTGACTTCAATTTTTCTCAGCACCATTCTCTCCACTTCCCTCACAAAATTTTTTGTGATGCCAGCGCACGCGTTTTAATTTGGAGGTGAAAACTTTTAAATATATGTGACTGTTATACTACAGTAACAATAACTATTTGATTCGAGTGGATTCTATTGCTGTCTTTAGACGAGAACGCTGAGATGTTGTCTCGTTTCGGGTTAACCCGTAATCAGGCGAAGGTGTACATAGCCACAGCTCAACTGCGTATGGCTTCAATCAGTGAAGTTTCAAAAGTGTCGAAAGTGCGTCGAGAAGACGTCTACAGAATGTTGCCGAAGCTTGAAAAAATGGGCTTGATAGAAAAAATATTAGGCAAACCAACCAAAATCAGAGCCACTCCTGTGGAAGATGCGCTTTCTATTCTGATCAAACGGGAACAAGACATGTCCAACAAAAAAATCTCTGCACTGAAAGCTAATAAAGACGAGTTCTTGAAACATTTCAAGCCAAGCGAAATGAAGCTGATATTCGAAGAGGAAGAAGCCCATTTCGCCCTGCTCTCAGAGCGGGAAGCTATATTGGTTAGGATGCGTGATATTATAAAAAACGCTAAGAGAGAACTTGACATCGTATATTCAAGAAACAAACTCACGCAATTTATATGTACTTTCGCTGAGCAACTCAAGAAAACCATAAGTAACGGGGTGAAGGTTCGAATAATATCCGAAGTGCCCGATTTTGAAGACCCAATTCCGAGAATTATGGAAGAGCACATATCACCGGGACCCTCTATGGACTTAAGGTATACGGATATGCCCTCAAGCAATTACATACTCGCTGATTTCTCACAAGTTTTAATCGCGACCACCACAGAAGAACCCATAGCGGAAAAACCTTGCCTATGGACAAACAGCGACAGCCTCGTTAGGGTCTTTCAAGAAAGTTTCGAAGGCTATTGGCAGAATTCCGTGAGCTGGAAAACTATTGAAACCAGGTCTGTTCCTGAAAAGCTCACTCGCTTTGTGGAACAATTGAGACCTACAAACCACTTGATATTTGTGTACGATTCTCCGGAAGCTAAATACAACGTTCTCTTCAACTACCTTAAAGCTGGATTGGAAAAAGGGGAAGCTGGAGTATATGTGGCCTCTGAAGAGAACCCAACGCAAATAAGAGAAGCTATAAAACGGTTTGGCATCGAAGTGGAAAAATTCGAGAAAGCAGGTGCGTTACAGGTCTTAAGATACGAAGACATTTATATTAAGGATGGAGAATTCGATATAGCCACCACGATAAATTCATGGAAGAAACTTTACAATAAAGCGTTAAAAAATGGCTTCAAGGGATTGAGAGTCACCGGAGAAACTGCATGGTTCTTCAAACGCAGAATAATCCCAGAACTAATAGAATATGAAAAAACGTTACACAGAGTCTTGAACATCCCAATGATTGCCATCTGCGCCTACAACACCAACATGCTAAACAAAAATAGAGACTTAATGAACGCATACAATGAATTAGTCAGAGCCCATGGCACAGTCCTATTCACAGGAATAGACAACAAACTAGGAAAAATCGAAATTCGAAAAGCTTAGACTCGCAAACAACCTCAGTTGGAATGGAAAGCTTTCTGTTATAGGTATTTTTCATAGAATTTTAGGTGCGGGTTTTTAGTTTGCGAAACGAATAGTTTTCCGTTTCCGTTGTCAGCGAGGTCTCCGATAAACTGGTAGAACGGACCTAGAATTACTTCTCCGTTCACCTTAACTTTTGGTTTAATTGTGTCTATTGTGAATGTAGGAAGTACAGATGGAATGTAAGCACATATGATTATTTTACCTCCAACCATTTCTGCACCAGCCCGCCCCTCACACTTACCCTCAACAAAAATTGTTCCTTTTTTCATGTGGACGCCTGCAAATTGTCCAATATTCCCGTGAACCTTAATGAGTCCCTTCCTCATGAAGCAGCCAACCTCGTTTCCCGCATTGCCATGCACGACTATTAAGCCTCCACCCATTCCCTTCGTGCTTCCCCGATAAGGAGCGCCAACGTAATCACCTACATCTCCCTTAATCTCAAGCGTCCCTCCGCTCATCATGCACCCAGCCCAAGAACCCGCGTCTCCACTCACGGTTATAGAGCCCCCTTTCATGCCTTCGCCGAGATGCATGCCTGCGCTTCCCTCAACGACTATTTCGCCCATGGACATTCCGGCGCCAATCCTCCGAACCTTGCTGACATCTTCGAAAATGTGGATTGAAACCTTTTCCTGCATCGCGCTGGTTTCACCTTCAATTTTGAAGAGGTCGCCTAAAACCCGTTTCCTGTTTCCCTCCCAAGCCTGCAAAGCGGCTATTTCCTCTATAGATTTGTCGGCGAAACTGTCAGGTGTGATGCATTCAGCATCCACGGGAACTGTGAACCTGTGTCTGGGGCGCAGGGTAATCATCGGCTCTGTTACACCTCTGCTTTAACGGAAACGGGAGACGAAGCGGTCAAGTAGTCTTCAGGAACAGGATAGTTTTCGTATTCAACTGTCCAATATTCTCGAAATCGCCTTTTCAGATCAGAGACAACCGTTCTCGGATTTGAGGAGAGCTTTACATCAACCCAGATGGTATTTCCCTCCACGGATTTCACGATGTCCCCGTTTATAGCCACAATTTCGCCGCCCTTAATGGTGTAAGCGGATGTTTGAAAAGCCCTTCGGACCGCTTTAGGCTTCTTAGCCAAGTCAACCTGATCTGGATTCAAATTGTAAATGGCTATGTCAGCGTCCGCTCCTACGCCCAAGTGCCCCTTCTGTTTTAGGCCTAGGGCTTTCGCTGTTCCAGCGCGGGTTGCAACAGCGACCTCGTAAAGGCTATATTCTCGGTTAATGCTGGGTAATAGGCTTCTCCTTTGAGCTCGTCTGCTAATTTTCTCCATTGTCCTTTTTCTCGCACGCCGACTCATTAGCCACGAGATAATCCGCGGATACGTGGTGAAGGGCGCTCCGTTTGGATGGTCCGTTGTCAAATATATTTTCCACGGGTCTTCAATTAGTAGGGCTAATTCGAGGCCGATGGACCATTGGGTTGCGTGCACGTAGCTTTTGCGGCGGTACCTGAACGGCACAATTCCAGAGCTTGTCTCAGTCTCTACATCGTGGTTTACCCACTTGTTGCCCGTTAACTGATAAAGAATGTACTGGAAGGGTCCGTCAGCCGTCATCGTCGTTGTGTCGGTGAAAACCACTTGACCCATGTCAAGCGTCACATGTTTACGGCGATTCACATACCTCGCAATTTCCTCTGCTCCAGATTCCATAGTCCGCCAGTCTGATCCCTTAAAGGCGCTGAACTGACAATGCGTAATGTGAATAACAGGCTTGTCTCCGTTGTTCAGGTTTTCCACGCATTTCATAGTCTCCAGGGCTGTGGCGTAATTGCCCGGTTTTCCGAGGTTGTTGGTGTGCACGTGAATAGTGTGCGGCATGTGTAAAAGATGGTTTACTCGGCATAAACCGCGAACAATTTCTTTCGGCGTGAGATTAAAATGAGGAACCGGATCGTTGATGTCCCTGACGTTTCTGCCGAATCCCCAAGCCTCTAAACCACCGGGATTAACAATCTTTATGGCGTACCCTTTTGTGGCATCGATCATCCAAGCCACGTGAGCGGCACATTCCTTGAACTGTCCGTCCCTCAGGTATTCGAGAACGAACCACCAGTCGCCCAACAGCGGATAAGTAGCTTTGTCAACCATCGGCGTGTCATTAAGCTCCTCATGAGTGTGCCTAGCCTCCAAAGGTGGCATAGAGGGGTTCATAACCGTGGTGTAGCCCATTCGTGCATAGCGGTAGCCAGTTGTGAAAGTGGACGGGATAGAGTGACCTACGCCTGAACGTGTTATAGCCGTTTTTGCTTCAATGTCTTTAAAGTGGTCTTCCGGTCGCAGAAGTCGACCTGCATTCACCTCAGAACCGGCAATATGGCAGTGAATGTCAACGCCCCCGGGCATAACAACCATACCGAAAGCATCAATTATCTTCGCCTTCCGCTCATCAACCTTCTCAACTATTTTGCCGTCTTTAACGCAGATGTCCATTCTTTCCCCGTCTACGCTGTTTAGGGGATCGTAAACATAGCCGTTTTTGACGATGAGCCTCACTTTTCTATACCTCTCCTTTCAGTCTTCGAACTTGCTGGAAGATTTTCTGCAGTATTTCCGTGTCTGTGAGGTAGCCCTCCGGCGGTTCCACGACTTTCTTCAGGGGCAGCGGGACATGGTCCATGCGGTAGGCGGTTCCCTCAGCTTCAATTCCCACAAAGGCGGAGGGAATAACCACGTCGGCCAATAGGGATGTAGGCGTTATTTGCGGGTCGATGACAATAAGCGGGCTGCTAACTAAGTTCTGAACGGCTTGACGTGGAAAATGTGAGACGGGATCTGATGCAATGATAAGCGATGCGTCGCTTTCTCCACGGCAAAGTATGTCAACCACTGAGGTTTCACCCGGATTATAGCGTGGATAACCATGGGAGAAATCAACCGCGTAAGGGAAGCCAGTTTGCCACGTAAACACAGTGTTTGCGCCTGTCACGTTAAAGTGTCCCCGCATAGGCATGATGAGAAACTTTGTGCGTTTGTTCAGGTCCCGAACCAGAGACAACGCAGCATCTATATTTCTGAGTTTTCCCTCACTCATGGTCAAGCCTACGCCGAAGAAAAGAACGCCCAGTTCACACCCAATCATAACGTCTGCGATGTCTTCAAGAACTTCCACGGGCACGCCTGCAACCTCGTCAACGTCAAGCTCCTCGTCTCGAATGATCATGCGAAGGGCTTGAAGAAGCTCATAATCGCGGTTGGGTTCAACTTGGAGAAAATAGTCAGCTACATCGGCGGAGTGGGTTCTGCGGACATCAACAACAATCATTTTTCTCTCTTTTCGAGCCAAAGCGTAAGATGGGCTCTTGGCAGTTTCAGTGGGAGCGGAAACCTCCTTTCTAAGAACTAAGCTTGATGCTCTATCCAGCCTCTTTTTAGTCAACGCAGCATTCAAACGGGGAAGATATCGCCTCCATGCGCTTTTTTGAAACCTGCCGTCTGAAAACGCGGTGTATCGATCTATGTGGCGGGGATGGGCGCTCCACGGGTTGCTTCCCCAGTAGATGATCAAGTCTGCGCGGTGTCTCAACTGCCCTAGAGTGCAGGACGCCATACCAACGTCCTGAATGCTCAGAACCGAAGGACCGTGACAAACGGTTGAAGTATTGTCGATGACGCCGCCAGCCTCTTCAGCCAACGCTAAACCCACGCGAATTGCCTCACAGCTTGTGCAGCTCCAACCGTAAAGTATAGGGTAGCTTGCCTTCGCGAGGATCTCTGCGCTTCTCCGAACAGCCTCATCCAACGACGCTTCCATTAGTTCGCCATTTTTCCTTACGAGCGGAACTTGGCGCCGATGGTTAGAATAATTTAGAAACTTAGTTTCGCTGATGGCGCAGGCGTTCTTTAAGCGGGTTATGACGTTGTTTTTCACAGTTACCTCTACGTCGTCGCATAGGGCACCGCAGACTGGGCAGGTGACGCTGGTAATGACGGGCAGACTCTACTCCCTCTTATAATGTTCTTTAAGCAGATTTAGTAAACTCAAAACTTTTTCCTTAGGCGCCGGTTCAATTTCCGCTGATATGCCTTTAAAGGAGGGCATACCTGTTCCGTGGGTTTTCGAGTTCACGAGGAGGTTCGCCCAAGGACCATAAGGAATGAAAGCGGAGCCTGGATGGGGCGCCCTCGCAGATTCAAAAGCCTTCACAACAACTGAGCCGAAGTCGGTTGTGATCTTTACGTTTTGTCCTTCTTTGATCTTGAGGCGTTTAATATCGTCAGGGTCCATTTCACAGATCGCCACGCTTTTCCAGTAATCATCAGAAAGCTTCCCATACTCCTTTCCTTGACCCTGACCTATTGTTCGTCCTGTTAACAATGAAACCTTCAACTTAGGCATGTAGGACATCCCTTGATTAAAGACAACACTTTCCAAATTTAAACTGGTGTTGAAGGTTTTTAATCACAAGGGCTCTTTAAAAACTTATCTTGCAGACAACTCGATGAGCTTACGCGGATTTATTTGGCAAACGGGACTCTCCGACTGCCAACTTCATTAGGTCCTCTTCTCCTTCAGCGTAGCCTGAAGCAATTAGAACATCGCCTGATCTGATTACGGTGCTGGGTTTGGGGCGCAACCACTTTTTGCCTCTTCTGACGGCTAAAACCCACATTCCAGTTTCCTCTGGAAGACGGCATTCCCTGAGAGTCCTTCCAGTCAAAGAAGATTTTCTTGAAACTCGCACGCGGGTCACGGTTTCCTCAGCCTCTTCAATCATAAGCCTCAAAACAGGGTGAGGCTCTAACCCCCTCAGAACTACTTCAGCGATCTCTGCGGCGGCGTCCGCAATTTTTTCGGTGACTATTCCTAATCGAATTAAGCCGAGAAAATCTTTGGATTCCTCTGGTTTAAAGCCGCTGGACAAAACTAGAAGCTCAAAATCCGTGTGCAAATCATCTACGTGGTCTTCTAGCTCCCGCACTTCTTCTGCAAGTTCTCGGCTGTTCAGAAGAAGCGAAGAATAGGCGAGGTCCATCATAAGCTCTGAAGTGTCCTTCAATTCTACAAGTTGATTAACAATTTTTTTGAAAGGCTTCCGCCTTGACAACACGATTTCCACCTTTTCATTCTTCTAGTTCTTGAATCGTCCCTTCCGCGAGACCCTTAAGCTCTTCGACCCCTGTGGGTGCTCCTCTGGCGATGATGACGTCTCCTTCAAGGATTTTCTTCTCTTCGCTTGGGTTAATTATCCATTTTTTCCCTCGGCGGATGGCAATCACATCAACCCCGATCTTTGCGGCTAATTCCAATTTTCCAAGTTTCTTTTTCACGAGAATTGAGTTGGATTTCACTTCGACGCGTGTTAACCGTTCCTCTACTTTTTCGAAGGCTTCTCGAACGATGGGGTGAACCCCTATTTCTCGTAAGACTATAGTGGCTATGTCGGCGGCGGCGTCTGAAATTTTGTCTGTGGCGGCGGCGACCTTAGCTACGCCGGCGAGGGATTCCGCGTCTCCAGCGTCTCTAGCTGCAAGCATAGCATTCATATCTAGGATGTAAGTTAAGGTGTCTACGCGTTTTTCTAGTTCTAAGACTTCTTCTGCGAGTTCTTTGCTGTGGAAGAGGGCCGCGGAATAGGCGAGGTCGATCATCAGTTCCGATAAGTCCTTCATTTCCACAAGCAGGTCTCTAACAGAAACTGGCTTATACTTAACCTTCTCTATATCACCCATACCGTTAAAAACACTCCGGGTTTATCCATCCCCTGCATCTAACACTAAATCACTTACATTAATAGATAGTTTTTGCTTAAAAATGCATCCTTGGCTTTTTGGCAAAGAAGAAGTGAGATTTAAGGAAAGAACGAAAATGTATACTAGACAATAGACGCCTGAACTTTATTAACACAAACACACTTCATAGTTAATGGGCGCGGGTAGAAGAAAAAATGGATAATAATGTTATCATACGAACAATCGTCCCCATTATTCTCCTGATTGGAACGGGTTTCTTTTCAAGAAAAATAGGAATTTTAAAATCTGGCGATGAGCGGGTGCTTAGCGCCTATGTATATTATTTTGCGTTACCCGCGCTATTTTTTGTTGATATGGCTGAAACGAACTTCACTCAAGAGACCTTCAGATTTATATTCGCAGGCATCATTCCAGTCCTTTTAACGCTAGTAACATACGTTGTTCTCTACTTTACATTCAGATTCTCAAAAGATATCCTTTATCTGCTTATTCTAAGCACCGTTTTCGGTAGTCTAGCCTTTTTCGGCATACCCTTCATAATGTTCGCATTTCCAACAGAAGAGGGAGAACTTTTGGCAGCATTATCGGCAGCTTCCATTTCCATTGTAAGCGTCATCATATCTATTACAGTTCTCGAACTGTATAAGCTTGAAAAATCCACGATACGGGAAGGGTTGAAACGTGTTGTAAAGAGGCTTTCAAAAAACCCACTGGTTATGTCAATTTTCCTTGGCGTTTTGATATCCATTATTGGAATAAAAGTTCCCTCGCCTATATCGACCTCCTTGCACATGCTAGGCAGCACCACCTCGACAGTAGCTATCTTTATGCTNGGGGTCTTTCTCTACGGNAGAAAGTATACAAAATTAGGTAGAGCCTTTAAATTAAGTCTACTGAGGATAGTATTCTTGCCTGCATTAGCCCTTTTAACGATACCGTTATTTAACCTACCTGATGTGGAAAGGTCAATATTGGTACTTATGCACAGCATGCCGGTCGCTGTTTCTATGATAGTTCTCAGCGAACGATATGACTTTCATAAAGAGACAGTTGCCTCTCTGCTTTTAGTTTCCTCACTCGGAGCTGTGATATATCTGAATGTGTGGCTCCTGTTGCTAGGACACGGTTAAGAATAAGTGGGATCAATTTTTGCGGTTTTAGCTGGCTTCAGCTGTTGAGTCTATGATTCGATTGATTTCTTCACTTAGGGATTTAGGCAATCCCATGATGCCCACGTTCATGAACCCTCGAATAATTATGGAGACTGCTTGATCTCGAGACAGCTTTCTCGTCATGAGGTACACGATTTCCTTTTCGGAGATTTTGCCGACAGCCGCTTCATGAGTTATCTCAGCGCCCCGTTTTCTCGCTATGAGTTCGGGTATGGACTGTATGAACGATTTATCATCAATGATGAGCCCACGGCATTCTAGGTGGCCTTTGCACTCTGAAGTGTTTCCTTCAATCATGCCTCTAACGATTATCTCTGCGTCTTCTCTAGCGATAGCACGGGTGATCATCTCTGCCTTGCTGCCTTTCCCGTTCAAAACTGCCCTTGATCCTATGTCAAGAAGTGAATTCTTGTGACCGTAAAGGATACTGTTGAAACTAACTTTCGAGCCTTCGCCGTTGCAGAAAGCCACTGGGTACATCTGTACGTCTTTGACTGGCCTTAGACAGACATAGTTTGACACAAATGTTCCCTTGTCTTCTATCAGGGCGGCACTCCTAGGTCTCACCGAAGTCTCCTTGCTCCAGTTGTGGATCATTGTGAAGTTGAGCATAGCCCCCTTCTTAACGTAGATCTCTGACACTCCGAGGTGAGACGATGCCTCTGCTGCGAAGTGCTGGACGCAGCTGGTTATGATATGGACCTTGGAATCTTCTTCAGCTATGATGATGTTATGTACCCGTTGTTCCAAGTCTCTTTTCGTGATCATGAGGCATGATTGAAGCGGAATTGTTACTTCTGCTCGTGGTAATATCCGCATGAAGTAACCGCCGCTAAAGTTTTCCGCGACTCTCTTTGTGAATTCGTCCTTTCCTCTGTCAAGTAGCTTCCATCTATAATCGTTGAGCCACGGATGCTTTCTAAGAGCCTCTTTAGTGTCCATTAGCTCTATTTTTCCCTTGAAGAACTCGTTGACTTTGGAGTATATGGTGGTTTGATCAACATGAAATAACGTGCCTGAACGGTTTCCCTCGCTTAGATCAATACCTGCCTTATAGGCTTCCTCAAGTATTGTGTGGGGCACACTTGTCAATTCGTTTTTCTTGACCAAGATACTGTTCCTCTATAACTCTTTTTTGGCAGGTTAAACATTCCTCGTAACCGCATCGTTTTATGTTCTCATATATGCGTTTAGGATTTGCGAAACAGTGGCTTTTGCCTTCAAGTAGAACGCAAGCATATTTCGCTTTTATATAATCTAAAATGTCGCCTTTATGAGTGATAATTAAAGCTGAACTTCCAGTGTTCTCGACGTATCGTTGGATCTCTTTGCCAATCAGCTTTAAGCTTTCAACGTCAACTCCAGAATCAGGCTCGTCGAGAAGAAGAAGCTTGGGCTTAAGAAATATCATCTGGAGAATTTCAGCTCTCTTCCGCTCGCCTCCAGAAAAGTCAACATTGATGTCTCTATCCAAGAACCCAGTGAGCTTGAAGGCTTCTATCAGTTTTTTCTCTCCCTCACTGAATTTATCCTTTGGGTCTTTGCCGAGGCATAACTTCAATAAATCTGAAAACTTGACGCCCGTGATTTCTGGGGGATTTTGGAACCCTATGGATATACCGAGTTTCGACCGTTCGTCAACAGTTTTCTTGGTGATATCCTCTCCCATGAACATGATTTTCCCAGAAACTATCTCGTACAGTGGAATGCCCATTATCGCGTTAACCAAGGTCGTCTTTCCGGAGCCGTTTGGTCCAAACATGATGTAGCTCTCATTAGCTTTCAAGCTTAGGCTAATGTCGTTAAGAATAATCTTGTTTTCGACCTTAACTTTGAGGTCTTTGACTTCTAGCAGCTTCATAGCACTTACCTTACGTAGGGTAAGATTTCCCTCAAAAATAAAAGTATTCTCTTTTAATGTTTTTCAGGAAGAGAAATTTCCGAGTTTGCTGTCTCTGCCGCTTTTCGACTTCGTTAACCGCTCAAGATCGAATGGGAAAGACCACGGGGAGCGCCTGATATCCACAAATAAAAACGTCTAAACCAAATTCGCGCGCGTAAATGCTTTAAATTGATAAGCTATTGAAACACAATGGTGGCAAAATGTACATTTGGTTTTTCATTTGCGTATTAGCTGTGATTGCGACGGTACCCCTTCATTTTTTGTCAGTTGAGCACCTAAAACTTCAGGAAAGATACGGAAAGGAAAAGGGAACTAAAATTGGTGAGGTTTATGGTCTCATCTCAGGGTGGACTTTTTTCTTTTTTTGGATGGGAATCTGGGTTTCACCTCAGCATAGATTTGCTGTTCCAATTCTTGAGGGGCTATCAGTCTTGGTTCCAGTTATCAATTTCTCGATTCCTTTGCTTCATCTCATAATTTCTGCACTCCTCCTTATGCCGGGTGCTTGGCTTGCAATCAAAGGTGTAAAAGAGGTAACCCTGAAAGTGGCGGAAACGCATAGGACAGAGAAAATTGTTACCACCGGGGTTTATTCCGTTGTTAGGCACCCGCAATATCTCGGCGGATTATTAGCGCACGTGGGAATTTCCTTTCTGTTTTCCGCAGGGTATTCTTTACTGTCTACGCCCTTGATGATTGTACTTATTTATCTCATCTCGAGGAAAGAGGAGGAAGAGCTAATTAGAGAATTTAGCGGAGAATATGAGGATTATAAGAAAAAGGTGCCGATGTTAATGCCAAAATTAAGAAGGTAACAACGCCAACTTATTACCCTCTGAGAAGCATAAACATTAATAGAAACTGAATTTGAATACGTAACCGACATGCAAATAGGTGAAACAAACTACACCCTGTTCAGGAAAAGGAAGCCGTGGAAACCATGCTAGAAAAACCACCCAAAACAACACCAAAAGGACACATTCTATATGAGGGAACATTAATTGAGGACACTTTCGCCGAAATGTTTTCTATGTGGGCTGGAAGAATTTTGGTAACGGCTGAAAGTGAAAAGTGGGCTTTAACCGCCGCTCGAACAGCCACAGGCTTTGCAACTTCGGTTGTTATGTCCCCCGCAGAAGCCGGAGTGGAGCGTATTGTATCCTCTGAGCAGACTCCTGATGGGCAAACTGGAGTACTGATTCAAGTCTACCACCGAACGCGAAGAGACTTGAAAGCCCAAATGATGCTGAGAATTGGACAGTGCATAATGACCTGCCCCACTGCATCAGCCTTTGACGCTTTGCCTGAAGCCGAAAGAAGATTAAAGGTTGGGCGGAGTCTCCGGCTGTTCGGCGACGGCTTTCAAAAAAGGGACACGGTTGCGGGACGAAGGGTTTGGCGAATCCCGGTTATGGAAGGCGAATTTATAGTCGAAGACAGTTTTGGCGCTGTTATGGCGGTGGCTGGCGGAAACTTTTTGATTATGGCAAGAAACCGAGAGTCAGGTCTTCAAGCGGCAGAAATGGCGGTTAAAGCGATCTCTCAAAAGGTTCGCGGTGTTATTTTGCCTTTTCCTGGAGGCATCTGCAGATCGGGATCCAAGGTTGGTTCAAGAAAATACAAGCTTCAGTTATCCACGAATGACCTTTTCTGTCCGAGGTTGAGGAAAATTGTGCCGGTTTCGCAGGTTCCAGAGGGCGTTAACAGCATTTATGAAATCGTAATAAATGGCTTGAACTTAGATGCTGTGAAAAGGGCGATGGCTGAGGGAACAAAGGTTGCAGTGAAGATTCCAGGGGTCGTTAAAATCTCGGCGGGAAACTACGGAGGGAAACTCGGACCCTACAAAGCCTACTTGAAGGAAGTTTTAGAACCATAGAGAAAAAGGAATGACGAATATGCGGTTGATTGTGGCGGTAACTGGAGCCAGCGGAGTTATCTACGCGAAACGCCTACTTGAGGTCTTGCAAGCCAAAAACATTGAAACGCATCTTACAGTCAGCAAAGCAGCTGAAAAAGTGGTTGCACACGAGTTAGAAATGAGTAAGAAAGACTTGGAAAAACTAGCGACCTGCGCCTACGGTGTAGATGATTTAGGTGCCCCAATTTTGAGCGGTTCATTCAAAACGGATGGGATGATCATAATTCCATGCAGCATGAAGACGTTGGCTGGGATTTCCCACGGGTATTCGGATAATTTAGTTTTGAGGGCAGCAGATGTTGCATTAAAGGAGAAGCGGAAACTGGTTCTTGTAGTTCGTGAAACCCCTCTAAGCGTTATTCACCTCCGCAATATGTTGGATTTGGCGAAACAGGGCGTAATTATTCTGCCGGCGATGCCCGCGTACTATCATAAACCAGAGACCATTGAGGCCCTAGCCGATTATATTGTAGGAAAGATTCTAGACATACTTGAAATTGAGCATGATCTTTTCAGGAGGTGGATAGGCGCTGCAGAGGCATCGTCTAGTTAAGACGTTGTTTCTATTTTCTTGCCGCAGTGAGGACAGAAAACGGTTTCAGGGGAAATTTTGCCGCCGCAATTGGGACAAAACTTTATGCCCTCTGCAGGTGTGGGGGTCGGTGGAGCAGCGGAAGGCGGTGCTGGAGGCGGTGGAGGCGACGGCCACGGTCTCTCAAATGCTGCCTCTTTTACAGTCATTGAGTAGTAGAATAATGTGAAGGCTATTGGAAGAATCGGCTGAACGAAGGCGGATACTAGGCTGCTGACAACCCAACTCGCAGGACCGAAAAGAAGGCCTATTGCATTCCCTATTAAGCCTATGACGAAAATGATTATCACTAGGGCTAGGAAGAGCCCGAAAGTCTTTAACCAACGTCCACTGACCAGCTTTCTGCTCCTTCCAAAGCTTTCAAACGCGCCCACATCTTCAATAATAATCACCTGCACCAGTAAAGAGAACATGATTGCAATTATGATGCCTGGAATTACGAGGGCAACTAATCCGATGCCGATCAGAACGGCAGATATTATTCCAGCCACAAGCAAGGAAGGAAGTTTGGATGCCACGAAGCTGAACCCCCTCTCAAGGCTAGCATCACCCTTTTCTAAAACATCTGAGGTGTACTTAACAGCTAAACCGTTGGCTAAGGTAGTAATGATCCAGCCAATGATAAAAGTTAACAGGGCAAGGAGGATAAAAGCTACTATAAACGCGGAAAACCACTCCAGAATTTCTTCTACCGGGGCAGTTGCGCTCGGTATAGGTGGTATGGCAAAATAAGACCTTATTACTTCGCCGAGTGCGTTGCTAATTAAAGTTGCCATAAGGAAAATTATGTAAAAAGGAATGAACCTAGCTGCATATAAAGTGAATGTTCGGCTTACGATTTCTGTGACGAATAACTCTCGTTCCGGTTTTTTAACAACAGAAGTCATAGCTCATCGTTGCTAGATTTCTAACAGAAGATGTATTTAAGCCTAAGCGACGTGCCTATCCTATTTCCTTCTTGAAAATCTTCTCTAGAACCGCTTTATCCACACCTAGCTTTTCCGTGAGCTCTCGCACCCACCGCACGTAGGATCGGAAGACGCTGCGAACGATGTCGACCTTTTCATCTCTTGACAAGGCTTCTTCCTTCGCGAGGAGGAGGGCGAACCACCTGCCTAAATCTGAGAGAACGTAATATTTCACCCAGACGGTGCGACCTGCACTTTCCCTTTTCTCCATTGATTCTTCCAATATGCCTAGGCTGGTTAGCGACTTCAGGTGCTCTATCAAAGTCTTGTTAGAATAATTTAGGCTTTCAACTAGGTCCTTCTGATAGATTTTTCTGGAAATTCCCTGTTTAATGGAAAAATTCAGGATGTCTATAGGAACGGTGGAGCCGAATATAGCCCGCAGCACCTTTTGTTTTTTATTCGTGGGCAAAAAAACGATGTAGGGATGAACTTGCTTGCTCATGGACTCACGCCCCGCTTTTCATCTAAGTTTTATGTACGCTTCGTTTTAATAACATTTTAATTTAGCCTAGAATAACGTAATGTTTAAATGTAAATAGCTATGTAATGATCTAAACTGATTGAAAATGAGGAAACCAACTGCTAAAGAGGTTGCCTTAACCGCGGTTTTTGCAGCCGTATACATCATAGCAACCATACCCCCATGGAAACTTCCCGTTATTGGATCACCAACGCATGGAGGTATTGAACCAAGCGCTGTTCTTGGACCCGTGATCGGGTTCATTCTTGGACCGTTCTTAGGCTTTATCGCAGCGGGTCTAGGAGCATTTATTGGCTTAATCTTACCGCCCGGCTTCCCCAGCGATCCGGGAGGACTTTTGATGCCGCTTTCTCCAGCCATATCTGCTTTTGTGGCTGGCTGTTTAACTTCTAATTCGCCCTTTTCAAAGAAGATAAAAGGGTGGATGATCGGCGCCTTAACGCTCTTCGTTCTAATCATAGCATGGTATATCTATTTTTTTGGCGCATGGACTCCTGTATACGGACCTCTAAGCAATAAAATAGCGTCTTTTATCATTGCCTATCCTTTTCTACATTTTACAGGGCTCATGGTTCCTTTGGTCTTCAAAGAGAAACTCGCACAACTTTTCAGGGTCCTTAAGAAAGGGAAGTTTTCAATTCCGGTTGTCTTAACGTGTTGGTCTGCTCTTCTGTCGGATCACATGACTGGAAACATCATTTGGATAACTACGAGGTATTCAGTAATAATGCCCGATGCTATGTCGGGCCTTCCTACGATTTACATGTACTCTATTCCTGTTGTCTTGCTTGAAAGATTAACGTTCACCATAGTTGCAACCATCATATCCGTAGCGTTAATTCCCGTGTTGACCTCAAGCAAATTGTTGCCTCGAGCGGTTGAAGAAACCTAACCTACACATTTTTGTCCTTCATTAAGGTTAAAATATTCTGATAATTGAAGAATTATATGGGAGAGGCTTGTTGGGAAATTTTGGGACGTTTTCTATGGTGGCTAGGCGCCCTGAAACTTCGGCTTTAGGCGTGTGCGTGGCTACGGGTGTTCCTGCGGTTGGTGACCGCGTCCCCCACATTGAAGCAGGAGTTGGCGCTATCGCAACCCAAGGATACACTAATGTCGCCTACGGTGTAGAGGGGTTGAAACTGCTTAAACGCGGTTTCTCTCCGCAGAAGGCTCTGGAAGCACTGTTGAAGAAGGACGCTGCCAAGGACATGAGGCAAGTAATTATGATGGACCGTCAAGGAAGAGTTGCCGCGTTCACGGGAAAGGAAACGCCTAGCTGGAAGGGTCACTTAGTCGGGAAGGATTGCGTGGCGGCTGGAAACTTGCTTGTTGGAAGCGAGGTTGTTGAGCGTATGGCGGAAGCTTTTGCGGGTTCAGGTGATGCTTTAGCGGAGAGGCTTATGCTGGCTTTGGAGGCGGGTCAGAGGGTTGGAGGCGACAGGCGGGGTGCAATTTCTGCTGCCTTATTAGTAGCAGGTAAGAAGACTGAACCGCGTTTTACGTTGGATTTGAGGGTTGCTGAACATAAGGAGCCAGTTCAAGAGCTGAGAAGAATGTTCGAGAAGTGTAAATTGGAAAGAGGCTGGACCGAAAGTCTTTAAGGCGCTGAATTTTTAAGTATCGAGCACGCAACTTGAGAGGAACTATTGGGAGCTTGGTGAACGGTTAAATGGGGAGATTAACGGTTTTTGAGGTTTTCTTCCTTTTGGTTTTATCTTTTGGATTAAGCACGCCCGTTCAAGCGGCAGCGGAACAGCGCATATATATTGTCCTCGATTTTGAAAACATAGACTGGTTGGTCTATGAAAGGGTGCAAAACAACCTTGATTTGTTTAATGATACAACTTTTCCCCAGATGTTTGTTGAGAACCTAGAGAACTACCTAGACGTAACTTACTCGCCTCTAGACGCGGAGCTTAAACTCAACGACACAGCGAGGTCGATGCAGGCAATCTTTTCCCTATCTGGCTCAGGTATCATAAATTCCACATTAAACAGAGAGACGATGGCGAGAACTTACCATGTTAACACGGGTTGGCGGAACTTTGAGGTTGACATCAAAGATGAAAACGGGTCAAGCATCTTTTCCTTGAACATCGCCGACTTCAGCGAACCTGTTGCCCAATGGGAAGAAGCAAATTACACGCTTCACGGTTCAACCCACACAGCATACTTTTATGAATATTCTAACCCGCTCACTTACGACGCAACGTTTTACTTCGTTTTACCCACAGAAGCCACTAACCCGCAGGTCGACGGAGACACCATAACCTACGAGTTTCCACCCGCACCTGGAGATGTTCTCTTAAACAGTCCCTTCCTAGTGATGGGCGCGATAATAGCCGTAACTGTAGGGTTTGCCCTCTACCGAAAAATAAGGGGAAGATAGCGCATGAAACTCTACGGCGCGGCTTTTCGGCTCTCAGCTCCTAAAAGCAAATCCACCAGCGCTTCTTCATCAACCTCGGCGCGGGTTCTCCAATCTAAGTAAAGTTGCCCAGTTTCATCCTCAGCCAAGTAGCCCGCGCGTATATACCGCCCGAGGTTGATGTCCACCCTCCAGCCTGGAAGCTTCTCCTTCAAAACATCCTCCACCTCCTTGCGGGGAGCCTTCCCCTTTTTTGTGATGATGTAAGCGATGGCGGTGGCTAAACCAGCTATGTCGTCAATGCGCCAACCGATAAGCCTAGGCTCCTTGGCGGTTACGCCTTCTCTGAGGGTTACGTAGAACCTAGCTTTGTCCAACTGCTCCAACGTGGGCTTCTCAGCGGGTTTTCCCTCTTCGAAGACAGCTTTAACCTGCAGACTCAATTTTTCTAGGTAATTATCCAGAATTCTGAGCACTTTAGGATAGTCTGATCCCAGGTGTTTCTTAAGTTCCCAACCCTTCACTCCGGGTTGTCTGTGATGCTTATAGAAAAGAAGCTGCGCCGCAGCCTTGATTTTCCTCGCGTAATAGGCTTTCTTCCTCTTCAGTCTAGGCTTCCTTTCCATTCCTTCCACTCTTCAACCCCCACAGAAACAGGAACAGACATCACCCGTTTTTTCCCGACGAGAGGCTCTGGCTTTTCAAAGGGCTTAATGAACATCTCTTCCTCTAAGGGACGTATTTCTAAAGTGGCATACCCGTAGGTTACGAGAAAACTTGTCATGTAAGCCCGTTTCACCGTTTCCAAGTAAGTGTCTGCGCCAATGAAATCCCAATACCGAATTTTTCCCTTCCCTCCAACCTTTTCCTTCAGCTCCTCCCAGAATGTCTCCAACTCCTCTGAAAAAGCCTTCTCGGCGAGCACTCTCTCTTTGATAAGTTCTTCTCGGGTCACAGCCCCGGTTTCCCTCCTCCAAAAATCAGTTTTCGCCCACCTCTCACCTAAAGGAAGAAGACTCCGCCAATAGCTCGTAGCCTGAGCTAAGCTTTGGATACCGATTTGCTCCATTTCAACGATGGGATTCCAAACGTTAAGGAAGATATCGGCGAGTTCATCCCCGTTTATGCGCCGAATTTTCTCCTCTAGAAGAAACGGATCAGTGTAGAGGGAGGAGGATCGATGTTTCACCCAGTCGCTTTGAAGCTTAATAACTGAGGAAAGCTTGTGGATAGCCTCAGCGTCTAGGCAAAGTTCTTCAGGCTGTTCCCACTCTGGAAAATACTCCTTAGCAACCTTTATGATGTCGTCTACATCCACAACGAATGGGTCCAGCCCCCTTTCTTCAACTGATTCGCATAAGTCGATTATGCGTTGAAGCCGTTCCTTTCCCAGTTTTTTCCTTTGCTTAGTTTCAGGCAACTAGGTGACCTCCCTGATCAGCGAAGAGCCCTCAACGTTCTGAACCGTGATGATGTGGACGTCCTTCCCAGCGAAAGCCACTTGACTAGGCGTAATTGCCAAGTACTGAGCACCCGCCCCAACAACGGAAGAGACCAGAACTTGGGCGATGATTTCCCTGTTTTTAGGATCCATGTGAATGTCATACTCGTCAACAGCCCTAAAAGGAGACCTAACGTGCTGTTGCAAGGCTAAAAGGAACGACATGGTAGCCGTGCTTCTTTCTCCTCCGCTTTGTGTGTAAGCATCTAGAGGGACTGGTTCTACACCGCGGAACCCAACAAGGATTTCGAGACCTGCGGCTTCAATGTCCCTTTCGTTGGTTAACTCCACTTCTCCGACGGCCTGAGCCTGTGAAAGAACCGCGGAGTACCTGAGGTTAACGTGGTCTAAGAGGTTGCGAATAATGCCTTTCCAAGCTTCCATTCTGATTTTGATTTCCTCTAGGGCTTTCTCGCGGTTTTCTGCCACCAACCGGGCTTTCTCCTTAAGTTCCAAGTAAAGTTTTGAGTAGGATTCGTACATGCGTTCTATGTCTTCGGAGACGTCGGCTAAGGCGGCGAGATGCCCGTCCGTCACCCGCATTTCATCTAAGATTTCACTGATGTTTTTCACGGTTACCAACCGCGGACCCGCCTCCATTTCAGCTTTCCTAATAGCTTCCTCAAGTTCACCCTGTGAGCGCTGAAGTTCTCGGTTCAGTTTCTCCAAAGACCGCGTGAGCATGCCTTTCCGATACTGCAGTATAGCTAACTTGACTTTGCGGTCTAAAATGTTGTTGGTTACGTCCTCCATTCCGCGGTTCAATTCATTCGCTTTTGCCTGAGCATCTGAGATTCGTGTTGTTAAGTCTATAATTTGTTTCTCTGAGGTTTCAATCAACTCTTTCAGGTTCTCGCTTTTCACATTGAACCGCTGAGTCCAAGTGTCCTCCAAGCTTTTGTAAGCTTCTTTGATTTCGGTTAATTGTAGTTTAAGATTGACTGGGTTAAGCTTTCCTTCAAATCCAGTTTCAAACTGCTCAATTCTGCTCAGGAACTCCGTCATTTTATTCTTTGAAGCTTCCGTCCACGATTTTATTTCCTCTAAAGACTGATCTGCCAATGAGGCTTTCAGATCGCTTTTTGCCTTTTCACATTCGATACCTATGCGTTCTTCGAGGAGTTTTTGCCATTCAGCCTTTAAGCTGTCCAGTCTGCCTTGAAGGTCGGATAGTTGGCTGTTTACGTCTTCTGTTTCGTTTTTAATCTTGAGAATTTCCCCTTCTTTTTCTTCAACCTGCTCCTTTAACTCGGAGAGCATTCTTTCCCTTTTCAAAATTTCAGCCCAAAACAGTTCCCGTTCGAGAAAACGTCTTTTTATCATCAATTGCTTTTTCTGTTGATAACGGTCGTACTGCTCTCGCCAATACCGTAAAGTTTGCTCGGCAGACTCCAAAAGCTTGCTCACAGATTCTTCTTCGCTTAGTATGCAACTGAGCTTCTTCTTAGCCTTCAGGACGTTTTGGCGGTAAGGCTCCAAGCCAACCGCAGCCTCAACCATCCTCAGCTTTTCCTGCGGTGAAAGAACCGTGAACTGTTCCGCCATGTTCTGATGCATGATAACCAGCATGTTGTCGGGGTCGATTCCGAACTTGCTGAGAACCCGCGCGACCTTTTCTTTGTTTGCCGCTCTGTTTTCAAGTTCAAACCAGTATTTTCCATCACGCCGAAGGACCCGCGTTAACCGAATTTCATCCTTGTTGATGTTTGAAACGGGTCGGCGTTTGCCTCTGCGCGAGTTATCTAAAACCAGCGTGACGCGGGCTAAGTCCTTACCTCTCCGAACGAGGTCGCTNAGCTTCTTAGATCGCTCCGTGTAAGACTGCCCCAANGCAACCGAAATTCCAAGCAGCATAGACGACTTGCCTGAGCCGTTAGGTCCGCAAACNACGTTTACGCCGGGCTTAAGCGGCACCCTAGCGTACTCGTAGGACATGAAGTTCTCCAAGATGACCTCCCGAANCAGCACNCTTGCGGACCCCTAACGCGAAACTACATAAAAACACAACCCACTATTAAACTTAGATGTTCATTTTATTTCCGCTTGTTGAAGAACATTAGACTGTCTTTTTCGCACCTGTGTATGCACGCCGCAAAAATGCTTGATGGATTGGCTATGAGAGAGTTGGTTAGCAAGGTTGTTCAGAATTGGTATAATAGTGAAGGCTTTTTTCGCGATAAAGGAAAGAATCAAATTGAACGCCAGAATTTTGAGTTGCACACAAGCATCAAGCAAGTGAAAAAATAGAATCTTTTACCAAAAGCAAATCAAAAACGAGAACCCGTCAGACAATGAGAGAGTCTAGAAACAAGTGTCACAGCATATTAAACAGCTATGCAGAGAACAAACACGCCAAAAGACTACGGACATTACAGACATTAGCCTTTACAGTGAATTACCTCTAGATTTTTATACATGGAGAGTTTAATAACATATTTAAGGGGCCTAAAATGAGTAAGAAATCAGACCCATTACTGAGCAAATTAGACGTTTTGGCTAAAAAGATAGATGTGCTGACCACAGTAACAGCCGCTGGAGCCTTTCAAGGGAAGCAATTGACAGAGAGCATTGCAATTCTTTTGGGCTTGGGCTTAGAACCATCCGAAATAGCAAGAATCTTGGGAACAAAACCCAATATTGTAAGAGCAATAAAATCTCAACTTGGCAAGAAAACCAAAAAAAGGAAGCCGAAGCCACAAGTGTCAAGCAAGCAAAGAGAGGTGAATACAGATGATGAATAAAGAACAATTTGAGAGAGTGATGAACAAACTGGATACACTAATCAAAATAACAGCCATAAACACATTTCAAGGGAAATCTAGAGCGGATGTTGTACAGATACTTTCATCGCTCGGTTTTAGCAATATAGACATTGCGATGATATTGGGAACAACAGCCGCTTACGTTGCGAAAGTCAAGTATGAATTCAAAAAGCAACGGACAAGGAAAAGGAAATCTGACGAAAAAGGCGAAACAAAAGAAGATGAATGAAATGCTTAGGGAAGAGCAGTTTGAAAAACTAACTCAGAAACTCGACACAATAATCAAATTGGTTGCTGGTAACCTTCTGAAGGATGCTGAAAGTAAGACTCAAAAAGTCGAAATTCTGCATAATCTGGGGATTTCTACAAAAGAAATAGCACAACTTGTCGGCACAACTGAAGCGAGTGTTGAAACTCTGAAGACACGTTTGAAAAAGAGAGAGAAGATGCCAAAAGGTGGCAAGAAGTCTGGCAAGAATTGACCCAAAGATATTTAATGCTATTTGGAATAAGGCAAAGGAAACCCAGCCTAGCATCACGAAAAGAGCTATTTACGACAGAATTCAAGCCGTAAGAAAAGAGTATGGTAATGCCATTTCTCCAAGAATGGCGGCTAATGTTCTTGCATCATGGATGGGAATAGATGTTTATAGAATCATCAAAAACAAAGATGAGCTAAATGAGATAAGAAATGAGCTAAACAGAATCAGAGATTTACCTTCGCAAACACAACTCCGAGGCGTTTTGAAGGAAACAGTCAAGAAAGTTGTTTCCAAGAAGAAACCGAGTAAGAAGGTATTCATAGCCCATGGTAGAGATTTCAAACCAGTTAAAGAGTTAAAGGCAATGCTTGTAAAATTTGGTCTAAAACCTATTGTTCTCCGTGAGCAACCGAGCGGAAGTAGAACAGTAGTTGAAAAACTAGAGAAGTATTCTAAAAATGTGAGTTATGCCTTTGTTGTACTCACGCCAGATGATGGTTCGTTCAACTTTGCTATGTTGCAAAAAATTGTTGAAGATAGCGAGGCAATGGCATCAACCCGAAAAGAGAAAGACGACCTTTTCTTGAAACTTTTCTCAGATATTGTGGAAAAGGTAGCTCGTCAGAATGTCATTTTAGAATTTGGCTATTTTATAGGCAGATTAGGTCGTGACCATGTTTGTTGTTTATATAAGGGCGATGTTCAATTACCATCAGATATGCATGGCATAGTTTATGTGCCTTTCAAGAATTCGGTAAAAGAAGCGAAAAATGACGTTATAAGAGAGTTAAAAGCAGTAGGACTTGGTTTGCAAATCAAAAAGGGACGAAAAAAGTTTAGCTGAAATGAAGGAAACGTTAAATCAAAAAAACGAGGTGAAAAAGGCTTGAAAGGAAAGCCCTTGGCATCAATAGTTTCCGTTGGAATGTCCCAGTTTGGGAAGCTGGACGGCAAATACGCAAGGGAGATATTTGCAGAAGCCGCGAAGGAAGCCTTTGACGCGTGTCCTGAACTGACGCCGAAAAAGGACATTGAAGCCCTTTTCGTGGGTATGATGGGTGAAAGCTATGAGCATCAGGGTCACATGGGCCCAACAGTGCTCGACTGGACTGGACTGCTTCCTTTGCCTGCTGTTAGAACTGAAAGCGCCTG
>JGI24422J19971_10000077_pt1 | contig 42172 bp, 38 predicted proteins | sample DeeMarSWOR152_54_FD_19971 | JGI IMG/M metagenome (IMG submission 19971) | reverse complement strand
AGAGGCGGGAACAATAAAGGTGAGGGACATTGTCAATGATATAGAGGATGAATATAACTTGCATCAGATCGGTCAGAGGAGGGATTTCTTGCTGAGTCTCATTAACAAGATGAATGGCCTTGATGAGGAAAGCTGCACCTCCTGGGATAATCTGAAGGGCTATCGTGATTCAGCCCAAAGAAAGAGATTGCGTGCTGCCATTGACAAAAAACAACAAAAGATCTTCGAGATGATGAAGTCATTTAAACTGGAAAAAAGCCATATTCACAAGACGGTAGAACGATACAAGGAGATTCTTCACCGTTTAGAAGAATCGGAAAAAACGTTGGCTGATTGTCTGTTAAAGGCGGGTGGAAAACCCCTCTCCTATCTGGAGGAATGCCTGGAGGAATTATCAATCCATAAAGAAGGTGGCAAGAAGGTTAAGGCCTTGAATATACCAAAAGAAGAGATTTTATCTTTAGTAGTCAAGATAAGAGAAAGCAAGGATCGTATTGAGCGAATAGAGAACGGGACAACTATGTCGTCAAAGGAGCTGAAAAGAATAAATAAGAAAATAGATGAGGGCCTAAGGAAGGCAGAGACCGCTAAGGATGAACTCATAAAGGCTAATCTTAGATTGGTGGTAAGTATTGCAAAGAAATATACCAACAGAGGTCTTCAATTTCTTGACCTTATCCAGGAGGGTAATATCGGCTTGATGAAAGCGGTAGATAAGTTTGAATACCAAAGAGGATATAAATTCAGCACCTATGCTACCTGGTGGATCAGGCAGGCTATAACAAGGGCCATTGCTGACCAGGCAAGAACGATAAGGATACCCGTTCATATGATAGAGACGATCAACAAGCTTATCAAGATCTCGCGGAGCCTGGTTCAAGAGCATGGTAGGGAGCCAAACCCGGAGGAAATTGCAGAGAAGATGGGGTTCCCCCTGGAAAAGGTGCGAAAGGTCTTAAAGATTGCCAAAGAGCCCATTTCTCTGGAAACACCCATTGGCGAAGAAGAGGATAGTCATCTTGGAGATTTTATTGAGGATAAAAAGATCATGTCCCCAGTTGAAGCAGTAACGAAGTTTGACTTAAGTGAGCAGACAAGGAAGGTGATGACTACCCTGACACCCAGAGAGGAAAAGGTATTGAGAAAGAGATTCGGTGTAGGTGAAAAGGCTGATCATACACTGGAAGAGGTTGGTAGAGAGTTTAGTGTTACCAGAGAGAGGATAAGACAGATAGAGGCCAAGGCTCTGAGGAAATTAAGACACCCAAGGAGAAGGAAATTATTGGAGAGCTTTACTGAATTTTGAGCAAGGCCTCTAGGTTGCTTTTATTTTCCTTGACATACAAATTTTAATTCAGTTACCATAATTGCCCAGAGAGAAAAGGGCCCATAGCTCAGTTGGAAGAGCCACCGGCTCATAACCGGTAGGTCCCTGGTTCGAGGCCAGGTGGGCCCATCAGAGCTTTTTAGAAAGATACTCGACTATCGACGGGTGTCTTTTACAATGTTCATCTCAAGGAAAAGAGGGCGCCTTTTGAAGATAGGACGCCCTTTCATTTTATCCGCTGTGAGCGAAGTGTGTAAGGTGTGAAATTGGATGAGAATCTCAAGGTACTCTTGACGGTACAGTCGATTGATATGCGATTTGATGAGGTGAGGAGGGAAAAGCAAGAGACCCCTCAAGAGATTGAAAGATTAAAAGAGGATCTTGATCTTCTAAAGAACGCCATGGAACAGGGTTTATCCGCACTTGAAGAACTGAAAGAAGGCAGGAGGAAGGTTGAGCGTGAGTTAGAAGAGATAGAGCTTAAACTTAAAAAAAGCAAATCAAGGCTGGACGAGGTCAAGTCAAATAGGGAATATCAGGCTGTCTTGAAAGAGATTGAGGAGCTTAAGGGACTTACTTTCCAAAAAGAAGAAGTGGTGATAAAATGGATGGAGGAGATTGAGATCCAGGAAAAGGAATGTGCCGATAACAATATTAGATGGCGCGAGTCTCAAAGAGAATTCAAGAATAAGGAAAAAGACTTTTCACAAAGGATGAGAGAACTTGACAGAGAGGTTGAATCCATCAATGAGAAAAGAATCCAGTTGTCCCAAAAGACTGATAAGGATCTATTAAGGAGGTATATTGGTCTAAGGACGCATTTAGGAGGCCGGGTGGTGGCTCCAGTGGTAAATGCCGTTTGTGAGGGATGTCACTTGGGTATTCCTCCCCAACAGTATAACGAGTTAATCAAAGGAGATTCAGTGCAAACCTGTCCCCATTGCAACAGGATTATTTATTGGGGAGACGATAGCAGGACAGAAGGATTATAATTATCTTGATGTTAGAGCAGGACAAATGGTCGCTGTTTTATGTTTCGCATAGAAGAGAGGAAAGTCCGGGCTCCACAGGGCAGGGTGCTCCGTAACACGGAGTTCCGGCGACGGGAAGGAAAGTGCCACAGAAAATATACCGCCCCATTAGATGGCGAGCCTATCTGATTGGGTAAGGGTGAAAAGGCGAGGTAAGAGCTCACCGCTCCGATGGTGACATCGGAGGCTTGGCAAACCCCACCTGGAGCAAGACCAAATAGAGAGGCGTTTGAGGGTTGCCCGCCCGAGTCTCTGGGTAGGTCGCTTGATCCCAATAGCAATATTGGGGCTAGATGAATGACCATTGTCCCGTAGAGGGTGACCGATACGGGAAACAGAACCCGGCTTATGGCCTGCTCTAACATCTTCACCCCACAACGTTATTCTTGCCCTGTGAAATATGTTTGCTGATAGGCACTGTCACGCTCAAAATACCTATTCCACAGGGTGAAATTTCTTTTCCAGGCATAGTGGGTGATTTGTTGGCAATACAACACCATATTTGTTAAAAGTGAACAAGGCACGTAGCAGGGTTCATGTGTCTGGAGACAAAGAGATGTTTGTCGTAGCTAATTTTTTGATAGCAGTTGCAAAGATATTGAACATAGGTTTGACGATCTATATGTGGATTATTATTGGCAGGGCTGTAATCTCATGGGTGAGGCCTGATCCTTACAATACTATTGTGAGGTTCCTATATGCGGTAACTGAACCCGTTCTTTACAGTATAAGGAAGAGAATGCCGACAAGTTTTGGCGGCTTCGATTTTTCGCCTATTATTGTGATCCTGGCTATTATCTTTTTGCAAAACTTTGTGGTGAAGACTTTACTGCAGTTCGCAGTCCAGCTTGGTGCAGGGTAGGAATGGATAGAAAGGGACCTGCTGGAAAAGATCCGGTTCTTAGGGTTAAATTGCTGCCCCGTTCTTCTCTGAACAAGATAGTGGGCCATGAGGGGGATATCCTCAAGGTAAAGGTGAAATCAGCACCTGTTGGTGGTTTAGCGAATCAAGATCTTATACTATTATTGTCCAAGTGCCTAAGGGTTCCTAGGGAGAGGGTAGAGATCATATCCGGTCATAAATCAAGACTCAAAACAGTAAGATTCCATGGTATTCAGGCCTCGTCAATTCGTAGATTGTTAAATTGCTAAATCGGTCCAAAATATCAGTAATATCAGCTATTTTTTCTTGATTAAATACCCCATTATTACCCATCCAAAAAGAGGGCGTGATCTGTTAAGAGCTACCCCAAAAGGAGGTAAATCTTTAATTTTTTGTTGCCAAAAGATATATTTTACCTTTAAATAGAAGTTATGTATCACTGAATGTCAAAATCCTGATGTACAGTCAATTTATTGGGGTGGAGCGCTCTGTATGGATACTGTGGCCGGAAAAAAGATAGTACTTGGTATAACAGGCAGTATAGCAGCCTATAAATCTGTCGAGTTGGTAAGACGCCTAAAGAAGGCAGGCGCAGCGGTAACGGTTGTGATGAGCGCAAATGCCACAAGGTTTGTAACCCCCCTCACATTTGAGACACTATCCGGAAATAGGGTAATATGGGATATGTTTTCACAGCATGGAACATCAATTGATCATGTATCATTGGGCCAGGGGGCCGATCTGATAGTAATTGCACCAGCTACGGCAAATTTTTTGGCAAAGATTGCTCACGGACTCGGAGATGATTTTCTTTCTACCCTTATCCTGGCAGCCACTGCGAAGATTCTCATCTGTCCGGCTATGGACAGAGAGATGTTTTCAAACACTATAGTGCAGGCCAATATCCTTAGCTTGAAAGAGAGAGATTTCATAGTGATGGAACCAGAGAAGGGTATGTTAGCCACTGGGGCAACAGGATTGGGACGCTTTCCGGATCCCGCAAGTATTATGGAAGAGATAAGGCGGCTCCTTGCGGATCACGATCTGGAGGGATTAAAGGTTCTTATTACCGCAGGCCCAACAATTGAGTATATTGATCCGGTAAGGATAGTGACTAATAGGTCTACAGGTAAGATGGGTTATGCAATGGCAAAGGCTGCAAGGAGGAGAGGGGCGGAGGTTACGCTGGTGAGTGGGCCAACTCATCTTGACCCACCTCAGGGGATACAAATGATTAAGGTTACAACAGCTGATGAGATGAGGGAGGCGGTCTTACATAACTACAGGGACAAGGATGTGGTTATCAAGGCAGCTGCAGTAACCGATTACAGGCCCCTAAGGAAGGCGCAAGAAAAGGAAAAGAAAAAAAAGGGCCCTATCTCGGTAGAGATGATACCCACGCCGGATATCCTGGCAGAGCTTGGCAAAAACAAGGGAGCCATTAGCTTGGTGGGCTTTGCTGCAGAGACCACCGATCATGTGGCAAACGCAGCGGATAAGATAAAAAAAAAGAACCTGGATTTGATTGTGGTCAACGACGTCTCAAAGGAAGACAGGGGGTTTGCTGCTGACTCAAACGAGGTCAGGATGATTGACAGGGAAGGAAACGAGGAAACAGTTCCCTTGATGCCAAAAGAGGATGTGGCAGAGAGAATACTTGACAGGATAAAGGGGTTGAGGACAAAATGAGTGCAAGAGAAGAGGTAATGGACTTGGTAGGACAAATAAAAAGACAGTTGATAAACAGTCAGGAGATTGGACTTGATGCCCCTTTTCTCTCTACTGCTCGTTTAAATTATCTTAAAAAGGAACGTCAATTGGAAATAGCACCCTTAGTGGAGGAGCTTTACTTTAATAGCCTTGAGGAATTGGAGGATTATATTAGTGATTGTGACCGTTGTAAACTGAGTAGAGAAAGAAAGAATACTGTCTTTGGTGAGGGATTAGCTGATGCGAGACTTGTGTTTGTTGGTGAGGCCCCAGGGCTGGAGGAGGATCTAACAGGCAAACCCTTCGTAGGCCTGGCAGGCAAGCTCCTGACCGACATTATCAAGGCTATGGGTCTCACAAGAGAAGAGGTCTATATCTGTAACATAGTTAAATGTCACCCTCCCCATAATAGGGATCCAGAGCCGGATGAGACAGGGATGTGCCTTCCCTTTCTAAAGGCCCAGATTTCATTGATTAGGCCAGAGATCATCTGTACCCTTGGCAGAATATCTGCTCAGAGCCTGGTAAAAAAAGACTTTAAAATAACGAGGGATAGGGGCCAGTGGCACTCATTTATGGGTACCCCTTTGATCCCCACATATCACCCAGCATATCTATTGAGGTATCCCCAAGCTAAACGGGACGTTTGGGAGGATATGCAACAGATTATGCAAAAACTAGGATTAAAAGACCCGAGGGGGGTAAGAGATTAAAACATATAGTAAAAAACCTCTTTTTATCATCTTTCTTATTGCCTTCACCATAGGGATGGTTATCCATAATGTCGAGGGCGAACAGAATAGTGCTATGGTGATTGAGCTTGAGGGTGTCATTAACCCTGGCACGGCCCAGTTTGTGACAAGGGGACTAAAGAAGGCTGAAACCGGCAACCACAGGTTGGTTATTATTCGGCTGGATACCCCTGGTGGCCTTGATTCCTCTATGAGGAATATTGTGAAGAGTATACTGAATGCCTCTATGCCCATTGTGGTTTATGTCGCGCCGCGGGGGGCAAGGGCAGCCTCGGCTGGGGTAATGATTACCATAGCGGCCCATGTTGCAGCTATGGCCCCCCAGACAAACATAGGGGCAGCCCATCCTGTGAGTGCCGATGGTAAGGAGATCAGTAAGACCATGTCTGAGAAGGTGGTCAATGATATGGTTGCCTATGCCAGGAGTATTGCAAAAGAGAGAGGAAGGAATGAAGATTGGGTTGAGAAGGCTATCAGAGAAAGTGTTAGCATAACAGTGGACGTGGCAGTCAAAAATAAGGTAGTTGATCTGGTGGCCAGGGATATAGATGACCTTTTAAGCCTTTTGGATGGTAGGGAGGTCGTACTGGATAAAGGTAAAATAAAATTGGGGACCAAAGGGGTGAAATTGGTATTCTTTACTCCAGGATGGAGGGATAGGGTACTGAGGACCATCAGTAACCCGAATATAGCCTATATCCTTATGATGATTGGACTGGCAGGTCTCTATTTTGAGCTGGCCCATCCCGGTGCCATCCTTCCAGGTGTTATAGGTGCTATGTCGCTTATATTGGCCTTCTTTGCATTTCAGACACTACCGGTAAACTATGCTGGGCTTCTCCTTATTGCCCTGGCNATTATATTCTTTATAGCAGAAATAAAGGTTTCAAGTTATGGTCTTCTATCTCTGGCTGGTCTCATTTCCCTGACCCTCGGCTCTGTGATGCTTTTTGAGAATATTAGGGTATCGTTGAAACTCATGATGCCTACTATAGTCCTTATAGGTGGTTTTTTTGTTGCAATCGCCTTTTTGGCATTCAGGGCCTATAGGAGAAAACCAACAAGTGGCATGGAAGGATTGATCGGGGAAATTGGTATTGTAGAGGAAAGGGTTGACCCTGTTGGGTTAATCTTTGCGCATGGAGAATATTGGAAGGCTACCAGCGGCGAGGTTGCTGAACAAGGAGAGAAGGTACGGATTATAGGCTCAAGGGGCCTTGAGCTCATAGTCCAAAAGGAGAAATAGTTTCTCGGAACACAATGAACACCAAAGGAGGTTGCCATGTTTTATGTTCTTGCACTAGTTTTGCTTATACTCTTTCTGAGCGCAGCCATCAAGATCCTGAGAGAGTATGAGAGGGGTGTTGTCTTTAGGTTAGGAAGGGTAATAAATAGCAAGGGACCTGGCCTTGTTATCATTATCCCGATTGTTGATAAGTTGGTGCGGGTGAGTCTTCGCCTTGTTGCCATGGATGTCCCTCCCCAGGATGTGATCACCAAGGATAATGTCTCTGTGAAGGTGAATGCGGTTATCTACTTCAGGGTTATGGACCCAAACAATGCCGTTATCGAGGTAGAAAACTACCTTTTTGCCACCTCCCAGCTTGCCCAGACAACCCTCAGGAGTGTGTGTGGACAGGTGGAGCTGGATGAACTATTGGCAGAGAGAGACAAGATAAATGCCAGGCTGCAGGAGATCCTCGATAAACATACCGATCCCTGGGGGATCAAGGTCTCCAACGTGGAGGTAAAACACATTGACCTTCCCCAGGAGATGCAGCGGGCTATGGCCAAGCAGGCAGAGGCCGAAAGGGAGCGGAGGGCAAAGGTGATTAATGCCGAGGGTGAGTTTCAGGCCGCCACCAAGTTGGCAGAGGCAGCCGGCAAGATACAGGACTTTCCCTATGCCCTGCAGTTAAGATACCTTCAAACCCTGAGGGAGGTTTCAGCTGAGAATAATTCAACCACCCTCTTTCCGATTCCAATTGATCTGTTTAAACCATTTTTTAAGAAAGACTAATGTAGGGAGATACTTATGGGGGCAGAGGAAAGAAACGAGAAAAAGGAAAAAGATCTAGAACGGATGACCGTTAAGGAGTTGAGGGCGGTGGCCGCTGAAAGTGCCGACTTGGTCGGCGTACATGCAATGAAGAAGGCCGAGTTATTAGCGGCAATCAAAAAGGCAAAGGGAATCAAAGAAGAAAAGGTCCCCAAAGAAAAGGTTGAAAAGGCCGCTATCACTACCAAAGCGCTTAAGGCAAAGATTGTAGAGCTTAAGAAAAAAAGAGAAGAGGCAAGGATGGCAAAGGACAAGCGGATGGTCAATATATTGAGGAGGAGGATAAATAGAGCAAAAAAGAGGACGAGAAAGTTATCCCAGGCCTAGACCCTCAAAAACCCTTCCCCCATTTCAAAGTCTACCTTATCAGGAAAAGACCTGTTTACAATCATGGTCATTCAAAACAGTACTGAATTTCCCAATCAGGTAATAGCAGTTATTCCTGCCGCAGGTTCAGGAACCAGGATGGGTTTGACAAAGGCAAAGCAATTCATAGATCTGTGCGGGAAGCCAATCTTAGCAGTTACATTGAGCCATTTCCAGGAATGTAATCTGGTTGACAGGATTGTTGTTGTAGTTTCTCAAGATGATGTTGATTTCTGCCACCAGGAGATAGTGGATAGATATAAACTGAGCAAGGTTCTTAGGGTTGTTGTGGGAGGAAGAAAGAGGCAGGATTCTGTAAGGAAGGGGATTGAGGCCATTCATGATCCTTGTAGGTGGGTGCTTATACATGATGGTGCGAGGCCTTTGGTGACAAATGGGCTCATTGAGAAGGTAATTGAGGCTGCCAGAGATTTCAGGGCAGTGATTACCGGTCTTCCTGTTAAAGAAACGGTCAAAGAGATAGATAACAAAGGCAGGGTCCTAAGATCACTTGACCGAAGAGACCTATGGGTAATTCAGACACCCCAGATCTTTAGATGGGAGGATATACATCTGGCTCATCAAAAGGCCCTTAAACACGGATGGGAAGAGGCAACAGATGATGCCTTTCTGATTGAAAAAATGGGCATACCCGTAAAGATAATTGAAGGGGAGTATGACAATATAAAGCTAACCACACTCCAGGATCTGGAGATAGCGCGATTCTTAATTTCAAGGAAAAGTGCCTAAGGCTATAAGCGTTTAAAGTGAGCTAGAGTGATCGAAAGCATGTTAATTTGATTCGTCAAGTTATTCTTTCTCTTTTAATTTCAAGATCTTTAGTTCATTTGTTTTTTCTTTAGGCTCTAGGCACTTTAGCTCACTTTAGGCACTTAATAACGACTATGTTTATCAGGATCGGCACACGGGCGAGCCAACTGGCCCTTGCTCAAAGCAAATGGGTTATTGATAGAATCTCAGCCAAATATCCTGATATCAGAATTGATTTAATTAAGATAAAGACCAAGGGTGATAGGATAATTGATAGGCCATTAAGCACTATCGGCGGGAAAGGGCTATTTGTAAAAGAGATAGAAGAGGCCTTAAGAAAAAAAGAGATAGATGTAGCGGTACATAGCATGAAGGATGTTCCTGGTGAACTACCGGATAATCTGTATATAGGGATTATCCCTGAGAGAGAAGATCCACATGATGTTATGATCTCTAAGAATAACATGACCCTTGAAGGTCTGCCAGAGGGCTCCTGTATAGGCACAAGTAGCCTAAGACGTTCTGCCCAGCTCCTTCACTATCGGCCAGATCTAAAGATTGTTTCCCTGAGGGGAAATCTGGACACCAGGATTAGAAAACTGGATACAGCTGATATTCATGCAATTGTTGTTGCCGCGGCTGGTTTAAAAAGGATAGGTTTTAAGGGTACAATAACCCAATCTTTCTCTTTTGATCTTATGCTGCCTGCCATTGGGCAGGGTGCCTTAGGTCTTGAGTTACGCCGGGATGATCGGGGAACAAGGGACATGCTCACATTTTTGGATCATTATCCAACAAGGGTAGCAGTAGAAGCTGAACGTTCTTTTCTGATGGAGCTAAAAGGAGGATGTCAACTGCCTGTTGCCGGCTTTGCAAGATTTAGGGATGAATCTCTCTATTTGGATGGTCTCGTGGCTGATCTTGATGGAAGCACTATATTTCGGGATATTGTTTTTGGTCCACCTCAAGAGGCTGGAGAACTCGGAAGAATTCTGGCCAGAAAACTCTTAGATACAGGGGCGAGGAAGATCTTGCATGATATCTATGGGTCAGTATAAATGGTTTCGGAAATATTTATGATATCCCTGTAAGATTATTAAAATCCATTATAGTGAAAGTTGAAAGTCATTGAATAGAACCAATAGGGGAATAGTGTACCTCATTGGGGCTGGCCCGGGTGATCCTGATCTCATTACCGTAAAGGGGAGGGAATGTCTTCAAAGGGCTGATGTCATTGTTTACGATTACCTTGTAAGCAAATCCCTTTTATCCTTGGGAGGCAAAGACGCAGAGATTATATATGTAGGCAAGAAAAGTGGCCGGCATACCATGAGCCAAAAGGAGATAAACAATCTACTGATTAGAAAGGCCAAAAAGGGCCTATCCGTGGCAAGGTTAAAGGGAGGTGATCCGTTTATCTTTGGAAGAGGTGGTGAGGAGGCCATGGCACTCTCAAAAGCAGGGATACCATTTGAGATAGTTCCTGGAATAACATCGGCAATAGCGGTCCCTGCCTATGCAGGTATACCTTTGACGCACAGAGATCATTCATCTACTGTATGCTTTATAACCGGGCATGAGGATCCCGCCAAGGAAGAGTCAAGTATCAATTGGGATGTTCTCACAAAATCTTCCGGGACCCTTGTATTCCTTATGGGAATTGGCAATCTAGATAAAATAACAGGGGCGTTGATAGATAGCGGCAGGCCATCAGATTCTCCAGTGGTAGTTATAGGCAATGGTACCATGCCGAATCAGAGGACAATAACCGGAACACTTGCCAGTATTAGACAAAAGGTGAAAGAAGCGAATCTTACCCCACCAGGGGTGATTGTGGTCGGTGAGGTGGTAAATCTGAGGGGCCATCTCAACTGGTTTGAATCCAGGCCGCTCTTTGGCAAGAGGATTTTGGTTACCAGACCGGAGGATCAGGCTGCTGGCTTCATGATGGCACTGTCTGGGCTAGGCGCTCAGTGCTTATTATTTCCAACAATTAGAATAGTGCCCCCACCTAGCTGGAAGGAACTCGATAAGGCAATAGAGCATCTTTCCACGTACGACTGGATACTATTTACCAGTGTTAACGGAGTCAGATATTTTTTTGAACGATTACATAGTGCAAAAAAAGATGCCAGGCATCTTAACGGGACTATGGTTGGGGCCATAGGACCCAAGACTAAGGCCGCTTTAATGGATAGGGGGATTAGTCCTGAGCTGATTCCTGGTACGTATTGCGCAGAGGAAGTTGTGGAAGCATTAAAGGAATATCCCCTGTATGGGAAAAGGGTTCTCCTGCCAAGGCCTATAACTGCGAGGGACTATATTCCGAAAAAGCTCAAGGAATTGGATGCCATAGTGGATGAGGTTGAGGCATATCAGACTGTGCAGCCAGAATATAGCCAAAATCAATTGGGGAGATTGCTTGAAAATGGCACAGTAGATATGATTACCTTTACCAGTCCCTCAACTGTCACTAATTTTGTGGCCCTGTTTGAAGGTAAATCTATCTACGAGGAAATTTCAAAGGGAGTGGTTGCCTGTATAGGGCCGGTGACTGCTCAAAAGGCAACCGAAACTGGCCTAAAGGTAAGTATCGTGCCTGATGAGTATACGGTGGATTCCCTTACCAGGGCAATTGTTAAATTTTATAAACCAGATTAATTATTTTATGTAACTTCCTGTGTTTGCGTATTTTATTGAGGCTCTGCCTGCTGTGCGCCGCCGGAGTGAAAGCTTGCTATCAAATCAATCCCCAGATCTTCCTGGATGCCCAGATTACCTTATCGACAATATTAGGTGGGCATACCAGTAAGCCATAGTGGTTTTCAATATCTGTGGGTGATCTGAGATAGCTTATTGGCTCCCCTGTGCCTGAAAGGAGAACACCCCCGGCCTCTGAAGCAATAACCTCACAGGCACAGGTATCCCATAGCTTTGTCCCCTTTGAAGGGTGCACGTATACATCTGCCTCTCCATTAATAACCATAGCCACCTTCCTACCCACACTCCCTGACGAAATCTCATCCTGGATGCCCAGCAATTGAATGAATTCATCCACCCTTGGATCCCTGTGTGAACGGCTCACAGCAAGGCGTAAATAATTCAGGTCTGGAGTATCAGAAATCCTTAACCTTGATGGCTTATCTCCTTTAGGCGGCCAGCTTTTATAGGCACCCGAACCTTTACATGCGTAAAGCTCTAGTCCAGTAACTGGCTCTACCACCACACCAATGGTCGGTTTACCAAAATGTGTTAAGCCAACCATGGTAACAAATTCACCATTGGCCTTGATGAAATCCCTTGTACCATCCAGGGGATCAATCATCCAGACCCATTCAGATCCTGTTTTATCCCATGTATCGGGGTCTTCCTCTGTGAGGATAGCATGCTCAGGGAAGGTACTTTTTAGCTTTTGTGTAATGATCTGATTTGCGGCCATATCTGCGGCGGTGACAGGATCATCCTTGCCCTTTTCTCTGATACCNATAGTACCACCTGACAGATAATGCTGGTAGATATCCTGTATCTTTTCTGCTGCCAACCGCACTGCGTGCCTGGCATTATCCAATAAGTATTCCAGGTCCTGCCTCATCACGAACTCCCCCCAAGTCAAAAGTTAGTCCACTTAAATTGTTGACAAATAGTCTGTATAAGGTTAGATTTTTTTTCACAGTATAGCAAGATTCTTTTGTGCCGAAGTGGCGGAATTGGTAGACGCGCTAGGTTCAGGACTTAGTGGGTGAATGCCTGTACGGGTTCGAGTCCCGTCTTCGGCACCATTTTTATCTCTAAATGAGGGAGGGGAATTAGTCTCACACACTAATTTCCTTTTTTATTAGATAACCGCAAATGAGCCAGATTCTATTTGAAAATCGTTTACGTGCTTTAAGAAGTAGGTTTGATAGTCTCGGAGTAGATACTGTCTGGATTATCCAGCCTGAGAATCGCCGTTATATTTCAGGCTTTAAGGCCGCTGATGGTCAGTTAAATGAGTCCTCAGGCTCCGTAGTAATAAACCTGGATCAGGCTCTTTTACTCACAGATTCCAGGTTCACAACCCAGGCACAGGAAGAGGCAGTTGGTTTTGAGGTCATCACCTACAAGAAAGGCTCAGTTGGTGCATTATCCGAGGTTTTTGACCGCTTAAACACGCGAAAATTAGGGTTTGAAGGGGGTTACTTGATCTGGGATCTTTATGAGGAGCTAAAAGGTAAGGCCACTCAGCATTCTCCACCGGTAGAGCTTATCCCGCTTTGTGGCCTAGTTGAAGAAATGAGAGAGTTTAAAGCGCCAGAGGAGGTTGAATCTTTAAGCAGGTCAGCGCAGGTTATGGGAGATGTTCTTGCCCAAGTAGTTGATGAATTAAGGCCTGGTCAGATTGAAAGGGATGTGGCCTGGAGGATGGAGATGCTGGTACGGGAACAGGGTGCTGACGGAGTTGCCTTCACACCTATTGTGGCCTCTGGTCCAAATAGTGCCTTACCCCATGCCATTCCTACCGGCAGGTTAGTAGAGGAGAATGAACCGATAATTCTCGATGTCGGTGCAAGGGTTGATGGTTACTGCTCAGATATGACAAGGACTATTTTTTTAGGGAAACCCCCATCATATTTTAGAGAGATCTACCAGATTGTTCGGGAGGCACAGGTTTCAGCACTAGAGTATATAAGGCCTGGAATGAAAACTAATGAGATAGACGCCATTTCCAGGGATATGATAAAAAAAGCTGGATTTGGTGATTTTTTTGGCCATTCCCTCGGTCATGGAATTGGCCTGGCCCCTCATGAGAGGCCTGCCATAGGACCACTGAAGCCAGAGGTATTAAAAGAGGAGATGGTTTTTACCATTGAGCCCGGGATATATATACCAGGAAGAGGTGGTGTCCGGTTAGAGGAAATGGTCATACTTGAAAAAGATGGCGCAAGAGTTTTGACAACAAATCAGAATTTCTATTCGTTTTAGGTAAAAGGGAATATGCCCACAACCAAAGATTATTCTGAAGATCAATTATTAGATCAGTTCATTAATCAACTTAGGGTTGAAAGGGGCTTGGCCAGCAATACGATCGTGGCCTATAATCACGATCTCATCAACTTTTTTGATTTTTTAAAACAGAGAAGAGTCTCTCCTATTCAAATTAGCCAGGAGGATTTGGTATCCTTTATAGCGGAAAAGGAGACTCAGCTATCACCCAGATCTCTGGCCAGGAATCTTGTTTCCATTAGAATGTTTTACCGGTTTTTGGTATCTGAGGGGAAAATTGAGTCCAATCCGGCCAGGTTACTGGGTATACCAAAGATGTATCAACATCTACCTGATGTCTTAAGCAGGGATGAGGTGGAGGTTTTTCTCCTGCAGCCAGATACACACACAGTTTTGGGAAAGAGGGATAAGGCCATGTTAGAGCTTTTGTATGCCACTGGGCTGAGAGTCACTGAATTGATAAGTCTTAAGATGAGCAATATTAATCTGGAAGCCGGCTATGTCCGGACAATAGGTAAGGGCTCCAAGGAAAGAGTCGTTCCCAGCGGAACCAAAGCTATAGACTCCCTAAAAGAGTATTTAAAAAATGGCAGGCCCTCCCTTTTAGAGAAAGGAGGATTTCCATATCTTTTTCTTAATTCCAAAGGAAGGCCTATGACAAGGCAGGGGTTATGGAAGATTATCAGAAAGTATGCCTTAAAGGCTGGAATCGCAAAGACAGTTACTCCCCACACGGTAAGACACTCATTTGCTACCCATCTCCTTGAAGGAGGGGCTGACCTAAGATCAGTTCAGATTATGCTAGGGCATTCTGATATATCTACAACCCAGATATACACCCATGTAGCCAGAGAAAGGCTAAAGGAGATTCATGAAAAATATCACCCAAGACCTTGAGCTTATTATTTATCCTGTCAGAAAGGATATCTCGCCATTTATGGAGGGATGTAACAAGAAATAGGTTTGAGCGGGGATTAAAACATCGGTTAAATCTTCTCACAGGATTTTCATGGACAATATTTGTTTAATAATCCGATAATTTTGGTAATTTTTTGTTTGACTAAACCTGAATTACTATTATAATTACTTGGTAAATGACGCGGGGTGGAGCAGTCTGGTAGCTCGTCGGGCTCATAACCCGAAGGTCGCTAGTTCAAATCTAGCCCCCGCTACCAGAGAGAATATAAGGGCTTAGATCTTTATCTAAGCTTTTTTTACGTAAAGCTACGAGCCAAATCTTTCTACGTAACCCCTATCGGAACAATATGGTATCCTTGAAACTGCCTGCCAAAGTCCGAGAAAATTCTTCACGAAAGGGCTTCCCCGTGAGATATTTTATTGCAATCATTATAGCAGTTTGTTTATTAGGTAGTGCGTATTTGATTTTATGGTAAGTCCAAAAAGGCAAACTGCTAAAGAGTTATAACATTTCGTGAGGTCTTCTACGGAGGGAAGAATAATACACGATGAAGAGTTTTAGAGAGGTTGCCATAGAAATAGCAAGAGAAGCAGGGACATTTCTCAGCGGTAAGCTTAATTCAGCGCATAAAATAGATTATAAGGGTGAAATCAATCTGGTAACAGAAGGAGATAAAATCTCTGAGAAGATGATCACCTCCAGAATAAATCAGCTATTTCCGGATCATGACATCCTTGCAGAGGAATTTACCTTTACCAATAGGGGTTCTGATTTCAGATGGATTGTAGACCCCCTTGATGGGACTACCAATTATGCCCATGGTTACCCTTTTTTTTGCGTTTCCATTGCACTTAAAAAGCTGGATGAGATTATCTTAGGTGTTATTTACAATCCAATGCTCAAGGAGCTGTTTGTAACAGAAAAAGGGGGAGGGGCTTTTTTGAATGGCAGAGAAATCCATGTCTCTAATACTATCAGGATAGCAGAAAGCTTTCTCGCTACCGGCTTCCCTTATGATATCCGAGAAGACACCCAGAACAATCTAAACTACTTCAATGAAATGATCATGAAGGCAAGGGCTATTCGTAGGGCAGGTTCAGCAGCACTGGACCTCGCCTATGTCGCCGCAGGCCGCTTTGATGGGTTCTGGGAACTCAAATTGAATCCCTGGGATACAGCTGCTGGATGGTTGATGGTAGAAGAGGCGGGTGGAGTTGTAACAGATATGAGGGGAAAAAAATATTACTTGGAATCTCCGATTATCCTGGCATCAAATGGGAGGATCCATGAGGAAATGATGGATGTCCTAAAGGGCGCATCCCCTATTTTATAATCCTCTTTATCTTGTCTGCCTTTTTCTTAACTGCGAGGGCTTTTTTCACAACTGGAACATCCTCGATTACCTTTTCGACCAGCTTGTTTTCCAGAGAGTTTTTTCCCTCTCCTTTTTCGTTTTTTTCTTCTCTTTTATCATTTTTATCATTCAGGCTTACATCCTTTTTTATTTTCCTGAATTCCTTTATGGCACCCCCCAGGCCCTTTCCGATCTCTGGCAATCTCTTGGCCCCAAAGATCAGCAAGATAATTCCACCAATGATTAGCAATTCTGTTGCGCCAAGGCCGAACATAAGCTCAACTCCTTCCTTTGATTAGCATTATTTTCTAATGTTACCAATTATTTTAGTAAGATCCCACTCAACTAATAGCCTGAGCCTTTCATTTTCCTTTTTGTTCAGGTATACAAGATATCCCTTTTCTAGGCCATGGAGGAAAAGATCTCTGGTTAGTACTACATCCTGTCTGCAATATTCCGTTAATTTCTCTATTTCTCCTGCCTTGAACCATTCCAGGGCCTGAAGTCCATCTGCCGATTTTTCCTTATCGAGGGTTTCTTTAACCAGATGATCGAGGCTTAACCTGTACCCAAGTCTATTGTAGATATCTTCAAGTATATCAAATGTCGGTATCTCGTTTAGATTTTGGCAGGTATAGGGTTGGAGCACTGTATAATCAAATCTCTTGACATTAAAACCAACCACCAGATCCGCCTTGGTAAAATATTCAATCAATCCATCTACTTGGTCTTGTGTAAAGACACAAAAACGATCCTCGAGACTATCGAATACTACCGCCACAGATACCATCATCAGATGTGTATTCTGCCACCCACCCACTTCTATTGCTGACTTCTGGGTCTCCAAATCAAAATAAAGAATCCTTTTTTGATCCCCCTTTTCAGGTACTCTATTTTTTCTTACCTGGCGGGTAAGGGGCTCAGACTCCACTTCAATTGCAGGGATATCAGCCAAGGATATCAAACCTGTCAGGGCCTCCAAAATGATTACTGCCCCATTTTTGTCCAAGGGTTTATTGCCTGAACCGCACCTTGGAGAATATATGCATGAAGGGCAGCCCTGTTCACATGGACACCCTCTAACCAGATCCAAGGTCTGGCCTAACAGCTTCAGGATTATATCAAAACCCCTCTGGGCGAGCCCTACGCCCCCTGGATATCCGTCATAGATAAATATAGCCGCCTTTCCTACCTGGGGATGAAATGTATAGGCGATTCCACCAATATCGTTTCTATCGCACAGCGCAAATAGGGGGAAGAGGCTAATGGCTGCATGCTCTATGGCATGAATACCCCCCATAAAGTGAAGACCTTTATCTTCCACCATTTTTTCTATGAGCGCCTCGATCTCGACCCATAGCCCTACTGTCTCAAATGTCTGGGGTGGAAGATCAAGGGGAAAGGTACCAATCAATTCCTGGCCAGGAACCCTCCTTTTCTCATACCCGGTTATCTTCTCTGTCACCTTGAGCTCGCCTAGCCTGACAACAAACTGACCTTTTGGTTGACTCCTCTTAATCTTAATAATCTCGGTTTCCTTCTCTGATCTTATCTGGGTAAAGTACCTAAGGTCTGTTCGATGGGCAATAATATTCTTTTTATCGATCACTAAGCGTTCAACAAGATATGGGGTGGCCCTGTGAAGGTATATCGCACCCGGGTGACACTCTTTGAATGCCCGTATCCCATCGATGGTACCTATGGCCTCCCCTGTTTGACCATCAAATATGGTGTAGGTGTCTCCAATGGAACGGATATTTACCGCTAAATGTGGTCTTTTCTTGGTAGCAAACCACCTTTGCTCGCCTTCGCTTGTCCTGCTGAGCTGCCCAGCAGATTCTAAAAAATCAAGATGGCTGTGTAGACCACTATGCCAGAATTGGGTGTCTTCTGAGGTAAGAGGGTTCTCGGCTGCTGCACAGGGTAAGTGTGCTCTTATGATATGGGCATTATCCGGGTCAATTACAGCGGCCTCAAATGATTGCTCAAAAAATTGTGCTGGGTGTTGCATAAAGTACTGATCCAGGGCATCCTGATTGGCGATCAAGGCTACCAGGGAGTCACGTCCAGAACGTCCCACTCTTCCGCCTCTCTGCCAGGTATTAATTATGGTCCCCGGGTATCCAACCAATAGGCATACATCCAGATACCCGATATCAATTCCCATCTCCAGGGCACTTGTNGATATAACCCCAAGCAGTTGTCCCCTTGCGAGCCTTTTTTCAATATGGCGGCGTTCTTCAGGCAAAAAGCCGGCCCTGTATGAACTTACCCTATCCTTTAGGCGCGGGGCCAGTTGTCTGACCCACATATTAATTAGTTCGGTAACCTTCCTGGACTGGGTAAAGGCAATGGTTCTTAAACCTGAGTTAAGGCACTGGATAAAGAATTGAGTGGCCAAAAAATTGGTGCTGGACAAGGGATTGAGAAACAAAAAATGCTGTCCGGACTTAGGGGCACCGCTCTGGGAGATTACCTCCACTTCTTTATCTATTAGGTTCTTACCAAGATCATCGGGATTTTGGATAGTGGCTGAGGAAAGAATAAATCGTGGTATCGTTTTATACAGAAGACAGATTCTTTTTAATCTCCTTAATATTTGGGCAAGATGCGAGCCAAAGATTCCCCGGTATGTATGAACCTCATCAATAACAACAAATGCCAGATTAGAAAAAAACTCAGCCCATCTCTCGTGATAGGCAAGTATGCCGCTATGGAGCATGTCAGGATTGGTCAGAATGATATTTGGGATCTTGTTTTTGATCCTTTGCCGGTCCCCAGTTGATGTATCTCCATCATAGATGGTTGCACTGATCCGGCCTCCCTGTATCCCGGAGATAAGGTCATATAGATTTTTTAACTGATCCTGCTCTAAGGCCTTAAGGGGGAAGATGTAAAGGGCCCTCGATGCTGGTTTTTTTAGGATCTCTTCAATCACAGGAATGTTGTAAATAAGGCTCTTTCCACTGGCAGTAGGCGTAGATACTAATATGTCTTTACCCTCTTCTAATCTCTTAATGGCCTCGATCTGATGTGTATACGGTGCGCCAATTCGTAAGTTTTTCAGTGAATGGAGAATGTCTGGAGATAAGATCTGGTTTTGATCGTATTTGGGATCTTGGGGAGGAAGATAGCGATGAAAGACAATCTGAGAGCCAAGATCCTCGGATTTCTTTATGCGTTCAACAAAGCTTGATATTTGCATCTCTTTAACTGCTTTATTAGACTTTATCTATTAGAGACATCTACCATAGTTTTACCTGAATTGTAAGATCACATAGATAAAATTTTCTCCTGGACAGAGAAAAATATCTCTTTTCTCTGATAGGGGTTGCCATGTAGTGGCTTATCTGGTATGTTCCGGTAAAATTTCTCTCGAAAGGAGGACACAAAAATTGAGAAAGGTAGCAATAGTAGGAACAGGACACACACCATTTACCTTTGAAACCGAGAAAACCTCTATAGAGCTCTTTTCAGAGGCAGCCATGGATGCGATTCATGAGGCCAATTTGAAACCGAAAGATATGCAGGCCCTTTATCTTGGCAATTGCCTCGGTGATTTTTCCGAGGGACAGGCCATGGTACAGTCCTATGCAGCCAATGATATCGGGGCCTTTCATATCCCGGCCACACGATTTGAAGGTGCATGCGCCTCATCATCCTTGGCCATCAGAGATGCATTTATCTGGGTTGCCTCAGGCTACTATGATATGGTTCTTGCTGGGGGTGTTGAGAGGGCAGCGAGTATGGGAACCCCTCTGGCAACGAGAACATTTTCGATGTTTACAGACAGTCACTATGAATATCCGGCTGGATTAACCTTTCCTGCAATGTTTGCCATGCTCGCCCATCTTTACGCAAAGAAATACGGTGTTCCTCTTGAAAAGCTTAAGGAACAGATGGCGCAGGTTTCCGTGCAATCTCACTATTATGGGATGTTTAACCCAAAGGGCCAGTTCCATAAGGAGATAACGGTGGATGATGTATTAAATGGCTTTATGGTCACCTCACCACTCCAGCTACTGGACTGTTGTCCTTTTTCAGATGGGGCAGCTGCGGTCGTGATTGTATCTGAAGAAAAGGCAAAAGAGATTACTGATAAACCTGTGTATATCATCGGTATCGGTCAGGCCTCATCAGGGAAGCTCAGTGCGCAAAAGGATCATCTTCCTAGACTGAGGGCCAGAGAAGAATCTGCCAAACAGGCCTATGGTATGGCGGGAATAGGTGCTGCGGACATTGATGTATGTGAGCTTCATGACTGTTTTTCTATAGCGAGTCTGATCGCTGCCGAAAGCCTGGGCTTTTTTGAATTTGGCACGTCAGGTGAGGCCTGGGAAAAGGGTGAAACCAAGATTGGAGGCAAAATCCCCATAAATGTTTCCGGTGGGCTAAAGTCAAAAGGGCATCCAATAGGTGCAACCGGTGCATCTCAGGTAGCAGAAATATATCACCAACTGAGAGGTGAGTGTGGAGAGAGGCAGGTTGAGGGAGCAAAGATTGGCCTGACAGACACCCTTGGGGGAGATGGTGTGCTTTGCACCCTGATTATGCAGAAAGGTTGGTAAGCGGGAGTTTCTCTGTGACAGGTAAAGGAGGAGAAAGTGGAATATAAACTCACATTTAAAGATTATGCCAAGGGCCTTACTAAGGGGAAATTACTGGGATTAAAATGTAACAGTTGCGGTAACATAACTGTGCCGCCAAAGATGACATGTCAGGAGTGTGGAGGAACAGATCTGGATATTGTTGAGCTCAGCAAGATGGGTAAAATTGTGACCTTTACCGTTGTAAATGTTGCCCCGGAAGGCAGGCAGAATGAAGTGCCGTACATTATCGCCCTTGTTAAACTCGATGAAGGCCCCTGGATAATGGGTAATCTTATTGATATTGACCCGGCCAGGGCTACGATGGACTTGATAGACAGGGAAGTAAAGGTTGGCTTTAGGGTTTTTCCTGGAGATAAATACTCACCTGGTAATCAGGCAAGTCCGGTCTTTAGTTTTAAGTAAAATACTATCCCTTTTCAAGGTCCTTGATTCCTTGAAAGATTATATCAAAGAGTTCGGGAATATCTTCTTCCTGTACACAGGAGAAGGCTACCCTTATATCTGTTTTACCCAGTGAGATGACTCCTACACCATATTGGTCCAAAAGATGGAGCCGTAATTCTTCGGCGTTTACAGTTTTAAGCCCCAGGCACATAAAATAACCTGAATTAAACGGATATACATCCCAGGCGTCCCTATATTTTCTGTTGGCCAGCACCTCTTTAACCCGGGTTGCCCTCTTGAACAGTATCCTGAATTTCTCCTCTTTCTCCATTTTGTGGCTTTCTGAATCAAGGGAGCCAAGCACAATGGATTGGCTCAGATGGGGGCTGTTTGAAATAGTGCCCCTCACAGCGCCGGCCGTCTTGTTCTCTAAGGCACCATACGCATCTTTGGGATTACCTTTCAATGCCGTTCCATAGGTAATAAACCCCACCCTTAGGCCCCACACGTAAATCTCCTTTGTTGCGGCATCCAATTTAATAGCCATAATCTGTGGATGAACCCCGGCGAGCAAGGCGAAAAGAGATTCCTTCATTAAATTATCATCATAGAAAAGCCCGAAATAGGCGTCATCTAATATGACCACTACATTGTTATCTTTTTCTGCGATATTTATTATAATCTCTGCAATCCTTTTACCCTCTGCCTCTGTTGGCGTGTATCCTGTAGGATTATTGGGAAAATTTAGGATGACTGCGATTTTTTTTCTCTCCTGGGCTTCCTCTTGCAGCGCACCTTCAAAGGCACTGAGATTGAAGCCACCCTGTGATGAAAAAAGGGAATACTGCCTGATCTTCGCCCCATGCAGGACTGTAAATATCAGATTGTAGTTTCCCCAGATCTTGTCAGGGAGCAAGATAACATCACCTTCCTCAATCCACATCTCAGCAGTGACAGAGAGCCCATGGGTTATCGCATTAGTAACTACTGGAAGACTTATTTCTTTGCCAGCAAGTGAAGGGTTTTTGGCGAACATCACCTGTTGCCAGGTCTTTCTGAGCTCAGGTTTGCCAAAAGACGGTGCATAATTGAGTGATTCACTGGGGGATAAATTTATGTATGACATAATGGAAGGAAGGTGCATGGGCACCGCATTCTCTGTTGCAATACCTATGGTCGCATTATATTTAAATGCCTTTTCCTTGGCCTCGGCGCCTTGAGTGAGGATTCCCCTTGGAAAGTAAAGATTTTTTCCTTTACTGGAGAGCATATCATAGATATTGGGATTGGCATCTTGGATAATCTCATTGAGTTCTTCGGCAATTGGGTTCATGCTTCATTCTCCTGTCTTTCATCTTTTGTAAAAGGCCACGGCCCCATATCCAACTACTCTCCGCTTTTCTCGGTAGCCATGAATAGCGATATCCCCGCTATTTGCATAATGAAGTATCTTCACCGCATTTCCTCCAAGTTCTTTGACCGTCATCATCAAGGTTACCACTGAACTCAATCCGCAGAGGGTAGTAGAGAGGTTTGGTATTCCTTTAGCAAGAGATTCAGCCTCTGAATTGAACACAAGCTCCGGGTCAAATCTCTCTATTAAAGAAAGGGTCCTTGCATCGACCCTGTTCGCACTGGCATAATCTGGATAGTGGGACATATCAGAGGAGGCCACAAACAGAACACGTCTTTTTCCGACTAGGCTGGCAAGTGACTTACTGATTTTTTCACAGCAACTTAGGGATGGGATACCCATTACAATAGGGACAATATCGAAATTCTTTAAAACCCGTTGTAGAAAAGGGATCTGTGTCTCTACAGAGTGTTCCTGCATATGAGCTTGCTTAACAAAATGAAAGGGTTCCCCTATACTTAGAAGGGCATCAACTATCTCCATATTTACAGCAACCCTTCCCAGAGGGGTTGCATAGGCATCCCAGTTACCCACTGATGCTCCCCTAAGGTACACACGGTGGCTTGGCCCGAGTATTATTACGGTATCATAATTCTTATCCTTGATCTGCCAGTAAGAATAGGCGGCCACCTGACCGGAGTAAACATATCCCGCATGGGGGGAGATAAGGCCCAAGATCTTTCCCTCTATTTGTTCCTGCTTGACATTTAACAGTGAAGTATCAACTGTTTCTCTTAGCGCTTCTCGATTTTTGGGGTAGAAAGAACCGGCTACCGCGGGTTTCCTTACCCGTTCTGCTGCAATGGCATAGGAACAAAGAACACTGATTATTGAAAAAAAGACAAAAAAAGCAGGCCAAATCTTCAAAGAAACAAACCCTAAATCCCCTTTTGTGTTCTTTTTATTCATTGATTTTCCCTTAAATCTCTGTTCCTCCTTCAGGTCTATTTTTGGATTCATGCTATGAGATTACTTTGGAAATGTCAATGTACCGCTATAAGCAAATAGTATTTGAATCCCCAAAGAGGCACCCAAACCGTGAGTGGTGAGGAGAAATGATTAAGATCCAATTATATTGTTGGCTATGACAATCCTTTGTACCTCTGAGGTTCCTTCATAGATGGTTGTAACCCTGGCATCCCGATAGTATCTCTCTACAGGATATTCCGTGGAATATCCGTAACCCCCATGGATCTGCAAGGCCTGGTATGCAACCCTGTTGGCCATTTCTGATGCAAATAGCTTTGCCATGGATGCCTCTGTGGTAAATCTTTCCCCCCTGTCTTTCATGGCGGCTGCATTAAATGTGAGCAAACGTGCCGCCTCGATCTGAACTGCTATATCGGCTATCATCCAGCGAATTCCTTGAAATTTCGAAATTGGGCTGCCAAATTGCTCTCTCTCTTTGGCATAAGTTGTGGCAGCATCCAGACACGCCTGAGCAATTCCCACAGACATGGAGGCTATACCTATTCTTCCTTCATCCAGGGCGGTCATAGCAATAATAAATCCCTCTCCCTCTTCGCCCAGTAGATTGTCGACACTGACTCTACAGTCTTCAAATATCAGGCCTGTGGTATCTGAGGATCTCTGGCCCATCTTATCCTCCTCTGGGCCTACGATAAAGCCAGGTAGTCCTTTTTCCAGCACAAAGGCACTTATACCCCTGTGTTTTTTGTTTTTGTCCGTGTAGGCAGTGGCCACAACAACATCCGCATTTTTCCCACTGGTGATGAATGCCTTGGCCCCATTCAAGATATAGCTATTTCCATCTTTTTTGGCGGTTGACTTTTGGCTGGCNGGGTCAGATCCTGCACCTGGTTCTGTCAGTGCAAAGCATCCAAGCTTGTTACCTCCTGCTAAGGGTTTNAGATATTCATCNTTAAGAAAATCAGAGCCAAATTGATATATTGGACCGCATGAGACACTGTTATGTACAGACATGATTACAGCGGTAGAAGCACATACATATCCTATCTCCTGAAGGGCCAGGCTATAGCTTATAGTATCTACACCTGCTCCGTTATACGCAGGCGGAACATTCATTCCCATCAGCCCGAGTTCACCCATTTTTTTAATAATATCTGCTGGAAATTCTTTGGTTTTGTCCCTCTCAGCAGCAGTGGGAAGTATGACCTCCTGAGCCAAGTCCCTGACCATGGCCTGAATCATCTTCTGTTCTTCATTTAATTGGTAGGACATATCCAATTTTCAATTGTCGATTTTCAATTATACATTATGGTGTGTAGAGTACCACAATCAGCTCCGCCTTTTCCGGGCTTACATTCCTCAGTTTGTGCACAATGGATGAGTTAAAATGTAAGGAATCCTCGGGATCTAACACCTTTTTATTATCCCCAACTGTTACCTCTACTTTACCCTTAAGCACATAGATAAACTCTTCACCTTCATGCTGATAGCTTACCCCTTTATGATCGGAAACCGGATCTATAAAAATCTTGAAGGCCTTTAGATGTTTATGAACAGCCTCTGGGGTTAATGTCTGATAACTGTAATCTTCCGTTCTTTCTTTAAAGTCATTTGCTTTTCTCTTGTTGGCTTCATCTCTCTCTTTTTTCAAGAGAATCCCACTATCTATTTCTAAGGCCCTTGAAAGCCTTAAAATAGTAGCCACTGGAGGTATAATTTGCCCTTTCTCTACTTCAGAGATATAATCTACAGAGAAGCCGGTTTCATTGGCTAGGTAATCAAGGCTTAGCCCTTTCGTAGCCCTAATATCTTTCAATCGTTTACCAATGGGCCTTTCTTTTTTTAAACGGGCCATGACTCACTCCTTTAATCTCTTAGGTAACACGTTATTACTCTTCCTTTTCCCTTGATCTCTTTATAGTGGTCACTATTCTTAGAATAAAAGCAAGGAGAAGGGTACCGCTAATAAGGATGATAAGGTTTGAGGCGAAAAATGTCATGACAAAGGAGAAGGGATCGGTAATTTGATATGCCATATAAAGGAGGTTAACGCCAAAAAGGATAAAAAAAATGGCAACCAATGCCAAGATGACCTGAGCAGCCCACCATGGAATAGGATTTTCCATTATTTATTATCCGATTTTAGTCTTTTAAGAACAATATTGTCACACGCGGTATAGGGGTCGATTTCTCTTTTCATAATTAGCTGAAGGGCCTCTTCAAACTCACCTGAGTGAACAATGTCATCTAAAACCTCATGGACGACTTTATCTTTTATCATCTCGGAAAGGTCGTTTCTGACCTTTTCGTACTTAAGCATGGACTGTCTCTCCGGGCAGGATGTGACAAACGCGCGATGCTTCTCAATTTCATCCAGCATTTCCTTTATTCCTTTGTCAAATACCGCCTGGGTGGTCAAAATTGGTGGTTTCCAGCCATCTTTATACCTTTTTTCATCCATCTCGATCATCAATCTTATATCATTTACAGTCCTCTCTGCTCCTTCTCTATCAGCCTTGTTTATCACGAAAATATCACCCACTTCCAGGATGCCCGCCTTGAGGGCCTGAACGTCATCACCCATCCCAGGTATTAAGACAATAATAGTGGTATGTGCACTCTGGACAATATCTATTTCATCCTGTCCGACACCAACTGTCTCGACGATAATATAATTCTTTCCCATGGCATCAAGGACATCAATAGCGCTTCTGGTAGACTGAGTGAGCCCGCCAAAATAACCCCTGGTTGCCATTGAACGTATAAATACACCTTCATCCATGCTGTGTCGCTGCATCCTGACCCTGTCGCCCAGTATAGCACCCCCGCTGAAGGGACTGGTTGGGTCTACTGCAAGGACCCCAACAGTTTTTCCAGCCTTTCTCAGGTGAGTGACCATCTGATCTACTAGTGTACTCTTGCCCACACCAGGCGCTCCAGTTATACCAACTACATATGCCCTGCCTGTCGAGGGGTAGAGATCCTTCAGAACCTCTCTTGCCTCAGGGATCTTATCATCAATATCCCTTATGAGCCTGGCAACGGCTCTGATATCCCCAGATATGACCTTCTCAGCTATTCCCATAGTAGCCTTTTTAACCTCTGGGTTTAACATTTTCTTCAACCCATTTTACAACCTCTGGCAAAGGTGTGCCTGGGGTAAATATCTCCTTGATTCCCGCTTTTTTTAATTTAGGTATATCCTCTTCTGGAAATATACCCCCGCCACACACCACAATATCATTGGCGCCTTTCTCTTTTAATAGCTCCACCACCCTTGGAAAGAGATACATGTGGGCACCCGCTAAACTAGATAGCCCTATCATATCCACATCCTCTTGGATAGCAGCCTGTACTACCTCTTCTGGGGTCTGATGAAGACCGGAGTAAACAACTTCAAAACCGGCATCCCTGTATGTCCTGGCAATAATTCTGGCACCCCTATCATGGCCATCCAGACCTGGTTTTGCTACTAAAACCCTGATCTTCCTTTTCTGATCCACAATATCTTTCTGTTCTCTAAAGTCTGAACTGCCTAAAGTGAGCTCAGCTCAATAAACGCCAGGATCCCGGTATACCCCAAAGACATCCCGGAACACATCACATATCTCCTGCTCGGTGGCATATTCCTTAACCGCATCTATAATAGGATACATGAGATTATCATCTCTTTGAGCTGCCTCACCTAGTTTCTCTAGCGCATCTTTTACCTTTTTATTGTCCCTGGTATTCTTTATCTGATTTGTCCATTGTATCTGTTTTTCTTCTAATTCTGCCTCTATCTGGAGGATCTCTACAGGAAGCTCTTCTTCAGTGATATACTTGTTCACCCCAATTACTGTCTTTTCTTTACTGTCTATTTGTTTCTGATACTTATAGGCAGCATCAGCTATCTCCAATTGGGGATAGTTTTTCTCTATTGCCGCTACCATCCCTCCCATCTCGTCAATCTTTCTAATATATTCAAAGGCCTCTTCCTCCATATCCTTTGTGAGACGCTCAACATAGAAAGATCCGCCCAGGGGATCGATTGTGTTTGTTACCCCTGACTCTTCAGCAATTATCTGCTGGGTGCGAAGCGCGATGGTAGCCGCCTCCTCAGTGGGCAGGGCGAGAACCTCGTCCAAGGAATTGGTGTGTAGTGATTGTGTTCCGCCAAGTACCGCGGCCAGGGCCTCAAGGGTGGTTCTAATAACATTATTATATGGCTGTTGAGCGGTGAGAGAACAGCCAGCAGTCTGTGTATGAAACCTGAGCCACATTGAGCGCGGATCCTTTGCCTTAAATCTCTCCTTCATTATCCTCACCCACATCCTCCTGGCTGCCCTAAATTTTGCAATCTCTTCAAAAAAGTCCAGATGTGAGTTGAAGAAGAAGGAGAGTCTTGGGGCAAAGGAGTCAACATCGAGACCCCTCTCTAGGGCAGCCTCCACATAGGCTATACCGTCGGCAAGGGTAAAGGCAAGCTCCTGAACAGCAGTGGATCCAGCCTCCCTTATGTGATAGCCACTGATGCTAATAGGGTTCCATCTGGGAACCTCTTTGGTACCAAATTCGATGGTGTCGGTAATAAGCCTCATGGATGGCCTTGGAGGACACATGAATGTCTTTTGTGCAATGAACTCCTTGAGCATATCATTTTGTATGGTTCCACCTATGATCCCCCTGGCTATCCCTCTTTTTTCTGCCAGTGCTATATACATTGCCCAGAGCACAGAGGCCGGTGGGTTGATCGTCATGGAGGTAGTGATCCTGTCAATCGGAAGTCCTTCAAACAGTATTTCCATATCCTTTAATGTGTCGATCGCAACACCACATCTACCGCATTCCCCTCTTGATTTTGGGGAATCAGTATCATATCCCATAAGGGTAGGCATATCAAAGGCAGTGGATAGACCTGTCTGGCCTTCATTAACCAGGAGGTGAAATCTCATATTGGTGTCCCTGGCCGAGCCCAACCCTGCAAACATCCTCATAGTCCAAAGTCTTCCCCTGTACATAGAGGGTTGAACTCCCCTTGTAAATGGATATTGACCGGGGAATCCAATATCATTTGAGTAATCTAGATCCTTTATGTCTACTGGGGTATAAAGATTCTGGATAGGTCGGTCTGAAACAGTGGAGAATCTCTTTAACCGTTCCGAAGACCTTGAGATAGTATCTTCAAAGAGCTGTTGCCATTTCTTTCTATCTACCGCTATTTTTTCTAAAGTTTCTTCTCTAAACATCGTAGCCCTCCACTATAATTTACCCAATAGTGCACTGGCTATGGTATTTTTTTGTATCTCCCTAGTCCCCTCATAAATTTCTGTTATCTTGGCATCTCTGTAGAAACGCTCTACCTCATACTCAAGCATATAGCCATATCCTCCAAATAGTTGAATGGCCTCATCTGCCACCTCGACTGCTACCCGGGCTGCGTACATCTTGGCAATAGAGGTCAACTTAGGGTCGATATTGCCCTGATCAAAATTCCACGCCGATTTGTAGATTACCAGTCTCGCTGTCTCTATCTTGGCTGCCATGTCTGCGAGTTTATGTTGGGTTACCTGAAATTCTGCCAGCTTTTTTCCAAACTGGGTGCGCTCCTTGGTATAGGCAAGCGTACGATCAAAGGCTCCCTGTGCAATTCCAAGGGCCTGGGCCCCTATCTCTATTCTGCTTTCATCAAAAAACTCAAGGACATGGTAAAATCCCCTGTTCTCTTGTCCTACAAGATTTGAGACAGGAACTCTCACATTATTGAATGAGAGCTCCCCGGTTGGGCACATCTTTATCCCCATTTTTTCACCAACATCCGCAGTAGTATATCCAGGTGTCTCCTTCTCAACAATGATTACTGACTGGCCACGATAGGTAGGCTTTGCCTGAGGATCAGTCTGGCAGAGAACAATCACGAAATCACTTATGGTCCCATTAGTGATAAAGGTCTTTGCCCCATTTATTATGTACTCATCCCCTTCTTTTGTGGCGGTTGTATTCATAAGGGTAATATCACTTCCATGATCAGGCTCAGTAAATCCTCCACTGGAGATTGCTTTACCCGTTGCTATGGGAATAAGGTATTTTTCCTTTTGTTGGTCGCTTCCGAATCTCAGCATGATCTCTGATGAAAAGTCAGCGAGGCTGAGGGCAATACCAATTCCTGAATCCTGTCGACAGAACTCTTCGACAACAAGGGTGTTTTCAAAGATACCATATTCCTGCCCACCATATTTTTCTGGAAAGTGAATACCCATGAAACCAAGCTCACAGGCCTTTTTCCATATCTCTGAAGGAAAGGTATGGGCCCTTTCATGTTCAAGGGCTATTTCTTTGTCAAATTCTCCTTTCGCAAAATCTCTTGCTGCCTTCTGGATAGCTTCCTGTTCCTTGTTTAACTTGAATTCCATTTTTACCCCGTTCCTAGAGAAGTTCTCCTTTGAACTGGGCCTTTCTCTTCTCCAAAAAGGCCCCCATTCCTTCTCTGGCATCCTCACTGGCCATGCAGATACCAAATGCATCGGATTCCATGTAGCAACCTGTCCTAAGATCCTGGCCGTAACCCCTTTCGATTGTATCCTTGACCGCCCGAATCGACACCTTGCCTTTTGATGCCAGTAGCCTTGCCACCTTCATTGTCTCTTCCCATAAAGTCTCTTTTGGAAATACCTTATTTATAAGGCCAATATCCTTGGCCTCTTGGGCGCTGATCATTGCTCCGGTCATACAAAGTTCTTTGGCCCTTGATTTACCAACGAGACGAGATAACCTCTGGGTGCCGCCAAAGCCCGGGATAATCCCCAAATTTATCTCTGGCTGCCCGAACTTAGCAGAATCGACGGCATATGTGAAATCAGATGCCATTGCGATCTCTATTCCTCCACCAAGTGCAAAGCCATTGACACAGGCAATTACCGGTATCGGAAGGGCCTCTAACTGGAAAAGAAGTTCCTGGCCTTGCCTTGAGAAAGCTCTTGCTTCTAATGGCGTAAAATCCCTCATTGCAGCTATGTCAGCCCCTGCAACAAAGGCCTTATCCCCCTCTCCTGTGAGGATAAGGACCTTTATAGATTTATCGGAAGCCACTTTTTCCAAGGCATCTTTCATCTCTGCTACCACTGCCGAATTAACGGCATTGAGAACCTTAGGCCTGTTAAATCTAATTATGGCAATATTTTCCTCCACCTCGTAGATAATAGTCTCATAAGACATGGCTGACTCCTTTAAATAATTATCGCTTATGATCTTTCTTGAACCTTAAAACTTTAGTTCACTTTAGCACACTTTATAATTAGACTCTCTCGAGGGCCATGGCCATCCCTTGGCCTCCCCCTATACATAAGGTAGCAAGACCTAACTCAACATCGTTTCTTACCATCTCATTCATCAGGGTTAGTACAATTCTGGCACCAGTGCAGCCAATTGGATGTCCTATGGATATGCCACTTCCCAAAAGATTTGTCTTCTCCAGATCGAATCCCAACTCCCTGATACAGGCAATAGCCTGAGAGGCAAAGGCCTCATTGAGCTCAATTTCACCAAAGTCGCCTATCTTCAATCCAGTGTTTTTCAGGACCTTTCTGACAGCAGCAACAGGCCCCAGGCCCATGAAAGCAGGATCAACAGCCCCTGATGCATAGGCCTTGATTTTGACTATCGGCCTAAGCCCTAACTCTTTTGCCCTTTCACCAGACATTAAGACCAGCGCTGCAGCAGCATCATTAATACCAGAGGCATTACCTGCTGTAACAGTACCGTCTTTTTTGAATGCCGGCCTTAACCTCGCCATCTTTTCCACATCCGTATCCATTGGCCTTTCGTCAGTATCAAAAACAAGGGATTCACCTTTTTTCTGTGGAATGGTAACAGGCACAATCTCTTGTTTGAAGATGCCTGCAGCTATTGCCTTTCTTGCCCTTTCATGACTCATGGCACCCAGTTCATCCTGTTCCCTTCGAGAAATCTCGTATTTCTCGGCAATGTTTTCAGCTGTTATGCCCATGTGATAACCATAAAAGATCTCCCAGAGCCCATCAAAGACCATCAGATCAACCAGATCGGTATTGTTCATCCTGGCTCCCCATCGTGCGGTATTTGATCCATAGGGCGCCATAGTCATGTTTTCCATACCGCCAGCAAGAATAGTGCTGGCCTCACCCTCCTTTATGGCAAGGGCAGCAAGGGCCAAGGCCTTCATACCCGAGGCGCAAACCTTATTTACTGTGAAGGCATTGACCTCCTTAGGAATGCCGGCATGTATTGTTGCCTGCCTGGCGACGTTTTGTCCTTGACCTGCCCCTATTACATTACCCATGATTACCTCGTCGATATCTAATGGTTCAAGAGAATCAGGGTAATCATAGACCTTTTTTTCCAGATCAATCATGCCCGCGCCCTTAAGGGCATCTGGCTCAAAACTCTTGCGCTCATCTGAAGCTATAGGTCTCAGTCCGAGCCTTTTCAGGGCCTCCTTCAAGGCCAAGGAACCCAGGGTAACAACCGGTGTAGTCTTCAAGGAGCCTCCAAAAGAACCTACAGCTGTTCTGACGCCCCCGACAATTACTGCATCTCCCATATGCTTATCTCCCTATCTAAGGTTTGGCTACAAATAGATCCAACCGCTGTTTAGTCATAAAAGGTATATTTTCTCTTCTAATTTAAGTCAAGTCAAAATGACCGGACAAAAGGGAAAAAGATCGATATTGTTCGGCATATCTTATAATGGCTTAGATTTTGGCAGACCTTAAAACCCTAAGTCAAGGAGGCACTGAATATTTTTCTGTTGACAATAGTATGTAGTTACATTATAGCTAAATTATAATCACATTTTGATAATCAAGTATCTTTTGCTTAACAGTTATTTAAGAAATTACTTTGGGCACATAGATTATTTAAGTGCCTTTATTTATTATTAATTTTAGGCTCAAGACAGATGAATAACAAAAGAAAAAACATGGATGCCAGAGATGAGAACCCAAAAAAGGTTAAATTCGAGATCTTTGGTGAGGAGATGCTCGAAAAAGAGGTTAAGCTAAGCGGTAACAGTGGCCGGATATATCTCCCACCAGATTGGGTTGGCAAGCATGTAAAGATAATCAGAGTAGATTAAACACTGAGTTATTAGAGGGTTATGGCACTACAAGATCTGATAATTAGAAGGTTAGAGGCACGTGATGCCGATGATATTTCCAGGATCCAAGAGGCAATTACAAAGGAGCCTAGCACAACAGATTACCACAGGATTGTTGAACAAGAGGCAAAGAAAGAGGATAGAGTCAGCTTTGTAGCAGAGCTTGATGGTATGGTGATAGGCTATATGATTACCTATATTATCTATGGTGGATTTGGTCTGGAAAAAAGTGCCTGGATCGGGGCCTTCGGTGTTGAACCAAAACATATGGGAAGTGGAATAGGAAAAAGGCTGGCAAAGGAAATTTTCGATGTAATTACGGAAAGAGGCATAAAGAATATTTTCACGTCAGTGAGGTGGGACTCCACTGATTTATTGTCCTTTTTTAAGTTACTGGGGTTTGACAGGTGTGAATTTATTAATCTAAAGAAAATTATGGATTGAGTATCTATTTAAATGAAATCTATACGGCTGCATTAAAGGCTTACGAGCCCCTGAACTCATGGCATAGGTTTTAACAGAAAAATAACTTCAGCAGCTTCCGCAATTTCACACTTCACCCGACGGGTGAAGGCTGTTTTGAGTTAAGTGCCCGCAACCCATGATTAATCAAAAAGTGTGCCACGGATTCAGGCAATCAAGAAGGGAAAGAAATGAGGTACGCAGAGACAGGGTTTAATCTAGAGATTGATCTATCCAGAGGCAACATTGAGAGGGTTGCAACTGAACCCATAGAGACAGAACTTCATCTGGGGGGTCTGGGTACGAACGCCAAGATATTATGGGATAGGGTTCCCCCTGAGGTTGAACCCTTTTCTCCTGATAATCTACTCATATTCAGCACCGGTCTTTTATGTGGCACCCCCGTTCCCGGTGCTAATCGTACCATTGTTTCTACCATCTCTCCTCAAACGTTGTTGATGGCCTATTCAATGATGGGCGGATTTTGGGCACCAGAACTGAAATTTGCCGGTTACGACAAAGTGATCATTCGGGGCAAGTCCCCTAATCTGGTGTATGTATGGATCAACAACGACAAAGTAGAGATACGCGATGCCTCTCATTTGCAGGGTAAAGGCGCTATTGAAACCGGAGAACTTATTCTGCAGGAAATACAGGAGCCGAAAGCCCAGGTGGCCGCCATTGGCCTTGCCGGTGAAAATAGGGTCTATTTTGCTTCCATCGAGCAGGGCAGATCAAGTGCCAGTCGACTCGGAGTAGGCGCCGTTATGGGAGACAAAGGATTAAAAGCGATAGCTGTTCGTGGAACAAAGGATGTCAATGTTGCACGACCGGATGAACTCCTGGAGCTTTGCAACGAAGTGCTGGGATACATTAAAGTCCGGGCGGAAAATCCAATTCAGGGGGTACCGCCCATCTTGGCCGGGCTTGGGTCGCCCCAAGAGATGGCAGTCCATGATGAGAAGTGGCACACCGAGAATTTCGCCTGGGGTAATGCGCGCCATCGAAGAAAGGATTTTTGGAACGAAGAAGTGGAAAAGCAGTGGACGGAAACCCTTGAAAACTCGCGGGAGCGGTTTATTAGTTGCTATAACTGTCCGATGAAATGCGGGGCAACCATTTCCGTTCCGGAGCTCTCAGTATACATGATGAAATGCTACTCGAAGCTTACCTACACCATGGCGTCCATGACGGACCTGGATTTTGGCCTTAGAATCGCTCAGCGTGCTACGGAGCATGGAGTGGACGCATTTTCAGCCCCGCAAACGATGGCCTTCGCCGTTGAGCTTTATGAAGCCGGCATCTTGACTGACGAGGACATGCCGGGAATGCCGTCCGATGCCGAGGAGAGGTTTTTCTGGTTGCTTGAAAGAATTATTCGGCGCGAAGGTATAGGTGATATTTTGGCTGATGGAACCTATTGGGCAGCCCAACGGATTGGCAAGGGCGCAGAGGAATATGCTCATAATAACATAAAGAAACATGAGCAGCTGCCTCTCAAGCTGGGCATGCTGAATCCCATCTATTTCCTTATGTATTGTACCGGTGAGAAGGCTAACATCACCCAGATTGAAGGGCAGTTCCCTCAGGCACCTTTTCCTAGCAGGGAAGAGAGGGAAGAATTTGTCAAGGATTGGTTCCAGGTTCCTGATGAAAAGTTTAAGCAGTATTTTGTGGACTGGGATCTACGCGGAGACAATTCAATCCCCTATTACCCACCAATAGAAGCAACGTGTGAGATTGTTGACTGGATGGAGAAGATGCACTACATTGATGACTCCACCGGGATCTGCGCCGGTCTGTCATCATTTCCCCTGAAGCCTCCCTATCATATACACAATCTACCGCGCGTAATCTCATCAGCGACTGGGATGGATATCGATGAAGCTGAGCTGTCGAGAATAACCAAGAGGAACCGAACCTTAGTTAGGGCGGTGAATGTAAGAAGAGGTATGAGGAGGCAAGATGAGAAGCCTCCAGAGGACCATTGGAGAAGACGGTTTCCCGAGCTTGAGGCTCAGCTCTTAGATGAGTATTACAAATTTAAAGGGTGGAATAATCAGGGTATTCCTACCAAAGAGAGCTTGCATGAATTGGATTTGGATTACGTGAGCGAGGACTTCCTCCAGCGGGGGATCTTGACGGATGATGGTACTCCTTCTAAAGAGGCTCCTGCGGAAACAGAGAAGAAATAAAGCGAAAAGGTGGTAGCCGTCATGGGTGAGAAAGAGAAGAAAACCGTTAAAACAATAAAAATTGATGCTGATAAATGCAATGGCTGCCGGGCCTGTGAGGCAATCTGCTCCGCATTTCACGCTACGCCGAAATATAGCAGCACGAATCCGGCGAGGTCCCGCATTCGGGTGGTTCGCGACCCGCTGAGAGACATATTCGTTCCGGTATTCGCGGGTGAGTATACTGCAGCCGAATGTATGGCCAGAGACAGATATGTGATTGACGGAAGGGAATACGACGAGTGCGCCTTCTGCAGGGCTTCCTGCCCATCCAGGGATCTTTTCAAGGAACCTGACTCCGGCCTCCCTCTGAAATGCGATCTGTGCGAAGAGCTGGAGGATCCGGCTCTAGAAGAGCCCCTGTGCGTTACGTGGTGCTTATCTGATGCCCTGACGTACGAGGAACGGGAAGAGGAAGTGGAAGAGGAAGAAGAGCCGCTGGAAGAGTTGGAGATCGGATTGGAATCCCTGGCAGACAGGTATGGATTCGAGAAGATAATGGATACCCTTGCCCGGATGTCAGAGGCAAAGAAGGGCTAGAAGTGGGTTCAACCCCAGTTAAATGCGCTTCACTCTCACTATCGTGCCCCAGTTGAACGATCTTCGAGTTCAACGGGGTAAAAATTTCACGGGGTAAACTCAGGGTTTGGGAGATGATGAAGGAAGATTGTGGAGAATGTAGCCGAATATAAAGAGATCGTAGATGTCATAAAGACCAGCGGCGGCGATCTCTTTAAGAGATGTTTTCAATGCGGACTATGCGATGTTGTTTGCCCGTGGAATCAGGTTCGAATCTTTTCTATGCGCAAGATAGTCAGGCAGGCCACGTTCGGTTTGACGGAGATAGAAAGTGAGGATATATGGCTTTGTACGACGTGCGGTAGATGTCCTCAGCAGTGCCCTAGGGACGTACAACAAATAGAATCCGGCGTCGCCTTGCGCAGGATTGCTACGGAATATGGCATCTTCCCTGAACCTGTCCAGCCTATTCGCACCGTAAGGGGGAGCCTCGTTGGCGAAGGCAATCCCCTGANTGAAGAGCGACAAACGAGGGCTAATTGGACAGAAGGCCTCTCTGTAAAAACGTTCACCGAGGGAACGGACATTCTCTATTTCCCGGGCTGCTACCCCAGCTATGACCCGAGAATGAAGAAGGTAGCCAGAGCCACGGCTCATATCCTCAACACGGCAGGGGTGGATTTCGGAATACTGGGCGAAAAGGAGAATTGCTGTGGAGAGAGCATCCGCAAGACGGGCGATGAGGAATTGTTCAAGACATTAGCCAGGGAGAACATCAAGACCTTTATCGATAACGGGGTGAAGAAAATCCTTGTTTCTTCTCCTCATTGCTACCATACCTTCAAAAACGAGTATCCCGAATTTATGGTGCACTTTGAGGTGGTTCACATCTCACAGTATTTGTTCGAGCTGATAGATCAGGGAAAAATTAAACTCACGAAGGAATACGGGAAGAACGTTACGTATCATGACCCCTGTTACCTGGGCAGGCATAATGAAATATATGATGAGCCCCGGGAGATATTGAAGAAGATACCTGGTTTAGAGTTAGATGAGATGCCTGAGTCTCGGGAAGACAGTCTCTGTTGCGGAGGGGGAGGAGGTAGGATCTGGATGGAAACGCCAAAAGGTGAACGATTTTCCGACCTCAGATTGGAACAGGCCAAGGGGGTGGGAGCAGAGGTGCTGGTTACGGCCTGTCCCTATTGCATTACCAATTTTGAGGAAAGCAGGCTCAACCTCGAGTATGAGAAAGACTTAGAGATAAAGGACATCACGGAAATTATCCAAGAATCGATGTAGCATAAAGTAGAGAAACATCTTTCACAGGTTGCTTAAAAATCTGATGAGGCAGTAGAAATTGGAAAATCGGCTGTTGCTAAAGGATAAGATTCAACAACTTTCAAAGAGTTTTGGAGACAGTCATTATGGAGATGTAATGGTGGTTGGTGGTGGGATTAGCGGTATTCAAGCCTCTCTTGATCTTGCCGCTTCTGGTTTTAAGGTGTACCTCGTCGACAAATCACCTACCATTGGCGGGCATATGGCTCAGCTTGATAAGACCTTTCCCACCAATGAGTGCTCCACATGAATACTCTCGCCCAAACTGGCCGAGGTCGGCCTGCATCCCAATATAGAGGTCCTTAGCTTAACTAACGTTACCAATGTAGAGGGAAAAGCAGGGGATTTTAAGGTAACCCTTGTTAAAACACCTCGATACATTCTGGAAGAAAAATGCACTGGTTGTACTACCTGCGCAGATTACTGCCCGGTTAATGTGCCTGACCCATTTAATCAGGACATATCGTCGAATAAAGCCGTCCATATATACTTTTCTCAAGCTTATCCGCTTATCAGCTACATTGACCCTGAAGCCTGTCTTTACCTTAAAGAAGGGAAATGCGGTATTTGCGAGAGCGTCTGTGATAATAAGGCCATAGACCTTAATCAGACGCCGGAGAAAGTGGAAATGAAAGTGGGGGCGATACTTCTCTCTCTCGGCTATGAACCATTCGACCCCAAGTTGAAAGGCGACTATGGGTACGGAACGCTTGAGAACGTGGTAACCAGTATGGACTATGAACGAATACTATGCGCCACCGGACCGTACGGAGGTGAGATACGGCGCGCTTCCGACAACAAGCATCCCCATAAGATAGCCTGGATCCAATGCGTTGGATCCAGACGGGTTACCCCGGGGGATAGGAGCTATTGTTCATCCGTATGCTGCACGTATACCCAGAAACAGGTAATGGTCACAAAAGAACATGACACTGAGGCTGAGTGTACCGTATTTCATAACGATATTCGGTCTTGGGGCAAGGACTTCGAACGATTCTACCAGAGAGCGGCGGACTCTCCAGGGGTTCGATTTATACGAAGCTATGTATCCATAGGAAAAGAGGACCCGGAAACCAAGAATGTAAGTATACGATATGCTACTGCCGATGAGGGGGTAAAGGAGGAGGAATTCGATTTGGTAGTACTATCCGTTGGATTGAACCCTCCTGCTGATCATGACCGTCTAGCAGATATCTGCGGCATTGAGCTCAATTCTCATGGATTCTGTAAAACCAATCCCCTTAATCCTATAGAGACATCTCGCCCGGGGATTTTTATCAGTGGGGCCTTCCAGGGTCCTATGGATATCCCCGAGTCGGTTATAAGCGCCAGCGGTGCTGAAGCCCTTTGTGGTGAGATCCTTGACTACCGGAGAGGGGAATTGGCCCAAAAAAGGGTATATCCGCCGGAACGGGATGCCTCCGATGAAGAGCCTAGGATAGGAGTCTTTGTATGTCGTTGTGGAGCGAATATCGGATCAGTAGTGGATGTTCCTTCCGTAGCTGACTATGCTTCGACTTTACCCCAGGTTGTGTACGCTCAGGAGCAGCTCTTTTCATGTGCTACGAGTGATATCCAGGAAATAGTAGACATCATAAAGGAAAAAGGACTCAATCGATTGGTCATCGCTGCCTGCACCCCTCTGAACCTTGAACCGACATTCCGGGATGCTCTTCGTGAAGCAGGGATCAATCAATATTTTTTGGAAATGGCTAATATCCGGGAGCATGACTCATGGGTTCACTCAAAAGAACCGGAGGAAGCAACCCAAAAGGCAAAGGACCTCCTCAGGATGTCGGTAGCCCGAGCTGCCCTTTTGGAGCCGTTGCAGGAAATTGAGCTGTCGGTCAACAAGACGGCGTTAGTGATTGGCGGGGGTATAGCCGGTATGACATGTGCTCTGTCTATAGCCAGCCAGGGACATGACGTTTACCTGGTGGAAAAGGATCCGGATTTGGGAGGAATGGCTCGAAGGCTTCACTACACCCTGGAAGGTCTGGATGTTCAGGCCTATTTGGGTGAGCTTGTACGCAAAGTGTATCAGCATCCCCTCATCCATGTATATACAGATGCCAGCATAACAGATGCCACCGGTTATGTGGGGAATTTCGTAACCACGGTGACCTCAGATAGAGGAATCACAGAGATAAAACATGGTGCAGCGGTCATCGCTACCGGTGCTGAGGAATATAAGCCCACCGAATACCTTTATGGAGAAAATGACAGGGTAATGACGTATCTCGAGTTAGAGGAGCAGATTGCCAAGGGAGACGAAACGCTAGCGAACGCAGAGACTCTGGTGATGATCCAATGCGTTGGCTGCAGAAATGAAGACAGAAATTACTGCTCCCGGGTATGTTGCAGCCAGGCTGTAAAGGACGCCTTGAAACTAAAAGAGATAAATCCCCAGATGGATATCTATATTCTGTTTCGGGACATGAGAACGTATGGGTTCAGCGAGGACTATTACTGGGAAGCGTCCGAGAAGGATGTCAAGTTCATCCGCTATGAGCCGGACGATAAACCACAGGTGAAGGCGGTTGAGGAGGAAGGCCGGCCTGTTGTACGGGTTAGTGTGAACGATCCCATTTTGGGTCAGGGGCTTGCAATCGATGCCGATTACCTTGCTTTGGCTGCGGCTGTTATTCCCTCGTCAGGAAACAAGGAAATATCTCAATTCTTCAAGCTCACATTGGGACCGGATGGCTTCTTCAAAGAGGCCCATGTCAAGTTACGGCCGGTTGACTTTTCTACAGAAGGCCTCTTCCTATGCGGCATGGCTCATTACCCCAAGCATATACAGGAGGTGATTAGCCAGGCTTATGGAGCAGCCGGCAGGGCTTTAACCCTTCTCTCGCATGATATAGTTACCGTCTCAGGTTCTGTTTGCGAGGTGGATGAGAAGAAATGTATCGGATGTGGGGCATGTAGCTCGGCCTGCACATATGGTGCTATAGAATTGCATGAAACAAAACAGGGTAAAAAGGCTGTGGTTAATCCTGTTCTCTGTAAAGGGTGCGGTCTGTGTAACACAAAGTGTCCAACAGCAGCTATCTCGTTGAAGCACTTTACCAATGAAGAGTTCTTGAGCCAAATTGATGAGGCGGTTCCGGAGGAAGAGACCATGCAACACATGGATGTGGCGGTTGGTGATGGGTAAAACCAAGGTTAAACGGTTCCGGGTTCAAGGTTGATGAGCCCAAAAGACTCAAAAGCAAGAAAGCTATTCCTTAATAAAGGCGCAGGGTGGGAGTGAGATAAATGAGCGCAGCACGTACATTTAAGCCAAGAATAGTGGGTTTTGTCTGCAACTGGTGAGCATACGGCGCTGCTGACATGGCTGGAGTTTCCAGACTGCAATACACAACTGAAGTCAGGCTTATCCGCGTAATGTGCACCGGCAGAGTGGACCTGTCATTTGTGCTCCGAGGTTTCTCGAACGGAGCAGACGGGGTGTTTATCGGCGGGTGCCATCCCGGCGAATGTAATTATATGGTTCAGGGAAATTATCATGCACTCAGCATGGTACACCTGTGTAAAAGAATAATGGAAAACATAGGGATAAACCCTGAACGGCTGAGGATCGCCTGGTGCGATGCCGGTGAAGGAATCCGTTTCGGCAGAATTATGAATGAGTTTACCGGTAAGGTGAAGGAGTTAGGACCACTTGGCCAAGCCGAAGGAATGGATGAAGATGCGTTAAAGTCCAAACTCGAAGAAGTTACCAAGCTGGTTCCCTATATTAAGATAGCAAAAAAGGACAAGCTGGAGTCACGCCTTGAAAGAGAAGAAGAATATGACGGGTACTTCACCAAAGAGGAAATAGACGCCTTATTTCGGGAAATTCCCTCGTACTATATCGATCCGGAAAAGTGTCAGGCCTGCGGGATTTGCCTCAGGAGATGCCCTGTAGAGGCCATTGAAGGAGGAAAAAACCAGATCCATGTCATCGACCAAGAGAAATGTATAAAATGCGGAACGTGCCTTGAAGTGTGCCCTACAAAATTTGGTGCGGTGCAGAAGATTTCAGGCGATCCGGTACCGCCTCCTATCCCTGAGGAAAAAAGAACTATCGCCAGGAAGAGCAAAGAAAAATGAAAGGAATCCCGTTAGCGATTTTTAATCGCTAACGGGATGAGAAATCTGAAGATGTGACACCTTTGTGATAGAACTCTCGACGGGGTTATGTAAAGCGGTTAGTTTATGCAAGAGATTAACCGCTTTCTTTTAATTGCTGCAAGAAATGTACGCGAACCTCTGAAATTATGACACGGTGAACCAAAAGGCAGGTCGCGGATTCAGGTAATCAAGAAGGGAAAACATGAGGTACGCGGAGAGAGGGTTTAATCTAGAGATTGATCTATCCCGAGGCAACATTGAGAGGGTAGAAACCGACCCGAGATTAACCGAACTTCATCTGGGGGGACAGGGTACCGCTGACAAGATACTATGGGATAGGGTTCCTCCTGAAGTTGAACCCTTTTCGCCCGATAATCTGCTCATATTCAGCACCGGTCTTTTGAACGCTACACTGGTTCCCGGCGCCAATCGTACCGCGGTGAATACCTTTTCTCCCCAGACAAATCTGCATTCACATTCATTATTTGGAGGATTTTGGGGACCGGAACTGAAACATGCCGGTTATGACAAAATAATCATTCGCGGCAAGTCTCCCAGCCTGGTTTATCTGTGGATAAACAATGATAAAGTAGAAATCCGTGATGCCGGCCATCTCCAAGGGAAAGGCTGTCAGGAAACCGCAGCACTTATTCGACAGGAATTGAAGCAACAAAAAGCCCAGGTGGCCGCTATAGGCATGGCCGGTGAAAACAGGGTCTATATGGCTACCATTGAACATTCAAACGCCAGCGCCTCTCGAGGGGTAGGCGTGATCATGGGAGATAAACGTCTAAAGGCCATAGCTGTTCACGGAACAAAGGACATCCATATTGCCCGGCCAGCCGAACTTTCTGCGTTATGCCTCCTCCTGAGAAAGGAAATCTATGAGAAC
>JGI24422J19971_10000075_pt1 | contig 42290 bp, 31 predicted proteins | sample DeeMarSWOR152_54_FD_19971 | JGI IMG/M metagenome (IMG submission 19971) | reverse complement strand
CTATGATTGGTGACAAATCGAAGGCCAAAAGGGTTACGATTACGTGTACAAATATCCGCATCAATTTTTTGATTGGCAGCCCAAATCCTAACCATTGCATACCTATTTGACGGACAAGGACTTGAAATCAGCTGCAAGGATGAGTTCTCCCCCATAGGTCTTCCGGCACTGGGCTTCGATGTCAGTTGCAAGACATTCAGGATAGAAATGGGTTAGGACAAGCCTTTTGGCGCCTGATCGGGTCGCTACATCACCAGCCTCTGACGGGGTCAAATGTCCCGCGATTCCCTCTTCATCCGGAAACGAGGACTCGAGGATCAGGAGGTCAGCTCCCTTTGCCAAATCAACAAGTTCCTCACAATAACCGGTGTCTGCTGAATAGACGATAGTGCTTCCTGAGTTGTCCTCTACTCTAAAGCCAATGCTCTGAGGGGTATGGTTTAGCGGAGCGGAGACGAGCTTGAATTTATCGAACTCTCTTCCGTCCTTATTTCCCACCGCTAACTCCTCCACCTTCATGAGCCCAGCTGGGAGGTCAAGCCAAGTCCCGTAGGGCTTTTTCAAAAGCACCAAAAACTCATTAAACCCCTTGGGCGCCAGAATAGTGAAGGGTTTTCTCTCACTGAGAACCGGAGGGTATCGGGTGGCAAAAAGGAAGTGGATCAGATCGGCCGTATGATCGGGGTGAAAATGACTGATGCCTATAAAATCGATATCCTCATAGTTAAGTCCGGCAACGGCTAATTGCCTGACCGTTCCCGGGCCTATATCCATCAACAGGAACTGATCCTCTACGAAAATAGCAAGAGACGGCGACGCCCTCTCAGCAAGAGGAACGCTGGTGCCGGAACCAAGAATGATGAGTTTCATAAAGCGAGCCCACTTCGCTTTGCTCAGAATAGGACTTAGCCACCAAACCTATCTGTCCCCCCATCTCCCCGGTATGGGGGTGTTGCAGAACCTGCACCTGCCAGCGTTTATGTTGAACTCCGCGATCTCATAGCCGATTCGCCTCACGAGGATCTTTTGGCAGTTGTGGCAGTATGTATTGTATGCATCATGACCGGGGACATTTCCGAGGTAGACGTAGTGTATGCCCTCCTTGAGAGCGATGTCCCTCATAAGCTCCAGGGTTTTGATGGGCGTAGCCGGCAGTCTGTCCAGCTTGTATCGGGGAAAAAAGCGCAAAAAGTGCAGGGGATAATCGGGTCCCAGCTCTTTCAGTATCCAGCCACACATCCTCTTTGTCATATCCGGATCATCAACATATCCGGGCACGACCAAGGTGGTCATCTCGAACCATACCCCTTTTTCATGGAGCAGCTTAAAGGTATTGAGCACGGGCTGAAGCGTTCCTCCATTGAGCCTCCTATAGATATCATCATCGTATGACTTGAGGTTGACGTTGGCGGCGTCCAGGTATCGTGCAAGATCCTCAAGGGGTTTTCTGTTGATGTACCCATTTGAAACCAACACATTTTTAATGCCCTCTGCACTGGCAAGCCGTGCGGTATCGTACATATACTCGTAGTAAGAGATGGGCTCTGAATAGGTATAGGCAATTGATGGTATACCCTTTTCCTTGGTAACCTTGATGACATCAGGGGGGAAGAGTTCGTAGTTACTCACCTCTTCAGGCTTTCTCTGGGAGATCTCCCAGTTCTGGCAGTTGAGACATCTGAAATTGCAGCCGGCAGCAGCTATGGAGAATACAGGGGTGGCTGGATGGAAATGGCTCAGCGGTTTTTTCTCGATGGGGTCTATGTGGACAGCACAGGGGTTTCCATAGGCAATGGAATAGAGCTTTCCCCCTATGTTTACCTTTGACCTGCACACGCTCCTGTCTCCAGGGGTGAGGTAACACCTGTTTGGGCACACCATACACTGGACATCCTTGCCGTTGGTCGTATAGTGAAATCCCTCGATCGACCACTTCCACAGGCTCTTGGGGGCGTCATTCTTGAACACGTGGCCCCTGATATCATCCTTCTCTTCCTCCTCTGTTTTGCGCCAGAAACAGTGCCCCTCGCTTGCTATGAGAGCGGAGAGCAAACCCATCTCCTTCAAGAACTGTTTCCTGGTTATATGTCTTTTCATTTAATTACCGCCAAACAACCCTAAGTTTTCAGTAATATTATTGTGCTTGCGATCTTGATTAAAATCAAGGCAATAACCGCTGTCTGAATGCCGAAAAGAGGGATCAAGAGCGTCCCTATTGCAAGGGTGCCGGCGCCCGCCCCCACCAAGTCAGCAGCAAACAGGCCAGCTGCGGGGCTCTTCTCCTCTCCGATTACCTCCGCTGCAACGGGAAACTGAACCCCGCACAGCAGTGAAAAGCTAAAACCGTACAGGAGAAAGACCCACTCCGGCAGGCCGAACTGGGATATGGCTGCCCATACCAGATACGCAATAAGCAAAAGAATCATCCCTGCCTCAGCCCTTAAGAGCACACCTCGTCCGTTTTTCTTCCACTTATTTCCAACCATCGCACCGGGCAAAAGGCCAAGCAAAAACGAGGTAATGATAGCGCCTACCTTGAGGTATACGTAGCCATAGATCACCTGAAATGAAAAGAGCACCAACATCTCCACACCCATAGCAGCAAAACCGGTAGAAAAGAGAACGTATTCCTCCCTTCTTAACAGCCACAGATAGAAAATAAGGGCCCCCAAGAGGCTTGCCATAAACCAGTGGGGGGAGGTCCCATATTTCTTAAACCACTCCTTGAACATGATGTTAATAATCCTCGGCCGAAAGTCGGTATTAATGGGTTCGGCAGGGTCAACGGAATCATTGATGAGCCTTACCCTGGCCTTGGTGACATCCCCGTAGTAGAATCCCTCTATGTAGGAGGTGGCAATGGATTTTTCCCTTAGCTTCGCGGGTATATCGAAGGTGAGCTCGCCATCGCTGGCAATGAAATAGATCTCTCCACCCGGGATCAGCAGCACATTACCAAAGGTCTGCTTGACCGTATTAAATATGGAGGATAGCTTCCGGACTCGAACCTCCGAGAGGTAGTTGGGATTTGCGATCAGGGAAAAGGAGAGGATACCGTCTTGATCAAGGATCCCCTTGGCCTTTTCAAAGAACTCCTTTGTGTAGAATCGGTTTATCTGAAAGGTGTCGGGCTCTGGCAGATCAACGATGATAGCGGAATACCGCTTCTGTGTTTCAGTTATATATTTCCTTCCATCGGCTGGGATAATTGTAATCTCATCGGTTGGGTGCAGGAGACCGGATTGGTTTGCCACTCGTATCAGGGCCGGGTCGAGCTCGACATAGTCGAGGTGACGAGGATCATATTTCAGGATCTCATCAAAGGTCTCACCCATGCCGCCTGATACCAGCAGGACATTTCCGATGCTCTCCAATTGACACAACGGGTAGTGTATCTTTTCCTCGGCAGCGGTAACATCGAAAACGGAAAATATTGGGATTCCCGATTCCCACAGGGTACGTTCTCCCCTCTCCTCGGTCACCACTATCCTGCCGTAGGGAGATTCCTGGTAGCTTTCGATATTCTCCCCATATTGGCTGAAAAGGGTGGAGCGCTCGAAGCTTGCCTTAAGGGAAAAAACAAAGAATCCGAGCACAAGCAGAAGGGATACAAAAACGGAGAGGAATCCCCTTAATCGAGCAATGAGGATAAGACATATGATGATCAGCAGAAGGGAAGTGGCAGCTATTATCCTGAAGGGGCTCAAGAAATACACCAGAATAAAGCTGCACAGCGCTCCACCTGTGATATCCCCCATGTTGTCGGTGATATAGAGTTCCCCTGAACTGAACTGTCCTCCGCTTTTCCTGATGACTGCAAGCGAGTAAGGGAGTACAAATCCAATCAAGAAGGCGTATGGGGCGCTTAGGATCAGAATGAATAGAAAGATGGGATAGAAACCCGGGGATTCTCCGTGGATGAAGATGGTATCCCTGAAGAGCCTTATCGCCGTTATCTGAGCCAGAGGCAGAAGGGCCGTGAGCAGAACAATAATGGAGTAGAACCTAATTGACCTTCCCGGAAAGTATTTGGATACAAGAGACCCGAGCCCCCCTACTATCAACCAACAAAAGAGCACAAGGGACATCGTGATCTCGTTTCCTGAAAACTGCGTGAGGAATTCGCGAACGGTGACTATTTGGACCGCTATGGATGATATCCCCGTTGCAAAAACGGATACGATAACGAGGTTTGTTAAATTCATGACCGGGTTCATCCCTTAAAGGGCGCTAACCGCATGATAAGGATAAGGCCAGATGAACTGTTCAGTCAATAGGTTCAATTTTCTCGGTGTGTCTTGCTTAGGGTTAGAATATCGCCGGAGGGGTCATCGGCGGGCGGTAGCGGAATAGGCAGCGGAGATTACTTCGCGAAATGCAATGCCCACATTGGGGAATCTGGGGTTTTGTAAAAGTCTCAACAAATCGAAGGCCTTCGGTGAGTCCCCTATCTCGTTTTTTCCTCCTCAAAGGCCTGAACCTGGTAAGTGGACACCTGAAGTTTCTCCGTCTTCCAGCTGAAGGGATCCAACCCAGCCTTCAGACACAGGTGGCACAGAAATTCCTCTTTGTCCGGAAGTTGCTCCCAAACTTGGGGCAGAAACGTGGCCTCATGATATCCGCTCTTAATAATTACCCCATCGGTGCCGGATCTCAACTTGTTGAGAAGGTCCTGCGCATCGCTGTAATGAAGCTCTTCAGGGGAAGTGAGGATGCTGATCTCAATCTCTATATCCTCAAACTCTTCCTTGGTGAGCGGGGGAAACCGGGGATCCTTAAAGGCTGCGTTAATGGCATTTACCCTAATCCCCTCAATAAGTGTCTCCCGAGGTATAATATGACCGATGCATCCCCTCAGGTTTCCGTCTTTGGTGACGGTAACAAACGTACCAAGTTTTTTTTGAAATTTCTCCGGTAGCTCCTTCGGATCAAGCTGGGGCTCCTCTTCCTGAGAAAGTCTATTCTTTATGGTTTTTCTAGCAACCCCTAGGAGATACTTCCCTTCGTCCTCAGAGAGCCATTTTGTCGTATCCATTGCGCCCTCCTCGTTTACCTCATTTCTGGTTTGTCGAGTCTCTCCAGCGGACCTTTTGTCGCTCTTCCCGCTGCCGAATGCCACAGAGAAACTGACCGAACAAAAGAGCAGGATATAAACACCGAAACCGAGAAATCCCCTTGTCACGCGAACTCGTGCGAATTGGCTCACAGGGCTCCACCTTCGATCAGATGCGCAAGCTATGGTGCTGTGGCGTTCTACATGTTACGTAGTATCTTGTATCATTTCAATAAATCTGTCAAAATGATTTTGGCTCACTGCTCTTGCACTTCTCCTGCCCATGGACATCAAGAAACGGAGAAACGTGCAGGTTTCATGTTGTGCTAGACGGACTCTAAAATCCGATGACTCAGGTTACATACCTCATAGGCGAGNCAGTCACGGGGAGAAGAAGGCTCTCTGAGGCGGAGATGTCCTCAAGGGGCATTTCACCAGAGAACTCGCTGCGTATTGTTCCCACTCAGGGCGTGGTATACGAGCTTGAGAACCTGGGACCCGGCTGGGTATGCAGACCAGTGGATACCATGGCATCGATCGTGAACAGGATATTCTATGATGATATCCTCTATCAATCGTTTCGGAACTTCTCCTCTATGGATGATACCATGAGGGAGCTTGCGGTAAGGGTGATTCTTCACAGGAGAAATCAGACGCCTGAAGGCCTAGGGTATTTTTCTGCCCTCTTTAGCCCGCCTCTGACAAATGAACATGTGCCCGGAATATACCGCCAAATCTTGGAGTTCTTCTCTCTTCTGGTGAGCAATAGTTTTGAAGACGACTTTGTTGACCTCCTTTCTCACAGGATGGATCAGTTAGATGATTTGAACTCCGGCGCCGGGGAAGAGCGGTACACACTCGATGCCGATCTGGCGTTACTGTTAGGCGATTATGAGGAATTCAAGAGAAGCAACCTTCTTTATGATCGTGATGATGTTATCGCGGCTGTGCGATCGTTTCTCGTCAGCGGCAAATCCCCGAGCCTTTTGAGAGATATTAGGGCTATTGTCTTTGACGGCTTTGTTACAATCACCAGGGCCGAAGAGGAAATCCTGTTTCATCTGTTTCGCAATGTCGATGAGCTTCTGTGGCTCATCGATTTTGACCCGCAGGAAGCTGACCCCCTCAAAGCGTTCCGCCGCGCGGCTGGTCACGGACAACCAGGAGAAGACGACGGTTATGAGGCCTTTAGCATCTGCACCTCACTTATTCCCCTAATGGATCAGATAGAGCAGGCCGGATTTCCAACAACCGTGAAGCGAGCATCATATGAAGTGTTTAGTAATCCCTTTGCTGGCTGTCTGTATAGGCCGGGGCAGTATGACGATAGCAAAGCAAGGGGTTTGAAAATAAAATCGTTCAAATCCCGGTTGGATGAGGTGAGGGAAATTGCAGGCGAAATAAAGAAACTCGTCAACAAGGAAAACACACGTGATCTCGACAGGATACGGGTAATCTTCCCCGATCTGAGCGAGTACTCCTGCCTCATTTCTGAGATATTCCAGGAATATGGAATTCCCTTTAACATGGCAAAGGGCGTGCCGCTCTTGTCGTCTCCCCTGCTCGAGATTTTTCGACTGCTCATCGATATCCCCCTCAATAACTTCAGAAGGGATGATATATACCGGTTTTTCAGCTCTAGCCTTATTGACCCAATTGATAAGGCGCCCGATACCGAGGAGCAGCGGCAGTGGCTGCAAAAGATGGATCGGGAGGGGGCATTCTTTGGGGGAGAGAAGACCGATGAGATTGCCTCGTTTTTTACATCGCAGGTGAGCGAAAGCGAACCCTGTCGGCTTGATATTGGAGCTCTGGATGGGGTAGCCCGTAAGTGCGGCAGTAAAGGGGGTGAGATCCTCTCTGAGTTCTTACCCCGGGCGAGAGATTACTTCTCCTTTCAATGTTCTATCCGCCCAGCAAAAGAAACCGAGGGCATTCTCTCAGAATACTATGCGTTTATCTTGCAACTGTTTCACCTGAATAGGAACCTCGATCCATTCAGGGAACTGAGCCAAAGGACAACCCCAAGAAAAGTTGTCCAGGGCCTTTTTCGCCTCCTTGACAAATTCCAGGTTGAAAAAAACATTCTCTCAATTCTCAAGGATGAAAACGGCCCAATAAGCGCGGCATCTGAGAAGATCATCAGAACAGACATGATGGCCCTTACAACGCTCAAGGATCTCACAGTAAAGGCAGGCCGAGACCTTGAGAAGGCGGACACTTTTATCACATCGACTTCAGGCGTTTCTTTGCTGGCACGATTCAAAGGAGGATTTGAGGCCCTTGTGAGTCGCGCCAGGATTGTAGAGGATCGATATCAGGGTGCTATAGACGTGTCTGAATGCACTGACGTGTTGGGCTGTTCGTTGGACTACGCCTTTCTGGGCGGGCTCAGTGCCGAGGAATTTCCCCTGGGGGAACCCGATGATTTTATCCTACCTGAGAGTTCACTGGGTCCTCTCAGGAAGACAAACTTCACGGACCTATCCCGGCACATTGTCAGCTACGTGCTCTGCAATTGCCGAAGGTGCATATATCTCTCCTACCCTCGAAGCATCAGAGAGAGGAATGTCCAACCATCTCCGGTGCTTCTGGACATGGTTTCGCTCGTCAATGAGGGAGAGTTGTTCACCGGCATTGAGGAATTAGAGCGGTCCTTTCCATGGGAGGATAATCCCTACTTCACGAGCGAACAACAGTTCTTGGACACCGAAGCGGTGGAACNGAANGTCCCAGTGCCTCCTAATCAGAGCCCATTTACCCATAAACACATAATCCTCGGTGACAATCGTTTCCTCAACGAATCGATAATGAGGGGCGTCCAGTCTCTGCTGGCACGGAACACCGTTGACGCCCTTACCGAGCATGACGGGCTCGTTTTCAACGCTCGCAACTGGCCCCATTACCTCTCCGAAGCTCAAGACATATTCTCCACCTCCAGGCTCGACATGATGGCAAATTGCCCCATGCACTATCTGTTTTCGGAGATCTTTTCTCTCGAGCCCGTTGAGGAGCTTGAAGAGCAGCTATCTCCGAGAGAGATGGGCTTTCACATTCATGCTATCCTGAAGATGGTATTTGAAACCCTGAAAAGAAATCGTGAAAACGTAGCCTCAGCGGGTCTACCAAAGGTCTTTTCTCTGGCACGCGAGATCGGGGAGAGCTATTTCTCTCAGCTCGACTATCTTGAGGGACTGGATTTCTTCGAAGCCCAGAAGAGCTCCGTTATGGAGGGTTTGGAGACGGCATCCACTTCTACTACAAGGGGCCTTCCCAAAAGGGAGGGGCTTATTGCTGAGATGCTACGGTTTGAGGAAGCCAATCTGAGCCAAGAAACGGTATCGGCATTGGAATACCGATTTGGAGAGGGAAGCAAAGAACCGGTAAAGCTCGGTAAGACGAAGATACGGGGCTATATTGATCGTGTAGATTCCCTTATAGGAGATGAGGAGGTGTCCATTATCTACGACTATAAGACCGGAAGGGCACCCGCTCTCAGTGAGATAAAAAAAGGGCTTTCATTCCAACTTCCGGGCTACGTTGCAGCCCTTGCCGCGGAAAAGGATATAAGAGGCCTGGCAGCGAGATATTATCTCATAGAAAGGAGACGCCTCTCCGAAGGCAATGCGCTTACTTCACCAATCGGCTACCAGTATCCTCATAAGGTTGGTATCGACCTTAGCGGGGTCAAACTGATAGGGGACTACGCCGACGAAATCGTCAGCCTAATGAAAAAGGGTATGTTTCATCACTCTACTGAGGAAACGCCTTGTTCCTACTGTGAGTTCAGATATGCCTGCTACAAAAATACACGAAGGATGGCGCACCTGGTCGACTCATGGGCTCTCCAAGATATTTACTCCGGCAAGAAAAACCTCGAGCGATGGAAGGAGGTTGAAAATGTCAAAAAGCGGTGGAACGAGATCCAGAAAAAGATGGACGTTTCACGAACGGTGAAACAAGAGTCAAAGAGGAGAGAAGTCCTTGAAAGGGCAGTGGATTTTAAGAATTGGTTAGTAGAGAAGCGCTCTTCCCTCCCCTTTGATGAAACCTACATCACCCAGATTATCGAGAGCATAGAGGCCTATGAGAGGTCATTTTGATCTCTCTCTAAATGCCAATGTACATGCCGAAGGAAATGGTAGTTGAAGGATTATTATTTGAACAGCAGAGTCTATTAGCTATGAGAATCAAAGAGGTTTCTTACCATGTTATATTTGGTTATTAGCAGTCCGATTCCAACCAAACCCCAAGATGTCAAAAGCGCAAGGTTACAATTTAGGTCTTGGATTGAGGATTTGAAGGCAGCGAACACAGTGGTTTGCTTCTATCCTAGAGTGGGCAGAGGCTCCGTTGTAATCTTCGATATTTCCTCAAATGATGATCTTCATAAGCTTCTGACCAAATGGTCAAACATTGTGCCTGCACGTTTTGACATCTACCCTTTAACAACACCATCAGAAGCGGAAGAGCTCTTAAGATAGGATCGAATGCCATGGACATGCAGAGCCCTCTAGCGAGACCTATCGGCCGTGAGTAGCTTCCCCACCAAAGATCTCTTCAACCCAGTCTCGTATCTCATCCCTGACACACCTGAATGTCGCCATCTTCTCCTCATCATCTCCGGAAAACGCAGCCGGGTCCTCGAAACATCAGCGGATGAGCTTGTCGCCGCCAGGGAAAAAGGGCAGGTCTGTTTCGCGCAGTCACAACCGGTAACCACATAGTCGAATTCCCTATCCAGGAACTCATTCACGCTCTTTGTCCTGTATCCCGAGATATCGATCCCGATCTTAGCCGTGACTAGTGGAGTGGCATAGATAAGGAGCATCTGCCTCGGCTTTTTGAACGCTTCTACCGCGTAGACAAGGCCCGCAGCCGAAAGATGGGGGGCACGGTCCTTGGCCTCGCCATCGTCAAACACATCGCCCAGGCCCATGGCGGCGGGGTGACGTTTGAAAGTGCGATCGGGAAAGGAAGTACCTTCACTATTCACCTCCCCACGGCATAGAGCTGTGATAGCCTAGACTTGGTCTGACTGACCCATTCAGCCCTCACCAATACTAATCTATAGCAATCAAAGCTCATTCACGATCTTAAGTCCGAAATCAGTGTGCAAACCGCGAGTCTGACAGGAGAATTTTCTTGACTTGAAACCCCTTTTTTGTTCTTGCAATAGAGTAGCCTCGAAAAACGACCACCATGTACCACTGTGGAGAGCTACTACTGAGAGCATCAAATAGTTTGCAATGTCAGGAAGGGGCATGAGGTCTTTTCTGCCCTGACTGGTGGGAGGCCGCTGTCCTTTTCACGATGTATCAGTGGGGGAAGCCGCAGCTCCCCTGCTCCCTTGGAGCGGGGGAGAATGCGGAGGGGGCAAGACTCCCCTGCGGATAAGTCGCAGAAAAGACCAGGCCGGGAGCCTTGGAACAAAAGAAAAGACCTCATGACCATCCTGCGCGCTTCTTGGTTATGTCCAATGCAAACAATAAAATGCTGTGCTTAGTAAGTCTTCGAGTGTCCTGGTTTTATAACCTAAAGAACAACACAAAGGAGAAGCTCAGACATGAAGGAAAAGGAGAAGACCACAAGGGAAATTCTGGGTGAGAAATTGTCACGCAGGAAACGCACGCCCCTCTATAACCCAGATGCCTTAAAAACATTGCGTCAGCAATTTGAGCAGTGGATAAATACAATCGTCCGTGAAACAGATCGAGAAAACTGGATGAAGACACCCCGCACGGTTTTGGGTTCTGATATTCCAAGAGAGATGCTTTATACGCCGCTATCAATCCCCGATCTTGATTACGCAGAGGACTTGGGGAATTCCGGACATGAACCCTTTACAAGGGGTATTCACGCTAACATGTATCGAGGTAGGGAATTTACCATGCGTCAGTTAACGGGTTTCGGCTCCCCTGAAGACACCAACAAGCGTATGAAATTTATGCTTGATCACGGGGCGACAGGCCTCAATGTTCTATTTGATCTCCCTACCATTCAGATGTATGACTCAGATGATCCTTTATCCGAAGGACAAGTTGGCATGTCTGGCGTGTGTGTCGATTCCGTTGACGATATGGGTTTGTTATTCAAGGACATCCCACTTGACGAGGTAACCATCTCCATCGTTACCCACTACCCCTCAAATACGGCTATCCTATTCCCCATGTTCTTGGTCCTCGCTGAGGAAAGGGGTGTCCCTTGGGATAAGCTCCAGGGTAGTGTCCAAAATGATATTACCCTAGAAGAACTGATCCGCAGTGGCGCGGAGTATATACCCCCTCAAGATTGTTTCAGGTTACAGTGTGATAATATCGAATTCATCAGAGGAAATGTGCCTAAGTGGAATTTCATTACGCTAAACGGGTACAACCTACGTGAGTTTGGGACTTCTGCTGTTACTGAGATGGCCGTAGCTGTGGCAAATGGGATTGAAACCCTTGACGAGTTAGTGAGCAGGGGACACGATGTGGATTCCATAGCAGATAGGTTGGCATTCTTCTGGTCCCCTGCCAATGATTTTTTTGAAGAATTATCAAGGGTAAGAGCGGTTAGAAGATTATGGTATAAGATAATGAAATACAGGTTCAATGCCAAAAATCCACGAGCCATGTGGATGCGATGTCATGTTCAGACCTCTGGTGTCTGCCTCATTCAACAGGAGCCACTCAACAACATTATCAGGGCGGCCTATCATGCTTTGGCAGCTGTAATGGGCGGTGCGCAGTCCTTGCATGTGGATTCGTATGATGAGGCCTATTCTGTCCCAACGGAAGAGGCGGCCCTTTTGTCTCTGAGAACCCAGCAGATTATCCAACAGGAGACAGGGGTCACTGATGTGGTCGATCCCCTAGGAGGCTCTTTCTACGTGGAGGCTTTGACCAATGACATCGAAAGGAGAATCCTTGATGAGGTGGATGAGATTGAGAGGGCAGGTGGTTACGTAGCGGCCATAGAAACTGGCAAGTTACATAGGGAGATCACCACTTATTTTTCCAACCAGCAGAGGGATATTGAGGATGGGAATATTAGAGTGGTTGGCTACAATTTCCATAAATCCGACATTGAGCCACCGTCCATAGATGTCTTTCGGTACCCTGAAGGCGTCGAAGAGAGGCAGAAGACAAGATTGGCAGAATTGAGATTTAATCGGGATAACCAGAAGGTAGATGGCGCCCTTACGGCGCTAAAGGATGCATGCGCAAAGGGGAAAAATATACTTCCCTACTGCATAGAATGTGCCCGCGTTCGTTGTACGGAAGGGGAATTATTCAAGGTATTCAAGGAATCGTATGGGCTATGGAAACCGCCGACACTGTGGTGAATTTGAAGCCATATCTCGTTTTTTGATTTAACCTGTATAGGCTGCGTGGAAATGTGAGGACGAGATGTCTGGGAAAATCAAGGTGATCCTATCTAAGCTCGGTCTGGATGTACACAATAGGGGGCTAATAACGGTGGCAAAGGAATTGCGCGATGCTGGAATGGAAGTCGTTTACCTCGGCAATGCACTTCCTAAAGAGATCATTAGGGCTGCTGTTCAAGAAGATGTGGATGTGGTAGGGGTGAGTTCCTTGGGAGGGGCACATATTACCCTCGGGGCTCGGCTCATCGAGGAAGCAAAGCGGGAACAATTGAGGGACGCAGTAGTGTTTTTGATGGGAGGTGTGTTTCCGCCTGAAGACAACGCAACACTAAAGGAGATAGGATTTGATGAGGTATTTACACCCGGGGCAACAAGAGAAGAGATTGTATCCTCCGTTAAGAGACTGGTATCTAATAAGAAGGGCTGAGGCTCATGGCGAAAGGCAAAGGAAGAGATTGAGGATGTTTGTATGGCCTTAGGCCCTGGGCCCTGGGGTAGATATCGGCTTTGAACGATACCGACAACTTAGATCAAAGAGGAGATGGAGGTGCTGCTATGGTGAAAGATATAATGAAAGAATGGCCGCCTCAGTATGATCGCTCGTACATTCCCTCGCCTGATTCACGCTATTGGAATGAAGAATTAGAGACTATGGATCTTGAACAGAGGGAGAGGGAGGTAATTCTGCCCAAGCTTCAGGCACAGCTCAAGTATGCTTATGAAATGTCTCCCTTTTACAAGAAAAAATGGGACAAGGCTGGAATCAGGCCCGAGGACATCCGATCCTTAGAGGATTTTGAGCGTATTCCCTTCCTGAGAAAAGACGAGATTCGCCAGGATCAGATGGAAAATCCTCCCTTTGGCAGTAACCTGTGTATATCCAGCACAGAGCTCGCTAGGGTGCAGGGGACCTCTGGGACTACCGGAAAACCCACAGCCTTTGGTATCGGCAAAGGGGATATGGAACGGATAGCCGAAGCGCATGCAAGATTTATGTGGGGCTTCGGGATGCGTCAGGATGATATCGTTTTTATAGGATCTTTTTTCAGCCTCTATTGGGGAAGTTGGGGTGCACTGATTGGAGCTGAACGACTTGGGGCCACGGCTTTTCCCTTCGGTGCTGGCGTTGCAGGTCAATCCGATAGGGCCCTTGAATGGATGAAAGAGGTGAAGCCGACTATCTTTTACGGCACGCCCTCCTACAGCCTGTATATGGCAGAAAAGGCCAAGGCAAAGGGGCTGAACCCGAGAAAGGATTTCAATTTCAGGATTCTGTTCTTCTCCGGTGAGCCAGGCGCTGGTGTCCCGTCAACCAAGAAGCGAATTGAGGAGACCTATGGAGGAATCTGTATCGACTCCGGTTCAACAGCCGAAATGACACCATGGATGTCTAACTGTGAGTGCGACTGTCGGCAAGGCATGCATCTCTGGCAGGATGTTGTCTATGCGGAATTGGTAGACCCAGAGACAAAGAAAAGGGTGCCCTACGGTAGTGAAGGGGCGACCGTGTATACACACCTAGAGCGCACGTCCCAGCCCATGATCCGTTTTTGGGCGGGCGATATCTCTATGTGGGTAAATGATCCATGTCCGTGTGGCCGGACCTACCCGCGCTTGCCCAAGGGGATTTACGGTAGGGCAGACGATATGTTTGTCGTAAGAGGCGAGAACGTGTATCCGAGCGCAATAGAAGATGTGATCAGAGGGATCAAGGGATTTGGTGACGAATTCCGCGTCATTATCACTCGTGAGAAGGCGATGGATGAGATGATTGTGCAGGCGGAATACGGTCCTGAGGTAGATTCCAACCTGATCCCCGAATTAAAGGCAAAACTCGAGGCAGGATTGAAAGCTCGTGGCCTCAGAACAGTTGTTCAGATGATGGAGCCGAACAGCCTAGAGAGAACTGAGTTCAAGGCCAAAAGAGTGATTGATAAACGGGATCTCTATGAAGAGATGACCAAGAGGACATAACGGGCCGCGATCAGATCTAGCCTCAATCGCCGCCAACTGTCTCCTTGCCGTTTTCAATATCCCCCAGGCGGGCCTTCTCCAGTTTGTCCCATGTTGCCAGGGGCTGGGTGTCAGGGACACCTGGAAGTCCAGATCTTCCGTCAGGGGAGGGTGCATCGCGGGTCACAACCACATCGATAAGCGCTGGTGCGTTGTTGAAGGCCCTCCTTAGTGCGTTTGGCAAGTCATCCGCATTTTGCACGTGCTCGCCGTGCAGACCAAGGGCGCGAGCAAAGCCGGCATAATCGCAGAAAGGAAGTTCCGTTCCAACGATTCTCCCGTCATACGCTTCGAGCTGGTCGTTCCGTTCAATGTTCCACGAGCCGTTATTCGCTACCACAAAAATCACGCGCGCACCGTGTCGGTTAGCTGTATCGAGCTCAATCGCGTTGAATCCAAAGGCCCCATCACCGGTTACTACGATCACTTGCCGATCGGGATACGATAATGCCGCGGCAATCCCGAATGGAACCCCCACACCAAGGCAGCCAAAACCTCCCGGATCCAAGTATGTGGTGCCTGCTAAGGCAACGCGGGCAAAAGACAGGATATCTCCTCCGTCAGCCACAAGCACGGTGTCGGGGGTGAGCACATCTCGCACGCAGCCGAGAAGCTGATAGGGGTGCATCGCACCGTCCGCGCCCGGAACCGCCTCGTTCAATTCTCGCCCAAGCCTCTCTCGCCGCTCGCGATTCAATCTTTGCATGTCTTTGACCCACGACTGATCGATGCCAGGACGGCGTCTACCAGCTGCAGCCAAAAGTGCCTCCAGTACCTGATGGGTCGAGCCGAAGACTTCTACATCACCCCGCCGATTGCCTCGCAACTCAATAGCAGACCTTCCAATACGCACAAATCGAGCCTTTGAAAAGATGGCTGGTGATCCGTAGCCTAGCTGAAAGTCGAGGCCTCGACCAACAGTCAGCACGACATCTGCCTCTTGCATGGCTTGACCCCGAAGAGCAGGTACAAATGCTGGGTGATCAACCGGCACCAGCCCTCTGCTCTCAGCCGTATCAATATAAAGACATCCAAGGGCATCGAGTAATTTCACAAGCGACTCACCCGCTCCACGAGCTCCTCGGCCGGAAATAACAAGGAGACGCCGGCCAGCCCACAGAATATCAACTGCACGATCCACAGCTTTAGGTGCAGGAAGTGTAAGGAGTGGCTCTCGGGGTCGAAGCCGATCCTGCTCCACAAGCCTGGACGGTAAGGTTTCACGCAGCAGGTCGGTCGGAAAATCAATGAAGGCTGGGCCTGGTTCACAACCTTGGCCTTCTGCGCAGGCCGCCGCCTCATCGAGTTCTCGCAAGACATGGGTAGAGCAGGTAATTGAACGAGCATAGCGGGTGATCGGTCTCACTATTTCCACCTGTGGCAGCTCTTGAAGGGCTCCCATGTTCTGTTGAGGACGAGGGGGTTTACCGGAGATGACGAGCAGGGGCACACGTGAGACGTGGGCATTAGCGATGCCCGTAATCGCATTGGTCATGCCAGGTCCGGCTGTAACTATGGCAACTCCCAATTCACCTGTTAGCTCGCTGTGAGCCTGGGCCATATGCACGGCCGCACGCTCATCACGCACATCAATAATCCTGATGCCCATACGAGCCACATGATCCCATATAGGCTGGATATGGCCACCACACAGGCTGAAGATGCGGTCTACCCCGCGGCCGACAAGAAACCGTGCGATGAGTCGCGATACCTGTTCGGAACCCGAAGAATCCATCGATGATTCAGCCGTGCCCTTCTTTTCTAATGAGATCCCTACGCTGGACATCTCGTTAAGAGTTCGGCTCATTACTGACTCCTTTCTTTAGGAAAGCGAGTTTGTTCGAATGTAGCCTTGCGACCTCGATTTCGATTAACCCACAATCTCAGAGATTGTCAATTCATTTACCTCCTCCGCGCTTTTCTCAGAGTTCTCATGAACCCCTAGGATCAACATGGCCTGCTTTGGAATTCCTTTAGGATTGACAGGCAAGGGGGCTTTGTCCTATGGTTCGCTCTTGCGGTTGAGGGAATCAGCAAAGCCAATCGGAATCCGTATCATCTGGAGTTAGAAGTGCTTAAAGAGAAATCCCTGTCTAATCAGCTGGAGAAGTTCTTCGAGCCCAAGAGCGTGGCTGTTATCGGAGCATCAGCATCACCTCACAAACCCGGGAACGATGTAATTAGAAACATTCTCGCCAATGAATATTCAGGCAAGTTGTATCTGGTAAACCCCAAGGGCGGCAAAATTCTGGGAATCAAGCTTTACCGTTCTATTCAGGAACTCCCTGAGGGGATCGACCTGGCTATCATTATCCTCCCAGCCCATGCAAATCCTCAGGCGATCAGGGAATGTGCGGCAAAGGGAATCAGGGCCGTTGTACTTGCCGCTGGGGGGTTTGCAGAGGTAGACAGAAAAGGGGAGACCCTCCAAGAGGATCTCCGTAGTGCTATCCGGGAAACAGGAGTGAGAGTCATTGGTCCCAATACCTCTGGGCACACATCGACTCCATACAATTTCACCTCGAGCTTTTTCCCCCTCGGTAAGATACCCCGAGGAAACATCTCATACCTCACGCAGACTGGTAATTTTGCGACCCACACGATGCGCTACATCATGTCCGGAGAGCATTTTGGGGTAGCTCGGTTTGCAGGATTGGGTAACAAGGTGGATCTCGATGAGGCAGACATTCTGGAGTATTACGCACAAGATCAAGAAACCAAGGCCATTTTCGTTTACCTTGAGAGCTTTAAGAGACCAGGGCGCTTTTTGGAGATTGCCTGTGAGGCAACACGCTCTAAGCCCATCATATTTCTCAAAGGAGGAAGTACCGCCGAAGGAGCCCGCGCGGCCGTTGCCCACACGGCAGCTTTGGCCTCGGATGATCGCATCATAGACGGAGCTCTAAGCAAGGCAGGTATCACCCGGATCTATAAGTATTCGCATTTGTTTCTTGCTGCCAAGGCCCTCGCCACGATGCCCCTTCCCAAGGGAAACAGGGTGAGTTTCATGGCTCCATCAGGTGCTATGCTTGTTATCATGACTGACCTATGTCAGCGAGATCTAGGTTTAAGCGTTCCAGACCTTGCGCAATCAAGCCGAAGACGCCTCCAGGAAATTAGCCCCTCCTATATCCGAATGCGGAATCCAGTTGACATCTGGCCAAGCGCTGCTTTGAATGGAGTGGAGTACGCCTACCGGGAGGGAATGGAGGCCGTTTTGAAGGACCCCAATATCGATGCCGTGGTTCCTATTTTGATGCTGACTGAAGAGACCGGGGTTCCACCACTGGACTTCATTGTCGAGCTTAAAGGTCGCTATCCCGAAAAACCCATTTACGTCACCTTTAGCGGGGATAAAAGGCATATGGATGGGGCCAAGGCCTTTCTCGAACCCAAGGGGGTACCGACCTTCCCCCTGATAGAAGAACCCTTTGAAGTACTCAGTATCCTGGCCCGATGCAGAAAAGCGATGGATCGGAAGAAGACACTCGCCTGTTCATAGAGATTATTCTATTCATTGTGGTGCTGATCTGAAATCAGTAGACCCAGATCAAGGGGCAAGATTCTATATCATCTCTTTCGGTGGAGGTGAAAATGGCTAAGAAAAAGGCCTTTGAGACGGAAAAGGCAGCTGTTCTGGGGGGACCTTATTCCCAGGCAACCATTCATAATGGTATAATTTATTTATCTGGCCAGGGACCGATAGATCCACACACAAACCAGGTTGTGCCTGGCACCATTGAGCAGGAAACGGAATTAGCGCTGGAAAACATCCGCATTATTCTAGAGGAAGCCGGCTCTTCCTTAGGCAAAGTATTACAGGTGACCGCATATTTGGTCAACATGAGGGAATATGGCCGGTTCAACGAGGTATACGGAAGATATTTCCCCGAAAACCCTCCCGCAAGATCATGTATCCAAGCAGCCAGGCTCCCCTTTGACATTCGTGTTGAGATCGATGCTATCGCCTATATCTAAGCTGTTTTTGTAGCTCGCCCTAACAATACCCAAACACAAGGATACTGGCATTATGGGGCATGCGTGATTATTTTAAGAAGATAAGGCACGCCATGAATGACGAAACCTGGGGCATTCTGAGCCCCTTTTAATTAACCCTTTGATGTCTGAGAGCGCCAAACCAACTCCAGCTTTGATAAGGCAAAAGGACTATGAATAGAACCAACAGGAAGACGAGGATTTTGCGATTCATCTGGGGGGCTATTCCATGGATGATGGTAGCCCTTATTGTGGCCTTTGTTGTGATTATGGGCGCCCGGATCATGGATAAGAAGGCACGGATTGACAAGGCCAAAGAGGCGGCCATGAAAAAGGAGGTAGCAGCTGTTAGGGTCATCACCCTGACCCTTAAGCCGCAACGTTTGGTAGATAAGATCGATTTGCCAGCACAGGTGGAGCCCTATGAGGATGTTGAGGTAAAGGCTGAGGTTGTCGGTCAGGTGGTCGAGGTCCTGGTTGAAGAGGGGCAGAGAATTGACAAGGGCCAGGTGATTATCCAGCTTGACGATCGCGATTACAGGACCCAGCTTGCTCGCATCGACGCCAATTACAAACTGGCCGAGCTTAACTACAATCGAACGAAGGCCCTGGTTGAAAAGAAGCTTGCCGCCCCTAGCAAGCTCGATGAGATCGAGGCCCAGCTAAAGGACTTGACTGCCCAGCGCAATGAGGCCGAGCTGGCATTGAGCCGCACCAGTATTAAAGCTCCCCTCTCATCGCTCCTCAATGAGATAAAGGCCAAAGAGGGAGACTACGTGCGTGTAGGAGATCCCGTGGCCCAAATCCTTGAGATAGATCCTGTCAAGGTGACCGTGGGAGTGCCCGAAAGCGATGTGGACTCCATCTTCGACTTAAAAGAGGCTGATGTAATTATCGAGGCCTTGGGGAACCGTAGCGTCAAGGGGAAAAAGATCTTTCTCTCCCGCCAACCGAGGACCCTTGCTCGACTCTTTGAGCTGGAGCTCAGGGTTCCCAACCCGGATGGCCGTATCCTGCCTGGCATGTTCGTCCGGGCAAAGCTCGTAAGGCAGGTGTTCAACCGAGCTCTGGCCGTTCCACTTTACGCCGTCATCACGCAGGGCGATGAACGCTTTGTCTTTCTAGAGAAGGAGGGCCGTGCTGTAAAGAGGAGAGTCACGCTGGGCACTCTGGTTGGTTGGCAGGTTCATGTGACCTCTGGCTTGCAAGCCGGAGAGAGGGTCATTGTGGTTGGTCACCGCCTCCTGGATGAAGGCCAGGCGGTGGAGGTTATCGAGAACGTCAGCGATCCAAATAAGATCTTAAAGCCATGAGAGTCCCACAGATAGCTGTTAGCAAAAGGACTAGTGTGGTCGTTCTGGCCATGATAATTATCGTCTTCGGTTTCATGTCCTACAATTCCCTGCCTCGAGAGTCCGCACCAGACATCACCATCCCGTATATATTTATCACGACCAGTTATCCCGGGGTAGCCCCGGAGGACATCGAGCAATCAATCACCATTCCCATCGAAAAAAAGCTCAAGGGTTTGGAAGCAGTCAAGCAAATCAGGTCTTCAAGCACCGAAGGTATAAGCTCGATAATCATCGAGTTCGTGGCCGGCACCGACATTGACGAAGTCCTCTCCAAGACCAAAGACAAGGTCGATCTGGCCAAGCCAGACCTACCAGCTGACCTAGAAGAGGATCCAGAGGTAATTGAAATCAACATCTCTGAGCTACCAATTCTGGTGCTCTCCCTTTCCGGTCCTGTTGGATTGGTCAGGCTCAAGGAGATCGCCGAGGATCTTCAAGACGATATCGAATCCATTCCCGGTGTTCTTGAGGCCGAGGTCACAGGTGGACTTGAGCGGGAAATCAGGGTGGAGCCCTTCCCAGATAAGCTGGCGTACTATGGACTATCTATCCTCGGGCTCCAGACCGTGATAGCGGAGGAAAACCAAAATGTCTCCGGAGGGGCCATCCGCATGGGTGATGGACGCTTTCAGCTGAGGGTTCCAGGCGAGTTCAAGAGCCCGGAGGAGATCTATGGACTAATCGTAGGACTTCAACAAGGCCAGCCTGTTTATCTCAAGGATGTGGCACGTGTAGTGGATGGATTTAAGGACGAGGAAGGGCGCTCCCGTTTGGATGGTCATGAGGCTGTCAACATCGCGGTCAAAAAACGGGCCGGGGAAAACGTGATCCGCATCTCAGAGCAGATCGATAAATTGATCGAAGAGCAAAGGCCAACCTGGCCTGCAGGTATCAGGCTGACAAAACTCATGGACCAGGCCAAAGACATACGGATTATGGTCGCTGACTTAGAGAATAATATTATCACCGGCTTGATCCTGGTCATCGTCGTTCTCTTTTTCGTCATGGGTGTACGCAATGCCGTGCTGGTGAGCATGGCTATTCCCTTCTCCATGCTCATATCCTTCATGGTACTCAATGCGCTCGGCATCACCCTGAATATGGTTGTTCTCTTCTCCTTAACGCTGTCCCTCGGAATGCTCGTGGACAACGCCATTGTTATTGTTGAAAACATCTTCCGCTATATGGAGCAAGGCGTACCTCGAATTCAGGCTGCTATCAGGGCAACTAGCGAGGTAGCGCAGCCGGTCATCGCCTCCACTTTAACTACGGTAGCTGCCTTCTTTCCCCTTATCTTTTGGCCCGGGATTATGGGCGAGTTCATGTCCTACTTGCCCAAGGCGGTGATAATTACCCTTTCCTCATCCCTGTTTGTAGCAATGGTTATTAACCCGGCCCTGGCGGCTATCTTTCTGCGGTTGCCGCCTGGTCATCGCTCCACCAAGATTAAGGCTAGCGCTGAGGAGATAGAGCGGGCAGGCGAGGCACCCATAACTGTTCGCGGCCCCTTGCTCAAGGGCTACCGCCGACTTCTGGAGGAAGCCCTCGACCATCGGTTAGCTGTGCTAGCCATGGCCTTCCTTGCCGTTGTGGCCATGGCCATGATCTGGCTTTACGAGATCGGAATTGAGAAGCCAGTCGAGTTCTTCCCTAATATTGACCCGCATAATATCTACATCAACCTGGACACGCCTGAGGGGGCAGATCTGGAGTACTCGGATAGAATCGCCCGCCAGGTGGAGATGGCTCTGTGCAATGGTCCTGGCCGCTCCTTGGCCTCACCAGAAGCCGATCCAGCACAGTGCTACTACGGAAACGCCGAGAATAAGATTCATACCCTGAGGCATGGCCAAAAGGTCGTGGGCCTCACCGATATGGCAAACGTCAAACACATCTACTCTCGTACTGTGGCAGTTACTGGTGGTAGCTCGGCCTTTGAGCAGAATTCACCCAACCACATCGGTATCCAGTTCTATGACATAGAGGATAGGGTAGAACCATCCATCCAGACCGTGGAGCAGATCCGAAGGAGAATCACTGATATCCCCGGAGCCCAGATTACCATCGCTGAGCAGGAGGAAGGTCCTCCCACTGGAGCCCCTATCAATATCGAGATTTCAGGGAACAACTTCTTTGTCTTGGGTCAGATCGCTCAGCAAGTACGAAACGTGCTGGAGAAGATTCCCTTTGTTCAGGACATCCGCGACGATTACGTCCCAGGCTCACCCACGGTTAGGGTTCGGGTCGATCGGCAGAAGGCAGCCATGCTGGGACTGTCCACTGATATCATCGGCTTTGCCCTTAAGGTTGCCTTTAACGGGATAAAGGTCTCCACCTATCGTGAAGGCGACGAGGACTATGACATTACTGTGCAACTTGCTGAGTCCGACCGCAAGGTCACAGACATCCTCCGAGAACTGCTGATTCCCACGCCAGAAGGTCTTGTTCCCCTGAGCACGGTCACCACATTTGAGATCGGAGGTGGCCTGGGACAGGTAAACCGTATCAACCATGAGCGGGTAGTCACGGTAAAGGCTAACGTTGACGAAGAGCATGTACCAGGTCCCGTTGTTAGGGCTCAGGCTGAGAAACTTTTGGCCGACTTTTCTCTACCGCCAGGCTACAAGGCCCGGTTCACAGGTGAATTTGAGTTTCAGCAAGAAGCACAGGCCTTCCTGTCCAAGGCATTTGCAGCCGCAATTTTTCTCATTATCCTTATCCTTGTCACCCAATTCAACTCCGTTGCACAGCCGGCAATCATTATGACATCAGTAATCCTCTCCCTCGGGGGGGTCTTCTTTGGTCTATCGGTCATGAGGTTACCCTTTGGCATTGTTATGACCGGGGTTGGAGTTATTTCCCTGGCCGGTGTGGTGGTCAATAATGCCATTGTGCTCATCGACTACACCAACAGGCTCCACCAAAGAGGGATGCACTTCCGTGAGGCAATTATTGCCGCCGGATGCACGAGAGTGCGGCCGGTTCTATTAACTGCTATTACAACCATTCTAGGGCTGTTGCCTATGGTTACCGGCATCGCCTATAACTTCCATGAGATGGAGATTGCCTGGGTCAGTGAGTCGAGCCAGTGGTGGCGTTCGATGGCAAGCGCGGTGATCTTTGGCTTGGCCTTGGCCACAATCCTGACCCTTGTCGTTGTCCCGACCCTCTATTCTTTCGTATACACCGCCAGTAGCGTCGCCGCGCGCGGAGTCAAACGCTTTCGCCAAGCCTACTGGGCGCCATTCTATCGGCTCACCGGCACCACCCCTGAGGATGAAGGTGATGTTCCGCGGTCAATAGACTCTGGCCGGGATTAGGATGTGGCTCCGTGTAGTTGGCTGCAACGGCAAAGGTGTAAAGACCAAAAAGATATGGTGTGCTTTGACTTTCCGAATTGAGAGATTTCCAGGTGGGATCAACACACGTGTGCTATGTCATACTAGCACTATTTAACACCTGCAATAGCTTGAGCCACGTTGTAGCAAAAACCGCCCATTTTCTCAAATGCATTGAGAATATCGATAAAGATCATGCCCCTGTCTATCTCGCATGTCCCCTCGACTAATCGGCTGTGATGCCTCAACCTCATTTCCTCTGTCATTTCGTTTACACTGTTGACCAGCCTTGTTGCCTCCGGCATTATTGCTTTGTTGCCCTTTTTTATTCCGTTAAGAACCAGAGCGAGGAATTCACTGGCCCTAGAGCTTATAGCCGCATAATCTTCAACTGCCTCGTCTGAGAAATGCAGCTTGTCCTGAAACAACCTGTCGAGCGCCTCGGCGATATCCTCTAGCTCATCACCGATCCTCTCAATATTGTTCGTCATTCTCAACAGCGACGTTAATTCCCTGGATTCCTCAATCACGATGTTTTGCTGCATAACCTTCACAAGGTAATCCGTGATCTCCTTTTGAAGATTATCCAGTATATCCTCCCTATCCCTCCATATGGCCAATTTCCTGGAATTCCGATCGTTCAGAGAGCCAATAACCTCATCGAACATGGTTTGTGCCTCATCCCCCATCCTGATAATCTCCTGCTTTGCCTGCACCAGGGCCACCTCAGGTGAGTCCAGATAGCGCCTATCGAGATATTTGATGTGAAAGATCTCATCAAGGTATGTCATCTTTCCCCGGGGGGTAAGCCAGGTGGCAATCTTGACCAAGTAGGGAAGAATGATAAGGAAGAGAATTGCGTTAACTACATTAAAGAAGGTATGAGCGTTGGCAATGTGCCGTGCAATAAATGGCCTTTCTCCCTTGAAAACTAGGTCAGGGGCTTCAACAGGTAAAAGATGTGTAGTCAAATAGGTCACGGCATCTACGAAATAATGGAAGATGGAGATTATGAAAATAACCCCGAGCACATTAAAGAGGGTGTGGGCCATAGCTGTCCGCCTAGCATTCACATTGGAGCCTATGCTTACCAACTGCGCCGTAATGGTGGTGCCGATATTTTCACCAAGAATCAAGGCAACACTCCCCTCAAAGTTAATTAACCCCTGACTCGCTAGTGCCATCGTTATACCAACCGTAGCACTCGAACTCTGGATAGCCATGGTTAAAGCAGCGCCAGCAATCACGCAGAGAAGAATTCCACCCAGGTTTTGAGCCTGAAATCGTGTTAAGAATTCTACAAAGGCAGGTTCATTTCTCAGTGGGGCAAGCCCGGCTTTCATGGTGGCCAATCCAAAGAAAAGCATGCCAAAGCCCAGGAAGGCCTCTCCCCACTGCTGCCACTTTCTTGAGGCAAAAAAGAATCTCATTAATACCCCCAGCGCAATCACCGGGAGGGCATAATGGCTGATGTTAAAGGCAATCAATTGGGCTGTTACCGTGGTGCCGATATTGGCGCCCAGAACCACCCCAACAGCTTGAGTGAGGGTCATGAGACCAGCATCAACAAATCCAACGAGCATGACCGTGGTAGCACTGGAGCTCTGAACCATGCTCGTAACTAATGTTCCGGTGGCGCATGCTACTAGCCTGTTCGAGGATACAGTACTCAAAACGCTTCGCAACTTCGTGCCCGCAACCTTCTTAAGCCCATCCGACATGATTCTCATGCCAAATATGAACAGGCCTAAGCCTCCCAGGGTCTGAAAGATTATCGCCTGCATGCGTTCCTAATTTTCTGTTTATTGGATACGAAGAATGATGTTTTGCAGGGGATGAAGGATGATTGAGAATCTGAGTATATCATTATAACTACTTAATATTACTGGATTTATTAATTTCCAGTGCTTATTTTTCATGAGTGTTATAGCACGTAGCTATAAATCGTCAAGCCCTAATGTTGGTTTTACACTGAGGTTTCTGAGAATTTCAATTAATGGCGGGCACAGCTAAGCGGTGTCCTCAAAACACCGTGTTAACGCAGACTCTTTGATGAGAACCAATATCCATGCATTTACAAGAGTAAAGCATGAATGGGGGTTGGAAAAAGTTAACCGAATTCTCACGCTATCTCAGTAAGGACCTAACAAACAGGCGCTAACTTCGTTTTGCCTTGCAGTATAACATCATGGATCGCCGGTGAGAGGATATCTGTAATATTTGAGGAGATCAATATGGAATGGTGTTAATAAAATGATAATAAAATCCTAACAAAAACCTAACAGTCGATAGGATGGAATGACTGATACATCTGCACTCCGCATCGCGGCACTTAGAACGAATCGCGGATCTGGCCACCAATATCGCTGAGGATGTTATTTACATGGTAAAAGGTGAAAAAATTCGTCACCATGTGGAGGATTTTAAGCCTGAGGCAGGAACAAATTAGCAATCCCTTTCCAGAGCTGCCTTCATCATACCTCTAGTAGCACCCCTCCGGCTGATTCCATAATCCTCTTTGAGCCTGCTGATCTGATACGTCGCCAGGGCCGCGTGAAAGCAAGGGCATAGAAACCAATAGGTTGTGTTTCACTATGACCTGTCCCTGGATACATCGGAAAAAAGAGTGGGTTCGGTTGCAAATTTTGTGATAGGGTAGAGTAGTGGCGTATAACTCCCGCCGGATGTCCCTTTCAGAGTTGATTTCGACAGCCTCTACTATTAGTCTTAGTAGATAGAGGAACGCAGCTATAACGTTAGAGGAACGGTATTATGCTCATGAGAGGAGCCAAAAAGTCCATAAGGGTACTGCTTTTCTTCCTGGTGCTTAGCGCGTGCGGCGTGCTAAATCCGCCTGCTCCATGGGTCTCCGCACTTAAAGGTGAAACCTTAAGCTCTTTAAACTCCCACAAGGCCTTAGTAAGCCGTTCGGTCCTTTCTCAAACAGAGGCGTCCAGCCAGGGGCAAAGCCAGGATATCCTCGTTCAAGTGCAGGGCAATTCAGAAAAGAGGCAAGATTCAGAGGAGCAAGGCTTAGTAGCGAGCATCTGGCTGACGCTACTGGCAATCTTCCTGGGAGGGCTGGCCCTTAACCTCACGCCTTGTGTTTATCCCCTTATTCCCATAACGATATCGTATTTCGGCGGAAAGGGTGAAAGGATAAGAGGTCGGACTATCGTTCATGGGATACTCTATATGCTCGGTCTGGCTGTAACCAACTCCCTATTGGGTCTCTCGGCCGCTTTATCAGGCGGCATGCTCGGCGCCGTACTCCAGCACCCTGGCGTTTTGATCTTTGTCGCAGGCGCACTGGTTGCAATGGGGCTGAGCTTTTTTGGACTATGGGAATTCAGGCTGCCCCAATCGCTAACCCAACTGGCATCTAAGGACTACGCTGGGTTCTTTGGAACGTTCTTTATGGGCTTAACACTCGGCGTTGTGGCTGCTCCTTGTCTGGGTCCATTTATCCTCGGGCTACTGATCTACGTGGGGCAAATAGGAAATCCGTTTCTGGGTTTCCTCTATTTTTTCGTGCTGAGTATCGGGCTGGGCCTACCGCTTGCGCTCCTTGCTGTTTTTTCAGGGGCCATTGCCCGATTACCAAAGTCAGGGGACTGGATGCTGTGGATTAGAAAGCTCATGGGCTGGGTGCTCATGGGTATGGCTGCGTATCTGATAAGTCCGGTGCTACCGCACCCTTTTCTAAGGCCCGCGCTTCTGGCCGCTGTGTCGGTGGCGGCAGGTGTGCATCTCGGCTGGCTTGATAAGACTGGAAAAAAGGTCAAAACGTTTTCTTATACCAAAAAGCTAGTGGGAACCGCCATTGCGTGCGGCGGAATTATCTTACTGCTCTCCGCAGTGCAGCCTGTGAAGAAAATGAATTGGATTCCGTATGATGAGGCTATGCTTGCAAGGGCCTGTGAACGGAAAACGCCGATTGTGATAGACTTCTATGCTGACTGGTGCGCGCCCTGTCGGATNATGGACAAGCAAGTATTTAGGGACCCCGAGGTGATAAAAAAAAGTCAGGACCTGATAACCATGCGGGCAGATCTGACCACATGGCAACCATTTCACGATGACCTGCTGAGAAAGTACCAGATCCGTGGCATACCAACAGTGGTCTTCATAAATGGCGAGTGCCTCGAGGAGAGAGGCCTGAGGATTGAGTACCTTGTTGGTAAATCCGAGTTTCTCGCCAGATTAGGAAGGTTGCTAAAAGGCCATACCCTTGCTCAGTGATTTCCGCGCTGAAATCTTTGACCTNGCCATTTCACGGACATCCCAGATTAGGCTGAAGGTCATCTNACCGCTCAGGGGTTCTTCTGATGCAGCAGGTTCAGCCTATAGTAGGTATTCTTGAGGGCTATGAGTTCTTCGTGCGTACCTTCCTCAGCGATGCGGCCACGATGCATGACCAAGATCTTATCTGCCATCCGAATTGTAGATGGTCGGTGGGCTACGATGAGGGTGGTTTGGCGTCTTGAAAGCCTGAAGATGGAATCCTGAATCAGTCGCTCCGTCTCAGGATCGACGCTGGAGGTAGCCTCATCCAAAACGAGAAGTGTTGGATCATGTGCCATTGCCCGACTCAGGGCTAGGAGCTGACGCTCCCCTGCAGACAGGGTCACTCCCTGCTCCTTCACCTCATGTCCGAAACTGGCGGGAAGTCGACTTATGAACTGATAGGCGTTCGCCTGACGGGACACCTCTTCCAGTTTCTCGCTGGTGGTTTTCTCATTGCCGAGCGATATGTTCTCCTCAATAGTGCCGGCAAAGATAAACACATCCTGCATAACCAGCCCAATCCTCGCTCGTAGCTCGTCTATCGCCCACTCCCTGATATCGATATCATCAAGGATGATCGAGCCCTTTTCAAATTCATAGAACCGTTCCAGAAGGCTAATTGCGGTCGTCTTACCCGAGCCAGTATGGCCAACGAGGGCAACGACCTGACCCGGTTTGAGCTCGAATGAAAGGCCGTTGAGAACCGGGAAGCCTGCCTCATAGGAAAATGAGACGTCTTTGAACTCCAGATGACCTTCGGATCTGACCGGTCGCTTAGGTACAGCAGGCTCCTTGATGTCCTCCTTCTGATCCATTAGTCCAAATATCCTCTCCATGCTGGCCATGGCCGACTGCATGATGTTGTATTTTTCCGAGATATCACGTATGGGCTTAAAGAACATCTGGATATAACCGATAAAGGCAACCAGCGAGCCCAAACTGAGCTGCTCTCCGACAACCTTTGCTCCCCCGTACCATATCAGCAGACCGATACCCACCGATGAAAGAACCTCCATGGAAGGCATAAACACGGCGAAGATTCGTATCTGTTTTAGACTGGCTAGGTAGTTCCTGTGGTTAAGCTCTTCAAACTCCTTAAGCTGGGCTTTTTCCTGGACAAAAAGCTGGACAATCCGTATCCCTGAAAGTCTCTCCTGCAAAAAGGCGTTAATTGCAGCAATGTGTCTTCTGATCTCACGGAATACCTCTCGTGCCCTGGTGCTGAAAAACAGCGTGAGCGCAAATACCACGGGGAGCAAAGTGAGGGAAACCAGCGCCAAACGCCAGTTCAGATACACTAGAACCACAATGATGCCGGCCAGCAGAAAGACATCCTTGAAAATGGTAATGAGCACTGATTTGAACATCTCATTGAGATTCTCGATGTCGTTGGTCAATCTGGTGACCAATCTCCCCACCGGATTTCGGTCAAAAAACCGGATAGCCCGCCCCTGAATCCGACTGAAAAGCTCCATCCTGATATCCTGCATCATATTCTGCCCCGATTTCTCGAGCAGGTAATACTCCCAATAATTCAGGACAATGGACACCCCGATCAGACAGAGCAGGAAACTTCCTACCAGAAGTAAGCCGTTTATGTCTGCCTGTCGCAGCCTTGCAACCCGATCAGGGGAAATCCCTCTCAGTTCCTCAGCAGGCACATAGAAATACGGGCCCTCTCCTTTAATGAGCGCCTCCGGAATCAACGACCCTCTGTCTTCTGTCTCGGATGAAAACCTGTAGTAGCCCTTCTTTGAAATAATGCCCTTCTCCTGGTAGCGCCTTAGGTCTTTGGGGTCAATCCGTTTGATATGGGCCTTTGAGATAAATCCCACGTCGACTTGTTTCGTCCCCATCACGAGGTATCCATATTTTTGATTGAAATCCCTCAAAACCTCGCGGTCTGTTGCCTGCTGGTTCACCGGATACCAGAGCGATAGTATGTACCTGTCTATCGCAATCTTGGGAAGGTAGGGTATAGCCAGATCAAAAAGAGTGATCAAGAGTATTAGCACCAGCGCAGCCAGAATGGCCCTCCTGTAAGGCTTTGCGTACGGGATGAGCCTTCTCAGTAGCCTCACATTGTATGGCCTACCCAAATGACCCTCTTCCATATGTCCATAATCAAACTGCATGGTTACCAATCGCTCTCCAGTTGCTCGGCGAGCTGCTGTCTCTGATAGAGCCGGGTATATTCCCCTTGTGCAGCCAACAAGGTGATGTGGTCACCCCATTCCACCAGTCTTCCGCCCTCGAGCACAAAGATGCTATCCGCTCTCCGAATGGTTGAGAGCCTGTGAGACACAATGATATTCGTTTTTTCCTGCCTTAACCCCAGGATCCCGTTTAGTATTGCGGCCTCGGTGCTGGTATCCACCTGCGAAAGGGCATCATCCAGAATGAGGATGGGAGGGTCTGAAATGAGGGCTCGTGCTATAGTGAGCCTTTGTCTCTGGCCTCCCGACAGCGTTATTCCCCTCTCCCCGAGAAGGGAATGGATGCCTTGGGGTAAGGAATCCATCTCCTCTGCCAGCTGAGATACCTGAAGCGCATCCCTTATGGCTTCCTCACCAACTCCCTGCCTCCCGAACACTATGTTTTTCAGAATCGTTTCGGAGAAGATATGGGTCTCCTGGGTCACAAAACCGATAGACCTCCTAAGGTGTGCCAGATCCATATCGTGGATGGGAATTCCATCAACCCGTATCATCCCCTGTTTCGTTTCAACCAGCCGTGGTATTGCTTGAAGAAGTGTGCTCTTGCCTGATCCCACTCCGCCCACTATTGCAACGGTCTGGCCGGCCTCTATGGTGAACGCCACATCCTGTAGGGCGGGCTCTGTTTTCTGTGGATAGGAGAATGTCAGCTCCACCACTTCAATTTTACCCCTAATGGGTCCCTTGTGAGGTTCAGTACCATGACTTGTGATCTCGGGAACCTCCTCCAGTATCACATTAATCCTCCTCATAGATGCGGCGCCCCTCTGGATCAGGTTGGTTACCCAACCGAGCGCCATCATGGGCCAGGTGAGCAGATTCAGGTAGCTGATAAAGGCGACAAAATCACCGGTCGTAATGTTGCCGACAATGGTCAGCCTTCCCCCAATCCAAATAACAACAATCAGTCCGAGATTGGTAAACAACGTCATTACCGGAAAAAAGACGGCAAGCCTTTTTGCCAACTCTAGATTATTGCTGACGTACCTCCGCCCCTTTTCCCTTACCCTGCCGTACTCCCAGGGCTGCCGATTATAGGCCTTGACGATCCTGATCCCCGCTATGGCCTCCCTCACCGACTCCGTCACCTCTGAAAAGGTCTGTTGCACCTGCCTGAAGCCTTTCCCGATTCTGCGGGTAATGATGAGGGTGAAATAGACGATGAATGGTGTGGGAACGAGTGAAATGAGGGTCAACTTGACGTTTATGTATAACATGAATCCAATAGTCGCCAGGCCCAATACAATCCCATCCGTCAACGCAACCAATCCCATTCCCGAAGCCATACGCACCGCATCGATGTCGTTGACAGCTCTGGCCATCAGATCACCTGTCTTAACCCTCCAGTAGTAGGAAAGCGATAAGGTCTGCAGGTGCCCATATACTCGGTTTCTGAGGGCCTCCTCCAGCTTCCGAGAGTGACCAAAGAGAAAGTACCGCCATATGTATCTGAAAAGCGCCATTGTTAGGGCAATTCCCAGTATGATGAGGGCATAGCTCAACAAGAGCCTCGCACTTGCCTGACCCATAGTGAGGGCGTCTATCGACCTCTTGATGACCCTGGGAATGAAGAGCTGAAGCGTATCAACAAACAAGAGGCTGGAGAGTCCCAGGATGAGGGCTATCCTGTTTTGGATGAAATAGACTTTAAGCGGTTTGAAATCTGCAAGCATACTCTACCAATCCACACCATGATTTGTAATTCGACTGCGAGAGCCATTAGCCGCTTTTTCTATCCCCCTGCTGGCGCACCGATGCATCCAGCCTGCGGGCTAAACCTCTGCCCATCATCACCTCTTCTGTATACAAGAGACAACGGAATTGGGGCGGAAGGTAATCGGTTGGCATCGTTCAAATGTGTTGGTATGAATAATATCGACTGAACATTCAGCCTTTCAGAAGGTCACGCCTGTTTTCGAAGGGCCTGCCCCCCATCGCTCTCGCTTAGGCGAGGCGGGCGATAGATAGCTCCGTGAGAAAGGGGGGTGAGTGGATACACCTCACTGTGCATGGGCACTCTAACTAATATGCTATTGTGCCAACACGTTTGAACGATGCTAATCTGCTTGTTATAGCTGATGAATCATGAAACGGTGCGGCGGGGAGCTTGCTCCCAAAAGAGAGCAAGGGGTCATCGACAATTCAATGCCCTTTGCTTGTGGTGAGATTATCAGCCCGCACTTCTCACCTCGTGCCGAAACGCTCTATGATAGCCACATCGAGGTCCCGGCATCCCGCCTCTAAAGCCGTAGGTACCCTCACTCTACCCTGGCATCTACCTCTTGTACCGCCCCATCAATTGGCCCTCAGCTAAGACGTGGCCTTCCATGGCCTTTAGCAATTGCGCCTTTGTGATGCCAGCTGCTGAAGAAATCTCCGTGTCTAAGGCATACAGCTTGAAATAGTATCGATGGGTCCCGCCGGGTGGACATGGCCCTCCGTAGTCCAATCTTCGAAAATCATTGGTTCCATGCCTTGCGCCATTCTCAAGGATCTCTTTGGATGGAACCTTGGGAGANAGCTCCTTGGTAGTTGGGGGTATGTTGAAGAGCACCCAGTGCACCCATGTTCCCATCGGAGCGTCCGGGTCATCACAGATGAGCGCGAGGCTTTTGGTTCCCTCCGGGACACCGGTCCATGCCAGAGGGGGAGAAATATCTTCTCCATCACAGGTATACTGCCGAGGAATCATGTCACCTTCGGTAAAAGCAGAGGATGTAACAGTGATTGCCATTTTCTTACCTCCCTTCGTCCTGGAATGAGCTTCATCGCTGTCATGTAGAAGGCAGAGAAAAACGAACGAAACCAAAAAACAAGGAATTATTCGAGGCATTGCACAACTCCTCGTTGCATTACGATCTCCATAAGAGCCAACCGTCCATGCAAGGACAGCAACACAGCTAGCTTACGGTGACATCCTGAGATTTTCAACTCAGAAAACGCGGGGTTGCTCATGGATGGTCATCTCACATATCCAACGGGGAGGATCAGGAGCGGTTCGTGTGTTTTCTTGATGCCCATAACCTGAGTTACCTTCGAGTCATCAAAGGCCCCCACGATTCCCGCTTCCAGTCCCATCGCCTGACACTGAAGAAAAATATTTTGTCCAATATGACCGGCCTCAATCATGGCGTACCTTACTCCCCTCTGACCGTATTTGATTGTAATCCTGCTGTATTCAGCGGTAATTACAAGGTTCAATGGAGCCTCGGCCATCCACATCTGCCACAAGGAGGCTTCTGCTAAAGTCCGTCTTGCATCCCCCTCTTGGATAAGGGAAAGGGTATGACCTGTCGGGGTATAATGGTAAACGCCGGGAGTTAGTTCTTCAATGCATTCCTTCCCAATAAGTCCATAGACATCCATTGGGTAGAGAGCCCCTGCTGACGGGGCGGCCCTCTTGAAGCCCCCCGTTTCCGTAATTCCTTGGGCTGCCCAGAGGACTTGTGACAGTTGCTCAAGTGAGAGGGCCCTGCTTCGGAAGGATCGGACGGTTCTTCTTGTGTGGATAGTCCTCTCAAGCGACACTTCCCCATCGAGCACGGGATCAGGCAACTTCATTTTACCACCTCCCCTTGGGGTGAGCGGGCCTCTTTTTTCCATGGCCAAGAGCTTTCCTGGAACGAGAAAAGACCCGTACAGGCCAACGACACCCGCAAACTTCAAAAACCCCCTTCGCGTAAATTCAGTGTACGACATGGTTCGGGTGCTGCAGTTAATGCTGCTAGATGCGCAGTATTCACCAAACTATATTATGTAACTATCCGTCAATGGGGAGAGTATTTCAAGCGGAAAGTTCTCACACGCAAGGGCCTTAGCCCTATATTCCCAAGGGAGCGCTGCCGTAGGTATAGGGGAGAACCGGCTCAGGAAATAGCCAGTGTTAGCTCTTTTTTTGTCTTCGATAATGGTGTATAGATACTGGCACGAGGTCAGGATGAGAATACTCTTAACCAATGATGATGGCATATTGGCCGAGGGTTTGATAGCCCTCTATGAGGAATTGGCAAAGGATTTTGAGCTCACGGTGGTTGCGCCTGAGATAGAGATGAGCGCCGTAGGCCATGCTATTTCCCTATCCAATCCCCTCAGGGTTCGACGATTCAAGAGAAATGGGGTGTTTTTCGGCTATGCTGTAAGCGGCACCCCTGCTGACTGCGTCAAGATCGCCGTTCACGAGATTCTGGAACAAAAGCCCGAAATTATCCTTTCGGGCATCAATCTCGGGTCGAATGTAGGAATAAACATCCTGTATTCAGGGACAGTTTCTGCTGCTACGGAGGGGGCCTTTCTGGGGATCCCTTCCGTCGCCCTTTCATTGAATACTAAGAAAAACCCTGACTTCAGCTTTGCCGCCCGGTTTTCACGCAGGGTAATCCGGTTTATTCGGGAAAACGGGCTAAGAGAGGGAACAGCCCTCAATGTAAACATACCGGCTCTACCGGAAGATAGGATCACGGGCGTATCGTTTGTACCCCAAGAACTGGTCAGGCACCGGGATAAATACGAAAAACGGAATGATCCGAGAGGGGATATCTATTACTGGCTGGCTTCAGAGACCCCGGTCAGAAAGAGCGTCTCATATACCGACCTTAAGGCCCTTGGGGAAAATCGCGTCACGATTACTCCCATTAGCTTTGATCTGACGAACCTGGAAGAGATGAAGCGCTTGCGCTCTATAGACTTCATCCTGTAGCATCGCTCAGGAACTGTCTTCGGCCGCTTTCGCATTGCGAGGCGGCAATCTGAAAGATGAAACCAGATGGAATGATACGATGCGATGTGATAGGTGAGAAAGGTATTTGCAAGGTCAATAAATCGAGCAGGAACCTGAAAAAGGAGTACTACCATGTATAGATCATACCAGGTAGTGAATCTCGCTGAAACGGAAGAACGCGTTGGTACAGGCTGGCTCCCCCCTATGCCCGACTTGCGGGACTATACCGAGGCGGAGCCGGGGATTGCCGAAATGTCAAAGAAACTGGGCCTTACCGCAGGCAAGAAGGGAGCAAAGTCCTTGCCAGTGAGTGTCGATCTCAGGGAATGGTGCTCGCCGGTCGAGAACCAAAAGGTTCTCGGATCATGTACCGCGCATGCTGGTGTCGGAGTGGTTGAGTACTTCCAGAACCGGGCCTTCGGCAAGCACCTGGAAGGCTCCCGTCTCTTCGTTTACAAGGCAACACGCAACCTTATGCAGGTGACAGGTGACACCGGCGCCTGGCTGCGAAATGCCATGGGCGCCTTGGTGCTGTGCGGGGTTCCAGACGAGCGGTACTGGCCGTACACGGATGCCCAGCCGGACTTTGACATAGAGCCTCCGGGTTTTGTGTATGCCGTGGCGGACAACTACGAAGCGCTGCAGTACTTCTGCCACGATCCCTTGGGGGCAAACGTGGCGGGAGGCGCCGTACTAACGAGCGTTAAGAGCTATCTCGCGGCAGGAATTCCCTCGATGTTCGGCTTCTGGGGATTCCCATCGTTTGCGTCAAGCGATGTCAAGGGAGGGATTCCCTACCCGTGCCCTGGCGAAAGTGCGCACTGGGGTCATGCAATCGTGGCAGTGGGCTACGACGATGGGAAGAAGATCACCAACTCGGCGTGCAACCAAACCACCACCGGTGCCCTGCTCATTCGCAACTCCTGGGGTACAGGCTGGGGCGATCAGGGTTATGGGTGGTTGCCTTATGACTACGTAGTGAACAAACTGGCTCTGGACTTTTGGTCCTTGCTGAGCATGGAGTGGGTCGACACCAAGAAGTTCGGTATCTAGCGAAAGAAAAGACGTTCCAAAGCATGCCCAATCGGACAAGAGGAGGTCATCGAGTTGATCCACTAAGATGGGGGCAGATGTTCCTTTACCCTGTCGGCAATATCCTGCAACTCATCCATATCCCCGGACTTCATCTCCCAATTGGATACGGTGAGCCCGTCATTCTCCCACCTCGGCATGATGTGCACGTGGAGGTGGGGAACGAGCTGGTCGGATGCCCTGCCGTTGAGCTGAAGCACGGTGATCCCCTCAGCCCCTAATGCCTCTTGTGCCGTAGCTGCGCACCGCTTCACCGCGCCCATGACGGCTGAGAGGTCAGCTTCCGAGATCTCAAAGATGTTCTCGGCATGCCGCTTTGGAACAACCAGTATATGACCGCGGCATGCGGGATTAATATCCATGAAGGCAAGGACTTTCTCCTCATCCAACACCTTCACAGCTGGTATCTCACCGGCCACGATCTTGCAGAAAATGCAATCCATCGTAATCTCCCCGTTTCAAACACCGAATAACGCCTATCTGCAGTCAGGACAGGTATCCCAAAAATCCTTTGGGATGCCGTCGGTGATTTTTCCGAAGTAGTCCAACTGGAACCACGGCGCAAAGGGCCTTCCACAAACCTTACAGCTTTTCATGGGGAGGGTCCTTCCCCATCGGACGATAGTCCTCTCCTTGTCGGTTTCCTCCAGTTTGATGCAATCGGTTGGACAGACATAAACACAAGCACCACAGGCTATACAGGTTTTTGGATTAATTTCCAATGGCGGGCCTACCTTCCTGCCCGAGCCCCTTCCCAAGAAGGTAATTGCATCAGCTCCCACAACCTCACGACATACTCTCTCGCATAGCCCGCAGAGAATACAATCATCATGATCGACTATGAATCGAGGCTCGCCCACAGAGTACTCCTCAGCGAGATCCTTGATAACCGGGACATCGGGGCACCTGGCCAATAGCAACTCTATAACCATCCGACGAGCCCTCATGATCTTTTCGGTATTTGTCTGCACGCTGATGCCCTCCAGTACTGGATAATTGCACGAGGTGGTGAGCCGGGTCCTCCCTCCCTTTGTCACTTCCACCAGACAAAGCCTGCACGCCCCATAGGGCTTGAGTGCCTCGTGATAGCAGAGATGCGGGATACCAAAGCCATTATCCAGGGCAACCTCAAGGACGCTCTGCTCCTTTTCCCCTTCAACCTCGATCCCATCTATTGTGAATGTAATCATCGTTCAATAACCTTTTCTTTGTTGTCGGTTGCCGGTCAACATCATTCGTGACAGAAATATATCAACCGCAGCGGTTACTATTTCCCCGTTACACGACCTCAATCGCATCAAAGTTACACTCCGAAATACAGGCACCGCACCGTATGCACTTCTTAGGATCAATGGTGTGCGGAACCTTTTTCTCTCCCGAAATGGCCTCGCTTGGGCACACCTTCTTGCACTTTCCACATGCGGTACATTTCTCCTTAACGATCCTATAGGTGATGAGGGCCTTGCACACGCCTGCAGGGCATCGTTTCTCATTGATGTGTGCCTCATATTCGTCCCTGAAGTACCGGAGCGTGCTCATCACCGGATTCGGTGCTGTCTGACCGAGGGCGCAGAGAGAGGCTTCGGACACAACCCAACTCAGCTCTTCAAGCAGCTCGATGTCTCCCTCTTTCCCCTCTCCCAGGGTGATCGCATCCAGGATTTCATACATCCTGCGAGTTCCTTCTCGGCAGGTAGTGCATTTTCCACAGCTCTCGTCCTTCAAAAAATTCATGAAGTACTTGGCGATGTCCACCATACAGGTTTTATTGTCCATGACGATCATGCCGCCGGAGCCCATCATGGATCCCACCTCATCGAGCTTATCGAAATCAATCGGTATATCTATCAATGACTCGGGGATGCACCCGCCTGACGGACCGCCGGTCTGCACCCCCTTAAGCCTTCCTCCATCTGAGATCCCGCCGCCGATATCGTAGACGATCTCCCTGATAGTCATCCCCATGGGGACCTCCACGAGCCCCGTATTGTTCACCTTCCCCACCAAGGAGAAGATCTTAGTTCCCTTGCTCCCTTCAGTGCCTATACCCCTATACCAATCCGCGCCTTTGTTGATGATCAGGGGAACGTTGGCCCATGTCTCTACGTTATTGAGATTGGTGGGTTGATCCCACAGGCCACTTTCGACGGTGTGGATATGTTTTGCTCGAGGCTCTCCCGCCTCACCCTCGATGGATGCCATCAAGGCCGTTGACTCCCCACACACAAAGGCCCCGCCTCCCCTGCTGACCGTAATGTCAAAAACGAATCCTGTTCCCAGGATATTGCTCCCCAGAAGCCCGCATTCCCTAAGCTGCTCGATAGCAATTCTCACGTTTTCCGAGGCCAGCGGGTACTCATAGCGTACGTATACATATCCCTCGTCTGAACCGATGGCATATGCACCGATCATCATCCCTTCCAGCACGCTGTGGGGATTGCCCTCTAGCAGCCCCCTATCCATATAGGCCCCGGGATCCCCTTCATCTGCGTTACAGATCACATAGTGCTTGTCACCGGTGGCGTTCCTGCAGGACTCCCACTTCACGCCTGCGGGGAAGCCTCCCCCACCCCTGCCCCGCAACCCAGCTCTCTTGATAGTATCAATTACCTCTTCAGGCGAGAATTCGGTAAGAGCCTTGACCAGGGCAGAATAGCCACCGATAGCAAGGTAGTCCTCTATTTTAGTGGGGTCGATATAAGCATTGTTTCCAAAGATGATGGGCATTTGCCCCTTATAGAAGGGCACCTCATCCTTTCTTACGGTCTTCTCTCCGGTTTGAGGGTTGGCGTAGAGAAGCCGATCGACAATTCTGTCATTCATGAGGGTTTCGGTTATAATCTCTCCTGCATCGTTCGGCCCCACCCTCTGATACATGATATCCTTGGGGTAAATAATCACCAAGGGTTCCCTCTCATCGAAACCCTGCCCGCCGGTAACACGGAGATCTACCTTTTTACCAAGTCTTCGCCTCTTGAGCTCCTCCCGGAAAGCATCCACGACCTTCTCAGACCCATACGCCCTCGCTGATGTGCCTGAAGTAATGGCAACGCAGGGTTTACTGGGATCACGACCCTCCTGAATCTCCTTTCTGACTTCTTCCAATTCCTGTGGGGTAGTAATTCGTCTCATCTCATTTCCTTTAGGATTTCTTCTTATATTTCTTAATGGTTGATGCGACCTTTGCTGGTGTCATCTGGCCGTGATAGTCACTTCCCACTACCACAATGGGCCCCATGGCGCACGCGCCTAAGCAGTTGACCGTTTCAAGGGAAAAGAGCCTGTTCTTCGTCATCTCCCCAACGTCAACACCAAGATACATCTTGATTCTATCTAAGACCTTCGCCGCTCCCCTCACATGACATGCCGTTCCCAAACAGACATTGATGATGTGTTTCCCCCGAGGGGTCAGGCTGAAGGCGTTATAGAAGGTAGCAATCCGGTATATCCTCGCAAGGGGCAGGGATAGCTTCTCCGAGATATCTTCCAGGTCCTTTTCCGGAAGATAATTCTGCTCCTCCTGCACATCCTGTAAGATGCCAATAATAGAGGAATGTTTATAGTCATGTTTTCTTAATATACGATCAATAGCCTTTGACTCCATTTAATCACCCCTGCTCATTGTTACCTTTCTCTGCAACCTCGCATATTCAGTGGCAACCCGTTTTTGAATCTTCTCGATCATTGTTTCATCGAGATGCCGAAACCGTCCCTGTATCTTCAAATAGTCGTTCACCGGTCGCAGCTTTCCCACATCCACTGTAATCCTGTAGCGACCATCATCCACCTCATAGAGAGGGAAAACACCCGTTTCAACCGCTAAACGGCCGGCCTTTATGGAAAGCTCTGGTGGCAATCTCCAGCCCGTTGGGCAGACCGAGAGGATATGGACATAAGCCGGCCCTCTGATCCTGGCCGCCTTTTTCACCTTTCCTATGAGGTCAAGGGGGTAACTTGGGCATGCTGTAGCTACGTAAGGTATGTCGTGTGCTGCAGCAATTTCCGCCATGTTCTTCTTCCAGGTTACCTGGCCCGGAACCACCTTTCCAGCCGGAGAGGTCGTGGTTGATGCACCAAAGGGAGTGGATGATGAGCGTTGAATGCCGGTATTCATGTATGCCTCATTATCATAGCAAACGTAGACAAAGTCATGGCCCCTCTCCAGGGCACCGGAGAGTGCCTGGATGCCAATATCACTCGTACCTCCATCCCCTGCCATGGCCAGAAAGGTGACCCTCTTCTTTGGGACCTTGCCCTTCCTCATCAAGGCCTTCATGCCTGCTTCGGCTCCCGTGGCGACTGCTGCGGCGTTTTCAAAGGCTACATGAATCCAGGGTACATTCCAGTTGGTAAACGGGAGTGGTGTTGAGGTAACCTCCATGCACCCGGTTGCCGAGGCAACGATCGTATCCCGTCCGAGCGCCTTGCCGACAAGCCTCACCGCCAAAGCCTCTGCGCACCCTTGACACGCCCTATGGCCTGATGAGAAGTACTCCTTTCTGCTCACCAGCTTATATGCGTATACGTTTGTTGATTCCATTACTTGCCTCTCACTCCATAATATTCAAAATCCTCTTCCCGCGGACCCTCTTTCACCTTTTCCATTGCCCTTCGATAGATGTTCTTAAAATCGGCAATGGTCACGTCCCTGCTCGCCAACCCGCAGATGAAATTGGCGAATGTCGGTTGATTCTTCTCCTTATAAAGTACCGATCGCAGCTCTATTGCCAGGGGGCCACCCTGCCCACCGTAAGAGATGGCCCTGTCGATCACAATCAGGTTCTTCGCTCCTCGTGTGGCCTCACGAAATTCCTCAAAGGGAAAGGGCCTCCAGAGCCTGTTCATGATCAACCCAACGGATTGTCCCTCATCTCTGAGCTCATCAACAACCAGTGAAACGGTCTCGCCGAAGCTGCCTTGGGTGATGAATATGGTTTCTGCATCCTCTACCCTGTAAGGTTCAATAGGGTGATAGGATCTTCCCACTATATTCTCCATCTCCTTCCAGGCGGAGAGAATTTCGCCCTTTGAGTGTATGAGCGCCTCATCCTGGGATACCTTCACCTCCGAGAAGATACCGGGGCCTCCGAGGCCGCCCATGGTGACGGGCCTATCGGGATGAAGGGCGTAGGGGAATTCAAAATCAGGAAGGTATTCCTTCACCTGCTCTTCTTCCCAGAATTCCACCGGCTCGATCACATGGGTCAGGATAAAGCCGTCGATGTGCACCATGACGGGGAGCATCACCTGTGGGCTCTCCCCCACCCTATAGCCAAACAGCACATGATCGAAGACCTCTTGCCCATTGTTGGCGAATACCTGGATCCAGCCGCAATCTCGGATGGACATCACGTCGGTATGATCGTTCCAGATGCTGATAGGAGCGGACATAGAACGATTCGCGAGGATCATCACCATGGGAAGGCGCATGGAGGCCGCTATGTGAACGATCTCGTTCATTAACGCGAGCCCTTGGGAGCTCGTGCAGGTGAACGCCCTGGCCCCCACAGCAGCGACACCGGTGCACACGCTCATCGCTGAGTGTTCGGATTCCACCGGTATGAACTCCGCGTCAAGCTCCCCGTTGTTCACCAACTCCGAGAGGTGTTCAACGATGTGGGTCTGGGGCGTGATGGGATAGGCCGCAACGCAGTCCACATTCGCCATTTTCACCGCCTCTGCAGCAGACAGAGAAACCTCCAGTCCTATTCTCTTTGCCATGTTACTCTTCCTCCTCAACCATGGTGATGGCCTGGGTGGGACATTCGTGGGCACAAATCCCGCATCCCTTGCAGTAAAAGAGGTTTGCCTCGAAGTAGCCCTCGTCTGTCTCATAGATGGCCGCATCGGGACAGAATACATAGCAGATCCCGCATTTCACACATCTCTTTTTATCCCAAACGGGTCGTATGGATCGCCAATCACCGGTCTCATACTCGGCAGCATTTCCAGGGGTAGACATAATGCCCCCGATCTCTATTTCCTGCCACGTCAAATCCGTCTTCGTTTTGCCCACTATTCATTCTCCTCTATTCAAAATGACAACTCTGTTTCTTTGAGGGCCCTCTTAAATGCATTGATATTCTTCCCCGCTATTCTGCCAAACCTCTCCTGTAGCGGCTCTATGAGGGAATCGGGATTCACAACGGGTTTCGCCTTCAGCAGTGCACCGAGCATGGTAGTGTTGGTAACGGGGATACCCAGTTCTTCAAAGGCAATTCTGGTTGCATTCACCACCGCAACTTTGCATTGCAAGTCCAGCTCCTTTCTTATCTCATCGGCCGTGTACTTTGTGTTGGCAACGAGAATTCCATCGTCTTTCAACCCAGCTGTCACCTTCACAATCCGCAGTATGGAAGGATCGAGCACAAGCACGAGATCTGGGTTGGTGATTTCCGTCCTTACCTTTATCTGCTTCTCATCTGCCCTAAAAAAGGCGACGACCGGCGCTCCCCGTCTCTCTGGACCAAAACTGGGAAAGGCCTGACCGTATTTTCCCTCGTTGATTGTTGCCAGGGCCAAAAGCTCTGCAGAGGTTACTGCCCCCTGCCCACCCCTTCCATGAAGCCGAATCTCAATCATAATGGTAACTCCTTACAAACAAAGAACCCTCATAAGACAAATTGTGGTTATCTATAACCCTGCGATCGAGAAATTGTCAAACCTTTTATACGAAAGCCTCTCAAGGACCGTGAGCCGGGCCTACTCTATTCTTTCCATAACATTCCAGCAATCGGGCATTCTACTCAAAAACATGAAAACCACCCCCATTTCTCCATAGGGGCGGTTTTCCCTGCTCTGCTTCCCTACCGTAAGTAGGGCAAACTACCTACCGAACTGATGCAGTGTGGGTT
>JGI24422J19971_10000071_pt1 | contig 43699 bp, 39 predicted proteins | sample DeeMarSWOR152_54_FD_19971 | JGI IMG/M metagenome (IMG submission 19971) | reverse complement strand
GATTTCGCCTCACGCTCCCCGCAGCAAAGAGGTCTTGCGAAGCAACAGTCTGGATGGGTCCGCCTGGGGAGGAACCTTTTATGCTGTGTTAGGCAAAGTTCCGGTCAATTTACAAATTGGTTCTATGATCTTCCCATTTACGTGGTAGTAGTATTTGACAGAAATTCACTTTTAAATAGGAGCATAGTAGGCTAAAGTCACTCTTGTGTCAATGGAATAGGTATCGCAATCTATAGTTGCAGGAGCTGGCCTTCCCGATTCGCTTCATCGAGACCGATTGGTGTGTATGGCGGAGAGCCTGGGAAAGATTAAAACACTTACCATTTGATTGTCCCTACCTGAAAAATCTATCTCTTAATGGGCAAATAGGGTAGAGTATGTTTGTGGACGGCTACTGAAACTATGGGGTAGTTAGACAAAATTCTAGTATCTATAGAAAACTTACGCCCTTTAGGACTTCCATTGGGCAGAACCATGGATTGATTAAAGAAGGCCGTTACCGCACCGAAAAATAGAGATAGCGAGGTCTGGGAGTAGATTTTTTAGAAAGGAGACACCAATGTTACTAGACCCTATATTTGGTTTATTCTCCTCAGATTAGGATAAGGTGAGATAGGTTCCTAGTGGTTCCCCAAGAGGATACACCGAGAGATGTGGCGTGTTTGGGGCTCAAGATCTCCCAGATCCCATTTTTTAATGCTCACGCGTGGCTTGATTGTTGATTCCATATCCTTTTTCCATTATAGTTCCAGCGTCAAAAGTGAGGTTTGGAATTCGCTCTTGTGGGATGATTTATGATAAATATTGCGTATCTTACCACAGGCCTTGCCATAAAGACACCTTCCAAGGTTTTGAAAGGCCGAAATAAACATTCATGGGAGCACACTTCAAAAACAGAGATGAATCAAAATAAGGAGGGAATCGTCGATGGTTCATCAAGAAGATAAGGATGTGAAAGCCGAAATAGCTATCAAGAAGGTCTACATGATCATAGATGGTGAGAGAGCCTACATCGATCCTGAGATCGTCAAGAGATATAAACTGGACAGTCAAAAGGTCAGTTTCTTTACAGGAAGAGAGCTCTATGTAGAGGAAGATTGAGTCCTCCGTTACCTTGAGTGGGCGGTCCTTCAGTCGAAAGCTGGTGAGAGAACCATTCATTGAGACTGGTCTTATTTATTGCAAACGAGCATAGCGAAAAACAAAGAACCGAGGGCGTTACATACTTAAAGGAAAGATACTCGATTGCTCCTGGGCGCAATTGGAGGAGATGATCAGAGAACCGATTGGCTCCGGCTTTATATGGAAGATTCGTCCCGGGATACCAGGGCCAACCGCCAAGGGGTTGCAGAAAAGTATAGCGTGCATATAGCAGTCAAAACCTCAACTACTTCTTTTTGCCTGATAGTATTAGCCCTTATGTGTCTGTCCTTTGAGAGGTTCTTTGCCTTTCTGGAAGGGAAGGGGACATGCCGGCTAAGCTGATTATCTATATCCTTGGCAAAGGTTCATAGAGCAGCACCTATTGCTGCTCAGGAGGTAAAGATTCCTTGACAATTTCTGAAACATCCTTAACGGTTAACTTGTCCTGTAATCCTTCCTCCTTTACCGCATCCGTGAACATGGTCATACAGCTGGGGCAGGCAACTGCTAAGGTGTCAGCTCCAGTCTCATAGGCCTCTCTGACTCTCACCCTGCCGGGACTTTCTTCACTTCCTGCCAAGAGATCAGTAACAAAGTTTCCGCTACCACCGCCACAGCAGAAAGAATCTTCTCTATTTCTCTCCATCTCTACCAGTTCAATCCCCGGGATGCCCCGCAAGATCTGCCTCGGTTCATCATATATCTTGTTATACCTGCCAAGGAAACAAGGATCCTGATAAGTGACTTTGGCCTGGCTTTGGGAGGGTTTTATCTTGTTTTTCCTAATCAAATCGTCTAGCAGCTGAGTATAGTGATATACCTCAAAGTCTGCACCGAACTTACGATAATTATTCTTCATAGTGTTATAGGCATGCGGCGAAAGTGTGACTATCTTTCTTACCCCAAGATCTTTAAATTTTTGGCTGTTCTTCTCAGCCAACATCTGAAATAGCCCCATTTCGCCAAGCATGTACACCTCGTTGCCGCAACATTCCTCTTCCTTACCCAGAATTCCGAAAGAGATGCGTGCCTCGTTCAACAACCCAGCAAGGCTCCTGGCCATTCTCTGCCCATTTTCATCGTATGAGCCCAGACATCCTACATAGAAAAGGTATTCGTCACCTGAATCATATCTCTTTGTGCCATCAGCCCAGGCGGCCCTTTCACTCCCGGGTAATTTCAGTGGATTCCCATACAGGTGGATGGCCTCGAAAAAACGTGCNACCTGCAATGGTATCTTGCTCTTCTCAACCATATCGCTTCTGGCTCCCACTATCCAGTCAACAATGTCGCTCGCGAACTTCATCGGACATTGTTCCACACAGTTCTTACACGTTGTGCAGGAGTATAAGATCTGCGCCAGGTGCTCTGACCACTCGATTTCACCCTTCAACCACGCATAAGTGAGCCACAACCGTCCACCCGTGGAATAGCTTTCAAAGCGGAACCTTCTGTAAGAAGGGCAGTTGAAATATGAATAATCAGTAGGGAACGTACAATATCCGCACCTAAAACATCTATGGATTTGGTTGGCATATTCCTGCATCATTTCGTCTCCCAATTTCCTGGATTCATGATTCCGTTAGGGTCCAAGAGCTCCTTTATCTTTCCCATTAGGTTGAGCGTATTTGGGTCCATCCTTGCCATCATCATTTTCTGCTCGTCTATGTTTGGCTTCCAGATGACTCCCCCATGCTCCAGAGAGAACTCGGCTGCTTCATCCAGGGCTTTCTTTGCCCTATCCATTTCATCAGGATCGGCCCGATTGAACGTATAAGAAAAGGAAAACATCATGCAATGCCCTCCATCTATAACTCGTGCCGCAGAGGCGTAAGACAGATTGTAGTTTGAAGCCAGCTCTTCCAGTTTTCTCACAAAATCCGGATATGTCTCAATTGGGGCGATCGGGCCACTATATTCAAATCCGCCCCCTTTTCTCACATCAGCAAATCTGGTTGTATCCTTTGACGGCATAGCCATCATGGGTGCCTTCATGTCTGGCGTAATACTTACGAACCCGCCGTCCCTGCTTTCAAAATACTCCCACAGCGCATCCCATGCCATCTTTCTCTTAAACTCAATCTCTTCCCCCGAGTCCCCAGTTATAAATACCAGTATATAGAAGTTTCCTTTGAACCTTAGCGGTATTGGCTGAGCAGAGATAACAATATCTTCCATCATCTCACTATGGGCAAGTTTGAGCACGATGTCTGGGACCAGCTCTGCTCTATCCGTCAGGAATAGCATGACATCCCTAATCTTTTTGCACGGATAGAGCTTCAGGGCCAACTTGGTGATGATGCCTGTGGTACCAAACCATCCCAAAAAGAGTCCGGTCAGGTCAGGCAACGGAGCGCCTTTTGAGAACCAATATGAAGATACGGAACACGAGCCAATTCTGCAAATCTCCCCTGTTGGCAACACAACTTCCAGACCGCTCACCATGTCAGAATTAAAGCCGCGTTGCTGTGTCAAGCGCCCCTGACCGTGTATCATTGCATTTGCTACTACTGTTGCTATTGGCGGTGAGTCAGGAATGCTGTGTCTCAGGGTTGGATAATGCTTTTGTAGATAGCTTTTCAGCACACCATGTGTAGTGCCACCTTCAACGATGACGTATCTGGCCTTCTCGTTTACCTCCAATATCCTCTCCATTCTTTTCATGTCCAGCACAATTCCACCCTTCTGAGGAATAACCAGTCCGGTCAGTGCTAGACCGGCTCCCTTGGGGACTACCGGTGTCTTCTCCTTGTTTGCCAGCCTTACTATCTCTTGTATCTCCTCGGTTGTCTTGGGCATCACCACATAATCTGGCTCATGTGGACTCATCAAACCAGGGTCTCGGCCGTAGAAATAACGCTCTTCTTTCTGATTTGAAACGTAATCTTCACCCACTATCTTCACGAGAGCCTCATATAAGTCACTCATGCTATCATACCTCCAGTGCTGGCTTTTCACCTATTGCCAGTTTGCATATTTCAATCATATGGATGGGTTTTATACCCCTTTTGGCGACCTTCTCAGCCAAGGAATCCCAGCAGGCCGGGCAGTTAAATACGCAATATTTGGCCCCAACCTTTACCATATCGTCTATATTTCTCTTTTGCACATCATCTGCCAGCGCATAGCCTTTTGCCATCCTGATAAGCTCCGCACAGCACAGCGCATTTTCCCTGTCATACTCCCGTTCGACTCTGTCAGCTCCGATTAGCCCAAGTATATCGTCTACAAAGTGCTCTGTCTCCGGGACAAGTCGAGCTGAGCAATTTCGCTGGTAGGCCACTTTCACATTCAGTGGCCTTATCTCGTCCTTATATTCCTTTAGCTTATCATATAGATATTCGTAGTAATGAATAGGTTTGAACGGCACCTCGATACCGTAAGCTGGTGCCAGGGAGGTGAAGGTGCCATAACATTCGTCGTGGAGACATATAAGCTCCTTGATTCCTTGTTTCTCGATATTCTCTACTATCCTGGGGAGCCTATCTTTTATTACGGACATCTTGGCATAATGCAGGTAAACAGCATTGCAGAAAAACTCCTGACCAAAAATCGAAGACCAGGCGATATCCTCAAAGAGCTTCCCCCTCACTAGAAGGTTAAATACTGGCAGGAAGCAGAAGGATAATGCCTTTTCCTGAACCATACCCACCACGAACCTACCTACCGGTTCACATTGGTTAATCCACATGGTGATGATAGGCCTGGGTGAAGGTAATATGCCTTTTTCTTCCTGGCGTTCGACGATTAAGTAGAACGGATGGTTTCCAGAAGGGCAATATTCCTCGCATGCGTAACATGTCACACAATCCTCCAGCACGAAAGAATCCTCACCTTTGATTATCTTCTGCCATTCTAGTCTTGCCTTGTCTCTGTCCAGATCTATATACTGACACTTGGTGAGGCAGTCACAAGTCCGACAAGCTAAGCATTTCCTTTTATCAAAGCTTAGTTCAAACATTCATTCACCTCCTTGCTAAATCATCCATAGAGAGATGACAATTCGCATTTGGGTGAAATCAGTATAAGGGGGAGGTGCTTGTGTGTCAAAGGAAAAGCTTCGCAAGAGGTTTCCATTGCGCTTGATGTGAATACTGGAAACATTGTGAAAAAATAACAGATGGGAGTTGAAGGCCTGAGCCTGAAGTATGGACTCCTTCCAGGCTTTCCATACGATCTTCGTTGGCCTCATAGGAGGCAATGATCTGTTCGGCAGGGATTTTCTTGAGAGGTGTTGGCCCCACATCCCCACGTTTCAGGATGTGACCCCGGGTCCCTTTCAAACCTTGCTATCTTATGTTAAAGGCTGCCACCTCTTTTCTCAGCCAACTGGTCCAGGCACTTATCCCCTCGCCTGTCCTGCAAGATACCTCTAAAACCTTTATATCAGGATTCAGGTTTAACACCCTTTCCTTCATTGTTTCGAGATCAAAATCCTCATAGTCCAGATAATCAATCTTATTCACTACCAATACATCACATATCGAGAACATAAGTGGATACTTTAGTGGCTTATCATCTCCCTCTGGCACGCTCAGGATCATGGCATTTCTGGTTGCACCTGTGTCAAATTCTGCTGGGCATACAAGATTGCCCACATTCTCTATAATGAGAAGGTCAAGTGTATCCAGGTCCATGACATCCAATCCCTTTGACACCATAGCCGCGTCCAGATGACAGAAGCCCCCTGTCCTCAGCTGTATCACGGTGATACCCTGGGCAGCTACCTTTTCCGAGTCCACCATGGAGTCTATATCCGCCTCTATTACGCCCATTTGAAGCTCATCTTTTAGTTCCTCTATGGTCTTGAGTATCAGGCTTGTCTTGCCCGCTCCAGGCGATGACATGAGGTTCAATAGATAGGTCCTTCTGTCCCGCATTTTCTGCCTCACCTGATCTGCCAGAGCCTTGTTGCCAGACAGTATCTCTTCCTTTACCTCAATAAGCCTTACCTCTTGCATTATTGCACCTCTATATCTTTAATATAGTACTCCCTGCCTGATATAATTGAAAAGTTCTTCGTGCGCCCGCATCTAGGACACTGGATTTCTTTTATCTCCCGTATGTTGACCTCGAAGGTATGTGAGCATTGACTACATTGCATCACCACCGGTACCCTTTTAATCTTAAGTTTCGCGTCTTCTGCTATGGTATCCTTGCTCAGATAATCAAAATAGCGCTGTATCCACTCGTTTTCCAGCTCGCTAAGGTCTCCTATCATCAGGTTGATAGATATGATTTTTTTGACATTATTTGCCTCGGCATGTTTAATAACAATATCGAGTATACTCTTTGTCACCGGAAGTTCATGCATATAAGAACTACTTTCATCCTACAATACCCAGCATCTTGTCTCTATCCATACTACTTTTGAGAAAGGCATAATTCCATTTAATGAGCGCACTTTTTTGGTAATTCTTCCAGTATCCCTTTTTCCTTCACTATTGTTAACCCTATGTCCTCCGTAGTATCAGGAGCTTAATGTGCGGAGCTGGCCTCATTCTTTCTCCTCGCCAGGGAAGATGGGTCGTGTATTTTATCTTGCTCGCCCCGGTGAATGCCTTGTGGAATTTTAGGCTGTTCTCTTGGGGCCTGCCCAAATGGAGCTCGTCAAGAACAGGGATTGGACCCCAAATTGAGTGACGGTGTCATTTTTTGCCCTTCCGGCGATCCATCTCACCTAGAATTATCTCTGTAGCGAGCCTGGCAGAGGTGCCAACAACCTTTGAACAATGATCCATCATGCCATACTCAGTGGCTTGTTTCAGTTCGGATGGGTCATATAGATCGAAGGTTCTGCCCATGAGGCCCTTTTGAATGTCATAGCACCTGCATGCCCCATATTTCTCAACAAATCTGTCATGCAGTGTCTTGGTCAGTATATATGAACTCATGGGTTTCATCATGTCAGAAAAGTCTTTCCTTTGCCTGCCAAAGAGATAACCTATGACCATTGCACCGCCAACAAGGGCACCGCAGGCCCCATCTCCTGTGAGCCCCAATCCATCTGCAAGCCCACTTGCACTGCGAAATACATCATCATTCTCAATGCCTAATGCGTCAAAAATGCCAGCAATGGTGGTCTGGGCGCACCCTGTACATTTTCTCTCGTAGTTCAGTGCAGCCTCAAATGCCTTTTCTAATATAACATCCCGCGACTTTTCCATGGCAACCTCTCCTTACTTGTATTATGAAGAAAGCTCTCATACCCAGTATGAGAGAGAAATTCTTATGCCAGATCACTGGATCTTTGCCGATATGGCGAGCCCTCTCAATCGTGCTCACAAGAGAGGTCATACTATCAATTAGTCTTGATAATTGTCAAAATCTTTTAACTCTGCCCACCAGACTATGATTCGAAGGGGATTGTCTCATACGCGGAAACTAGGATATTCATGGATGGGGTAACGGAAAGCATGCCAACACCAAAGGTATAAAGTGAAGAGAAAAGGATGAGAGAGGGGCTACCTGATTGACCAGCCCAACTCTCAGGGCCTCTCTGGCGGATATGCGCTCACATGTCATGATCAGTTCTTTGGCCTTTGCCCGTCCAATCTCATCAGCAAGCCTTATCATTGCATACGGACAGGTGGCGCCTAGAGGGTGATCGTATCGAGAAAAGGGATTTGATGCCCAGATCCAGAGGTTATTTGTATATTTTTGGATGTCCCTATCTTTCCTCTATTGCATAAGCTCCTCGTTGTACTTTACCGCGATACCGGTGGCCTTCCACCTGGCCCTGGCATAAATAAGCAAGAGCACGGATTCGTACTCCACGTCAAAGGAATAGTTCATGATGGCGTCACCACCCATCTCCTGGGCCTGCTTAAGCAAGGCCTGGTAACCTTTCCCGCCAGTCAGTACAGCCCCGAACCAGAGCTTGGCCTCGCCTGTGGCTGAAACCCGCCCCAGGATCTTGAAGTCGTTGCTTGTCAGCTTGTGCTCGGTCCAACATTGAACCCAACCTGGCTGTTCGATCTTGGTATATATGCAACCCGCTGATGAAAGAATCAATAAACCTGCCAATACAAGAAAAAATAGTTTCCTCATGCCTGCCTCCTATTTCGAGGGTTTACAGTGTCATCCCCTAAAAAGCACCAGAAAGCTGGCCCCCTTTGATTCACAAGGTGCTCTGGTTGCCCTTCTATTATCCAATACTAATATTTCAAGGCCTGCAAAAATCAAAAAGATGGTAGTTGATGGCACAAAACGCACACCTGAAAGCTCAAAGCATAGCTCAAAGGTGATTGTTACAGGGAGCATTACCGGTTTGTTACATGCTATTATCTATAGACGATTCAACATTTGAAAGAAGGCAATAAAAAACAACCCCAATTGTTAACAAGAAAATCATATTACCTCGAGGTGCAAAGCTCATAGCTAAAATTAGTGTCTTGTCAGAGTGGATTTAAACAGTTAGAGTACTTTTTGTTGACCTGGGTAAAGAGCCGGGCAGCTGCGAGCAGCAGTTGGATTTCTGAATCCAGGTGCGGCGAGGATTAGATTACTATGGATCTTTTTGATGGACTCCTCTACAACGTTCGTGGGTTATTGTTTGGCATAAGGACCGGTAAGCTCCTTTTCTGGGGTCTTATCAGGTTCGTCATGGTCATGCTCATTACGGTTCTTTTAGCTGGCCTGGCCCTTGCCTTTCACCAAGAGATACTGGAGCTTATCTGGGCCAAACCTGAAAGCCAATGGCTTCTGTGGTTATGGTACCTCCTTTCCTGGCTTGTTTTCCTCTGTCTTGTGGTTCTGGCAGCGCTCCTCTCCTATCTCATATCACAGATCCTGTTCAGCGTGGTCATCATGGATCATATGTCTAGGATTACCGAGCTCAAGGTGAAAGGCCAGATAAGAGAACCGGAACGGGTTCCGTTTTGGAGGTTATTCTTCTATCTGGTCAGGCAGGAAATACCGAGGACCACGCTGCCTGTTCTGTTATCTGTTCTAATCATGATCCTGGGCTGGTTCGTAGCATTGGGACCAATCCTGGTTTTTCTCTCATCGGGCATCGCTATCATATTCCTTGCATGGGACAATACGGATCTTATCCCCGCCAGACGTCTGGTCCCATTCAAGATTAGATTCCGGTCTCTGGTGAAAACAATCTCCTTTCATCTTGGCTTCGGGCTTCCCTTTTTGATTCCAGGATTGAACTTCCTTTTTCTCTCATTCGCACCGGTCGGTGCTACGATCTATTACCTGGATAAACGGGACACCCTTGAAGGGCAAGAAACTGCATCTGGGCCTGATAGTAAGGCCTTGCCAAAAAAGTTGTTCACAAGGGAAGGCAAAAGGAAGATCAGCTCAAAGCTGAATGCTCAGTGCTCAAAGAGATTCTTTACCTCTTCTTTCAATACCTTCCCCATTCTATTTTTGGGTAACCCCCTCAGAAAGACGATCTCCTTTGGGCATTTCCAGTTGTGGAGATGTTCTTTGCAGAACTTTTGAATCTCCTGGGCTTTGACCCTGGAGCCAGATTTTGTGACAACGGCGGCAGCCACCTTTTCTCCCCATTTTTCATCCGGGATACCCACAACAGAGGATTCAACCACACCCTCAAACTGGTTAATGACCGTCTCCACCTCCTTTGGGGAGATATTTTCCCCTCCTGAGATGATAATATGCTTGATGCGATCTGTCAGATAATAGTATCCGTCCTCATCGACCCTTCCCAGATCACCGGTCCTGAACCAGCCTTTCTCAAATGTTTTGGCCGTCTCTTCGGGCTTTCGCCAGTAACCGGGGGTAACCGCGGGACCCTTGAGCCAGATCTCGCCCGTTTGGCCTGGAGCCACATCCACGAATGTCTCAGGATTCACGATCCTTACCTCAAGGTCTGGCAGGGGTAAGCCGATGGAACCAGGCTTTCTCACACCCCTGAGCGGATTAGAAAAATTCATCCCGGTCTCTGACATACCCTCACGTTCCACGGGTTCCTTGCCGAATATCCTCTTTATCTTTTCAAAATCCTTGACAAGGAGCGGTGCCGATCCAGATGTCCATAATCGTATATGCCCAAAGTCCAGGATCTTTTCTCCTATAGTATAGTCCATCATCTTACTATACATGGCGGGAACAGCCATAAAGAGGGTGCAGACATATGCTCCCCCTTTTTTTGATAATAGACCTATTACTGTTTCTGGTGAAAAGCTATCAAGCATGATCACATGGGATCCTGCTATCAACGCGGTATGGAGCTCAAAACAAAGTCCATGAACATGAAAAAGAGGAAGTGCATGGCACACCACGTCAGATTCTGTTATCTCCCATATGTGTATGATATTCTTTGCATCATGGACAAGGTTCCCCTGGGTGAGAACAGCCCCTTTGGGCTTCCCTGTGGTTCCCGAGGTGTAAATGATAAGCCCTGGATCCTCCGCCCTGAGCTCTACCTGGGGCATAGTATCCGAGGCGGAGCGGAAGAAATCGAGATCTTGGTAAGGCCTTTGGGTATGGATCACAATAGTAGGTAGCCGGGGGTCTATTTCCTCTATTATTTCCGCTTGTTCAGGACCTGATACCACCAATTTCGCCTCCGTATCTTTGAGCAGATATGCCATCTCCGATTGTTTAAACCCCGGATTCAAGGGTACCGCAATAGCTGCGATCTTTTGAAGTGCAAGATGAGCAACGGCAAAGGCGAGAGATTTTGGGAGGTAGAGGATTACCCTGTCTCCTTTTGTAACCCCCAAATCTAGAAAGGTATTGCCCATTCGATTGGAGTCCTGATGCAATTCTCGATAGGAGATCTCTGTCTCCATAATACCTTCCCGCAGGAAGCTTATCGCCTTGTTTTCTCCACGGATCAAGGAGGTCTCCACAAAACAATCTCTTAGAGATTCAGCGCCCATGGTACCCCCGTTCATTCCTCAAGTGTGTGGTTGCCCTCATATCCCGGCTTACCCCGTGACCAGTTACCAAAATTCGTGTCTTCACCTGTCCAATAATGAAAATCACAATGGGACTCTTTTTTTATCTCGCAGGGTGAAGCTTTGCAAGCCCTGTGAGAGATTAAAGACCCTTTGAGGGTTATAGTCAAGCCTCCCCCTTGAGAAAAAGGGGAAGATTTTTGACCTTGACACATATAAAGGCTTCAGGCTAAAACACCCATGCCATCTGGTATTCGGCAATCATGCTGAGGAGGGCTTTGTGAAGGATCCTTTTAATGAAATGGTCCTGCGCACCGTACTGGTCCGTCACGGAGAGACCGATTGGAACAGGGTACGGAGGTTTCAGGGCCAGAACGACATAGAGCTTAACGAGATAGGAAGAGCCCAGGCCGAGGCCCTTGCCTTCACCCTAAGGGAAGAACCCCTACAGGCTATCTACTCGAGCCCGCTTGCTCGGGCCATTCAGACGGCCGAAGCTATCAATCGCCACCATCGGGTACCCCTTGAGCAAAGGACCGGGCTTATGGAGATGGACCTGGGGGACTTCGATGGGCTTTACGCCAAGGACCTTATGAGGGAGCAGCCAGATTTTCTTAAGACGTGGTTGGAAGACCCATCCTCTGTTCGGATGCCAAACGGGGAGACCTTGCAGGAGGTCCAGGTCAGGGCTTGGGCTGTGGTGGAGGAGATCGTGGGAGATTACCCTGGGGGATCGGTGCTCCTGTGCGGGCACAATTTCGTGAATGTCACCATATTGTGCAAGATTCTCGGACTGGACCTTACCCATTTTCGTCGTCTTCGTCAGGGTCCGGGTGCAATCAACATCATCGAGAGAAGTCGGGGCCAGTACTGCTTGGTCTGTATCAATGATACCTGTCATCTGAAGGAGATACATCGGTCTTGCTGAGATGACGCTGTCCCTGAAGGGACATCTTCGGGGCGGGGTTCCAGACGGGCTCCATGAAGGGAGAAGTCAGTTTTTGTGCCGGGGGATACAGGGCCTGGAGAGAAGACACATGCGAATATCAGAGGATCAGATCTACACCTTTCACCAAAAGGGGCACGCGCATGATTATAGTTAAGAATCCGGAGGCCTGTACAGGATGTCTACTGTGTGAAATGGTCTGTTCATTTCACCACATTCGTAGATATTCCCGAAGCCACTCTAGCATCAGGGTGAAGAAATCCATATACAGGCCAGAAAAAGGGCCGCAAATCAACATATTCTATGAGAAAGAAGAACGGAATCCTGTTTGTGACCTTTGTGTAGAGGAGGACTTCGCCCTCTGTATCCGTTTTTGCCCTGAGAATGTGTTAGGTTTAGAAAGGGTGCGAGCATGAGAACATCACTCTATGGGTATGCCGGGAACATTTTGCGAGTAGATCTGACGAGTGCAGGATTTTCTACACAACCGACAGAAGAGTACGTTCCCAAATTCTTAGGGGGAAGGGGTGTCAATCAATGGATTCTTTTCAGAGAGTCACGACCGTGGGTCACCCCGTTTGAACCAGCAAATATACTATGTCTTGGAGCAGGAGCACTGGTGGGGACACCGGTACCCGGGGCAGCCAGACTTAATATTGATTCAAAGAATACGTTTACGGCTGGGATCGGATCAGGAAATTCCGGTGGATGGTTTGCGGCAGAGCTTAAGTTTGCAGGCTATGATACTGTCGCAGTTCACGGCAAGGCCAGGGAGCCTGTTTATGTATGGATTGAGGATGATACCGTTTCCCTCAGGCCTGCGAGGGCGCTGTGGGGAAAAACAACCTCGGAAACAGAAGAGATGATAAAGGAGGATGTAGGTCACGATGACATCCAGGTACTGTGCATTGGTCCCGGAGGAGAAAATATGGCCAGATCGGCCTGTATAGTTGTCAGTGGTTCCCGGGCGGTTGGACGATGCGGGTTGGGTGCTGTTATGGGGTCAAAAAACCTTAAGGCCATTGCAGTGAAGGGCACTGGAGCCATCGGGGTAAAAGATCCGGAAGGATTTATGGAATTGGTAGATGGGCTTTCCCAAAGACTTCGTAGATTAGGGGGAGCCAGGGCCAGAAGAGAATTTGGGACACTTGTAGGATCCCCTCTATATAATGAATTATCGGCGTTATGCTACAAGAATTATCAAGATGATTACATCCCAGAGGAGAGTTTTGCAAAGATATCCCATGAACTGTTTCACACTATGTATGAGGTAGATCGTTATGCATGTATGGCGTGTCCAACTCCTTGTGGTCATGTCTATCTCATTGATAGTGGTCCCTATTCGGGAACACAGTGCCATAAAGCAGAGGCCAATGCTGTGTGGGATTTTGGGGGGAAATTGGCAGTAGATGATCCCGGTGCAATCCTCAAGGCGCAGGAGGAATGCTGCCAGTTAGGGTTAGACATTGATAACGCAGCCAGCGCCATTGCATGGGCTATCGACAGTTTTCAGAATGGGATAATCTCAAAAAAGGACACGGATGGATTAGAATTGGCCTGGGGTAATCATGGTGTCATAGTAGAGCTACTGAGGAAAATTGCCTATCGAGAAGGATTTGGGAATCTTTTGGCCGAAGGCTCCTTAAGGGCATCGCAGATAGTGGAGAAAGGATCTGAAAGATACTCCTTTCACGTGAAAGGCCAGGATCTTATTGAGGCAATCCGTTCCATGAAGGGCTGGGCGCTGGGCGTTGTCTTATCTGCCAGGGGTGGAGCTCACACCCGTGGAGCCCCGGCCACTGAAAGCAGGAAATATTCATTGGAGGACAGCCAAAGGCTGTTCGGTATTAAAACAGCCGGAGAACCCCGAACCTATTCAGGTAAACCAAAAATAGTATGTTATTTCGAATACGTTCATGCCCTCTTGGATTCCCTCGGGGTTTGCTTCTTCACAGGAAACTGGACATCCCCTGAAGGAATAACTCCGGGGGAATTGGCGCAATGTTATTCTTTGGCTACAGGAATCAAGATGTCAGAGAATGAGTTGATGAAAACCGGGGAAAGGATTCACAACGTTGAAAAGATGTTTAACGTTTACCATGCCGGCTACACAAGAAATGATGACTATCCTCCTAAAAGGCTCATGGAAGAGCCTGTCAGATCTGGTCCCTTGAAAGGGGAATTATTAGATCGAGAGGATTGGGACAAAATGCTCGATACCTATTATAGCTTGCACGGATGGGCCCAAAATACTGGCTGGCCTACCAAGGAAAAATTAGAGGAATTGAATTTACCCGAATGTATTGAGAGGCTTGAACAAGCAAGACAGACATATCAACTCAAACTTCTTTAATCGATCTATCTCTTCCGATCCCCTTGATGGAGCCATATAAGGTGGGAACGAAGAAGATGGTGAACAGGGCGGATACCAGCAGCCCTCCAATCACCACCCTGGCCAAGGGGGCATTCATTTCCGAGCCCTCCCCGAACCCGAGTGCCATGGGCACGAGGGCGAGGGATGTGGTAAGGGTGGTCATAAGGATTGGACGGAGACGTCTTCTCCCTCCCATGAGGATCGCCTCCCTCAAGACATGCCCCTTTTTCCTTAACCGGTTGATATAGTCTATCATGACGATCCCGTTGTTCACTACGATGCCGATAAGGAGGACCCCTCCGATAAACACAGGTATTGTCACATTCATGTTGAGAGCCAATATTGCGAGGATAACCCCGATGGATGCAAAGGGTACGGTGAACATGATCACAAAGGGCTCGGTGAGGGACTCGAACTGGGAGGCCATGACCATATAGACCAGGACAATAGCCAGAGCAATGGCAAACAGGAGCCCGCCGAAGGCCTCCCTCTGCTGCTCATACTCGCTTGCGAAATCCAGCCGAAAGCCTGGAGGCAGCTTGAGATCACGAATCCGCTCTCCGATATCCCGGACGATGTGGCCAAGATCCCGGCCGTGGATGCCTGCCATCACCGTGATCAGTCTCTGCTGCCCCCTGCGCTCGATCTTTGTCGGTCCTTTCCCTTCCCTGATAGTGGCAAATCCCTTCAATGGCATTTCCCTCCCTCCTGGCCCGGTGATGAATATATTCATGATATCCTCATGCCTCCCGCGGTCCTCCTCCCGCAAACGCACGAGGATATCGAACTCATCACCTCCCTCCCTGTACCGGGAGGCTACTGTTCCCTCTATATTGGTATTGATAACCTGAAGGATTCGCGAGACCGAAAGACCCATGGTGGCCGCCTTGGACCTATCTATCTGGATGTTGAGCTCAGGCCGATTGTCCTCAAGGCTTATCCTCGGATCGATGACCCCTTTGACGTGCCCTATCTTGCCTAGGATCTCCTCGGCAAGGGCCTTTCCCGTGACAAGGTCATAGCCCCTGAGGTCAATCTCAAGCCTCTCTTCCCTTCCCCCACCGAGGATGCTGGTGTACATGGCTCTTCCCTCGGAAATGCGGACCTTTGCATCGGGAATGCTGGCGAGCATGGACCTCAGGCCTGCAACGATCTCCTTTGTGGAGCGCTTTCTATCCTTTTTCTCCACCAGGTAGGCACGGAAGAAGGACAGGTGAGACCCTCCTCCACGGCGCCAGTGGGTACCTGAGCGGGCGAACATCCCTTCCATCTCCGGAACATCACGAAGTAGTGTCTGCTCCACCTCTTTCGTGACCCGGTCGGTGAGATCGAGCCGTGTTCCCACTGGCATCTCGATGACCCCGTTGATGATCCCCTCGTCCATCTCCGGAAGGAGTTCCGTGCCAACACCCTTAAGGTGAAAGGCCCAGAAGGCCAGAAAGAGAATAAGCACCGATCCACCTAAGACTGTTTTTCGGTGATTCAGTGACCATCCTAACCCCTTCATGTATCGGTCGTAGAAGCGAGCCCGAACCGCTCCAGCCTCTCTTCTTTCAACCCTCAGAAGCCGGGATGAGAGCATGGGGATCAAGCTCAGGGCCACTACCAAGGCAGCCACCAGGGAGAAGGTGACCGTGAGGGCCATCTGCTTGAACATCACTCCCTCTATCCCCCTCAAAAAAAGGAGCGGAAGAAATACACAGATCGTGGTTAGGGTAGAGGCCGTGATGGCCATCCCCACCTCGTGGCTCCCTTCTAAAGCCCCTTCTATGGCATCCTTTCCCTCCTCTCGGTGGCTAAAGATGTTCTCCAGAACCACGATAGAGCTATCAAGGATCATCCCAATGCCAAGGGCCAACCCCCCCAGGGACATCATGTTGATGGTGAGCCCCATGCCCTCGAGGAGGAAGAAGGTGGACCAGATGGCGATGGGTATGGAGGTGGAGATGATGAGGGTGCTTCGGAGGTTTCTGAGGAAGGCAAACAGGACTACGATCGCCAGGATGCCCCCAATGAAGGCGACCTGTTTGACCTGTCGTACGGATTTCCTGATGAACTCCGCGGTATCGATAACCACAGAAAGGGTGACTCCTTCGGGAAGGTCACGCTTGAGCTCGGGAAGGACCCGCAGCACCCGGTTCGAGACCTGAACGGTGTTGCTTCCCGATCTTTTCCTCACAGCCACGATCACGCCAGGCTCACCCTTAATCCTCATGTGTGTGCGGAGTTCCTTAAAACCATCCCTCACATGGGCCACCTGCTTCAGATAGATGGGTCTATCCTGCCTGATGTCGACAATAGTGTTCTCTATGTCTTCCAGGTTCGAGAACTCCCCCAGGGGACGGACCAGCCACTCCCTGCTCCCGGTCTCGAGACGCCCCCCTGGAAGCGAAAGGGTTTCTGCCTCAAGGATATTCACCAATGCATCGATGGATAGACCGATGGAGCGGAGCTTCCCCCTGTGGACCTCCACCTGGATCTCTCTCTCCAGGCCTCCCCATATATCAACGGCCGCCACGCCTTCTATCTGCTCGATGTCGTACCTGATCCGGTCGTCGGCCAGGTCCCTCAGCGTGGATGGATGGAGCGGGCCTGTCAGGGAAAGGTAAAGGATGGCACGGCTTGAGGGATCGTATTTGTAAAGGTAGGGGTCCTCTGCATCCTCTGGCAGAAACCGGCGGATCCGATCGATCTTCTCTCGGATTTCGTTGGCCGCCTCGGCCAGGTCCGCTCCCCAGTTAAAATCGATGGTTACGGTCGAGGTATCCTCATCGGAGGTGGAGCGGATTTCTTTGACGTTTTCAATGGTGCTGACGGTTTTTTCGATTCTCTCGGTGATGAGCGTCTCGACCTCCTGTGGCCCGGCTCCCTCGTAAGTAGTGACAACGGTGATGGCTGGGTAGGTTATATCCGGCAGGATATCTATTGGGAGGCGCAGCAGGGAGATGGAGCCAAAGATCAGGAGCGCAAGGAAGAACATGGATGTGGTGATGGGCCTTCGAACGGCCAGATTTGACAGATTCATGGGTTTTCGTGCCTCCTGATAATCTTTACGGGCATCCCATCCTCCAGTTCGTATTGACCCGCTACTATGACCTCGTCGCCCTCTCGCAGCCCCCCCATCACCTCTACGTACTGCTCTCCCTCAAGTCCAAGCCTGACCTCTCTGACCGAAGCCGTGCCGGTGTCGTGAACGAAGACCCTCGTGGGACCACTCTCCCTCAAGAGGGAATCTCTCGAGAGCAGAAGGACTCCATCGCGCCTCTGTACAACCAGGCTCACCCGTGCAAACATCCCGGGCTTCAATCGGTGGTCCCTGTTATCCACCTGGATCTCCACATCGGCCGTTCTGCTTTCACGGTCAACAGTGGGGCTGATGCGTATCACCGTGCCCCGAAAGACTTCATCTGAATAGGCATCCACATGGATATCGGCCACGGCTCCGGTCCTGAGCCTGGCGAGTTCCCTCTCGACCACCTGTACAAGGACCTTGACCATATCCATGGCCACGATCCTTACCAAAGGAGTGTCTGCACCAACAGAGGCACCTCGATCCAGATACCTCTTGCTGATAATCCCGCCGATGGGCGCACGGATTGTTGTGTTCTCCAGGTGAATCCGGGCGAGCCTCACTGTGGCCTCGGCCTGACGGATCTGCGCGAGGAGGGCATCGCGGTCCTCCTGTCTCGCTCCCTTTCTCAACAGGGTCAGCTTCTCCTTGGCAGATTTGTATTCCGCCTCGCTGAGGGTCACCTGAAGCATGGCCTCATCCAGGTGCTGCTGAGAGATAAAGTCCCTCTCCTTGAGGTTTTTTAACCTCTTGTAATCATCGAGGCGGGTCTCCCAACTGGCCTTGGTCTGACGGACCAGTTGCTCGGCCTGGGCGAGCTCTTCCGGTCTGGCCCCTGTCTCCATCTGGGTCCATCGAGCCCGCAGTACATCGAGGGCAGCCCGGGCCTCCTGGAGCTGCGCCTCTTTTTCCTCCCTCTCCACCATGGCAACCACCTGATCTGCCTTTACCCTGTCTCCCTGCTCCACCCTGATCCTCTCGAGAATGCCCGACACCTTGGAAAACACATCCACCATTGCCTCGGACACAATGGTCCCAGTAAGATGCAGTCGGCGGTCAAGTGAGCCCCGACGCAGTGAGACGGTCTCCACAGGGATCTGTCTCTCACGGTTATCCCTTGGACCTGCCTTTATCTCCTTTCTGGGACTTGCCGCTGTCCAGTAAAAGGCGATCCCGACGAGTATCAGTATCCCTACGAGGATTAGAGCCCTCTTCACCTGTTTTTCTCCTCCCTCTTCAGGTCCATCGTATTGCACCAAAACTAAAGAAAGACAAGATCATTATTATAGCAAAAATTGTTACCATTGCCACCGACATCCGTAAGATCTCATGCCTGATACCAGGGTTCGTTTGGGGTAACCATGTCCATGGACACCGGGACAGCCTCCAGCCTCATCCCGGAGTCCTGCTTGCGTACGACGATATTCTTAACCCAGTTGGCATTATCTTCCTCAGGATAGTCGCTGCGATAATGTGCCCCCCGACTCTCCGTCCTTAAGAGGGCGGCCCTGCAGACCATTTCAGTAAGGATCAGCATATTCTGTAACTCCAGGGATTTCACTAACCCCCTGGCATCCTTTACCCGAAGTCTGGGGACACATGATTGAAGCTCTTCGATTCGCGCTAAAGCCTCTTCTAACTCCCTTTCTTTGCGAATAATCCCTGCTTTATACCACATCACCTCTTTGATTGAGCGGCGCAGCCCTCTGGGGTCCCAATCCCCTTTGGACAGGAGAGATTCAAGCCGGGCCTTTTCAGCAGCTATCTCCCTTTGTGGAAGTTCGGGCCGGCCAATTTCCCTTGCCTTCAGCGCTGCCTTTTCTCCGGCAATGCCCCCCATAGCGAAGACCTCGGAAAGGGCATTGCCACCAAGCCGGTTGGCGCCGTGGACCCCGGCGCATATCTCGCCTGCAGCGAACAGACCAGGTATCCGTGTCTCGGCATTTTCATCTATGATGATGCCTCCCATGCAGAAATGGGCCGTCGGAGAGACTATGAACTCTTTCTTACCCGGTGGCAGCACAGCGGGGAGCAGGTGACGCAGACGGGCGAGCTTTTGCTCAGGCACCGTGCTGAGGTCCATTATCACCCCATCCGCCAGATCCCGGCCCTCAAGGATCTCCTGCATGATCGCCCGTGTGAGCCGATCCCTGGTCATGATCATAGAGTCGCCCAGGCCATGTTTGGCAATGATGTCATCGCCCCTAGAGTTTTTGAGCACGGCACCGGCGCCAAAGACAAAACCCTCATAGAGAAGAACACGGCTACCCAGATTACCCAGGGCTGTGGGATAGAACTGAACAAATTCCATATCCTTGAGTGGTATGCCGAGTTCAAAGGCCAAGACCTGCCCATCTCCTGTCATGCCGGCGGCATTGTTGGTATGTAGATAAACCTGGGCAAAGCCCCCGGTTGTCAGTATCCCGCAATTGGCCAAAAAGGCCACAAACCTTCCATCATGGCCGATTCCAGCAGCTGCCGCAATCCGGTCTTTGCAGGTAAACAACCTGGTAATAAGTATCCTCTCGGCGAACCGAACCCCAATCTTTGTGGCGTATTCTCTCAGGGGCAAGGTAAAATCCCTTCCTGTCTGGTGTTCACCCCGCACATGCCTGGGATAGCTATGCCCTGGAGTATGAGTGACCCTGATCTTGCCTTCCCGCTTGAGAAAGCTGACGCCGCGTTTCTCCAAAAAGGATATCTGGGCTCCGGCCTCCCGTGCCACTGCTGCCAACAGCTTTTGGTCGTTGACGAACCGACCTCCGATCACGGCATCCCTGATATGAACTTCAGGCTTATCGCGGGAATCCCACCATCCGGTAGCTGCGGCAAAGGTGCCTTTCGAGATGAATGTGTTATTCCCGTATCCCACGCGAGATTTGGAAACAACAATGACATCGACACCCATTTCTCTGGCTTCGATGGCGGCTCTGAGTCCCGAACCCCCTCCACCGATGACCAGTACGTTACAGGAGACAATATCGATATCTCTCAATGCCATTGCTGTTCCCCGCCCTATTCTTTGGATGTCGAGACGCTTTCTTGCTTGACATCCAAGCCTCGGTCCTCTACATTCCGTTGAGCAAAAAGAGAATTCTAGCAATCAATACCAATCTGAATTGTACAGGAACTAAGCTCAAGGATCAATCAGAAAACGTTGCAGGCTCGCGAGAAGGGTTTACATGCTCTATAGCCGGTCATTTATCACTATGGCCTTTGCCAACCTTTTTACCGTGTCAAGTTTTGCTACCTTCTTCCTCTTTCCTCTTTTCATTACAAATCATGGAGGCTCCAAATCAGACATAGGGATTATTATGGGTGTCTTGGCCTTGGCCTCTGTCCTCTGTCGTCCCTGGATCTCTACTATGATCGATCGGATCGGGCGCAAGAGAAGCTACACCATTGGATGCGTTAGCATGAGCATCCTTCCACTTATCTACCTCCACTTTCGAGGGGATCTTTCCCAGTTCTACCTTTCCCTCATACTTGTCCGGATTTTACATGGTGTAGGATTGGCCATCTGTTTTACCGCAGCATTCACCTACATCGCTGACATTGTCCCTGAGGAACGACTCAATGAGGGGCTCGGCATGTTCGGGATCACTGGGCTCACGGGAATGGCTATCGGGCCCTTCATAGGTGAGATAGTAATAAAGGAATTTGGCTTTTCCATGTTCTTTCTTGCCGCTACAGGAATAGCCACTCTTGGCCTGTTACTCCAACTTCCCCTCCCTGAGTCCTACGTGCAGGTCCGTTATGAGTCATCCCAATCCTTCTTTTCGGTACTCACAAAGAGAACAATTCTGACCGTGGCCTTGCTCGCCCTTTTGTTTGGATTCGGCTTGTCAGCCTCTGGCGGCTTTGTCTCCCCCTTTGCAAAGGAGCAGAACCTCGCACTTATTTCCCTTTACTTCATATCCTATTCTTCAGCGGCAGCCCTCACAAGGCTTCTCGGAGGCAGGCTTGCGGATAGGATTGGGGAAGACCGGATCATCCCCTATGCCCTGATCCTGACCGGGGGTGGGCTTATAATTTTGATCTTCCTGGGAGGTAACATGGTCCTGGCCCTTTCGGGGTTTATGTCTGGCTGTGGACACGGATTCCTCTTCCCATGCCTGAATTCGCTGGCCATACGTAACCAGCCCGGCAATATCCGTGGAAAGGTCACTGGTATCTTCACAGGCGGGATCGATGCCGGGGCCTTTGTCGGCTCTATTGTGCTGGGCTACATCGGGGAATGGGCAGGCTTTCGGGCACTGTTCCTTGCAGCGGGCCTTGCCCTGTTAATAGGGCTCGGCGTTTACAACAAGCTTTATGCCACGTCCACGAATTCATCCCACTCCTTCTGACTGCCTCTGAACATCTGTCTGAGGATTTCGTAGGTCCGATGGGCAAGACCAGGATCACCCTCCACCAGCCTGGATGCCTCTTGCCTTGTCTCGGATAGTATCTCTGGATCCCTCATGAGGTTTGCCACCCGAAACTGGCAGAACCCTGATTGCTTTTCACCCAGGAATTCTCCTGGCCCCCTTATGGCAAGGTCTTCCTCGGCGATTCTGAATCCATCTGTGGTCTTCTCTATGACCCCGAGCCTCCGCCTGGCCTCATCGGTTTTCCTGTACGAGGCCAAAAGCAAGCACTTTGATGGGTAGACACTTCTTCCCACCCTCCCTCTGAGCTGATGGATTTGCGAGAGTCCGAACCTCTCGGCATTCTCGATCACCATAATGGTGGCATTGGGGATGTCTATACCCACCTCGATAACCGTGGTGGAAACCAGGATGTCTATGGCCCCCTGTTTGAATGCCTCCATTATCCCTTCCCTCTGATCCAGAGGCATCCTTCCATGTACCAAACCTATATGGAAGTCTGGAAGTATATCCCTGAGCTCCTCAGCCATCTGCGTGGCATCCTTGAGTTCCATCTTTTCTGAGTCCTCGATCAGGGGATAAACCATATAGGCCTGTCTTCCCTTCTTTATCTCCTCTCTGAGGATTGCATAGACCTTACCTCGATCCCTCTCATGGAAGAGCCTTGTCTGAACGGGCTTTCTTCCAGGAGGAAGCTCGTCTATCAGGGATATGTCAAGGTCTCCGTACAGGGTGAGGCCCAGTGTTCTCGGGATGGGTGTAGCCGTCATGGTGAGTACATCCAGGCCTGTTCCCTTCTGCTTGAGAATAGCCCTCTGCGCTACTCCGAATCTGTGCTGCTCATCAATGATCACGAATCCAAGCCTGCGAAATGTCACACCCTCTTGGATAAGGGCATGTGTACCTATAAGTATATCTATCTCCCCTTGCTTTACTCCATCTCTCACGTCGTCAGCATGGGCACCCATACTGCTTGTGAGAAGCGCTGGTTTGAGATTCATCCTTCGGGTGAGCTCAAGGGTGGTGAGATAGTGCTGCTCAGCCAGAAGCTGGGTAGGTGCCATGAATGCAACCTGATAGCCATTCCTCACCGCCATCCACGCAGCGATAAGTGCAACCACAGTCTTGCCGCTGCCCACATCACCCTGAAGCAGCCTGTTCATGGGAAATGGCCTGCTCATGTCCGTGATAATCTCGTGAATTACCCTTGTTTGTGATCCTGTGAGCCTGAAAGGAAGGGAGCGATAAAGCTCCTCCACGCCTTGTATCTCAAAGGCTATGCCTCTCTCCCGGGATGCCTTGCTCCTTTTGAGTGCCAGGGCGAGCTGGAGCATGAAGAACTCATCAAATATGAGCCTCCTCTGTGCCGGTGATCTCCGGATACGCAGGTCTTCAGGCCTTGATTCAGACGGGAAGTGTACCTCCTTTATTGCCTTGCGCAGTTCGGGAAGCTGTCTTGCCTCCCTTATCTTCGTGGGCAGTGGATCTTCCAGGCCCTGAGTAAATCGGCTTATTGCGTCCATCACAATCCGCCTTATTCTCCGCTGTGGGATTCCCTCAATTTCCGGATAGACAGGTATTAACCTACCTATTTCGTGTTCATCTCCAACCTCTATGATCTCTGGGTGGTAGGTCTCAAGCATCTTCACGGATGTGCGGAACCTGCCAAAGAGGACAATATCCTCTCCCTTCCTAAACCTGAAGAGGTACCGGGGTGCTCCCATCCATCTGGCAGATATGATCCCCTTTTCATTGCCGATTAATATCTCAAGTATCGTCCGGTATCTGGGTCTGACTGTTCTGAGTTCGAGTATCTTGCCCTTGATGAGGGCGGTTTCACCAGAGCTGATCTTGTGAATCGGGACGAATTTCCTGCGATCCTGGTAGGAACGGGGAAAAATATACAAAAGATCGTACACAGTCTGAATCTCCCTCTTGCGGAGCTCTCTGGCAATGACCTTGCCCACTCCTTTAAGGGAACTGACAGGACTGAGAATCTTCCTGTATGGACTGTTCTTATCTGAATCTGCGTCTGACTGATAGTACTCTCCCATCACAGGTCATCCCATAAGCCACGTTGAGTACCAGTGAGACGTATCACTTTGCTCGCCTTTCAAAGATAAACTCATTCAACTGGCCTCTTTCCAAATCGACATGGGCCATAATATTTCTAAAGATGCGGCCCCGCTTCAAAATGATTTTGAGAACCTCCATGGCCTGGAGATTCGCGACAATGGAAGACGTGAGCGCGGGAACACCAAGAATGGCCTCCGGGCTTTCCGCATCATTTCCCTTCCCCTCCACACCTCCATAAACGCGCTTAAGGCCCGGATCATCAGGAAAGATGGTCATGATCCACCCCTCCAAACCTGCCAGTGCACCGTGTACCAGTGGGATCCCCAATTTCTTGGTCGCCCTTTCAAGGACAAATCGATCTGGAATACTGTCCAGGGCATCTACAACCACATCCAGACCGCCCAATATTTCAGGTGCGTTTGAGGAGTCAAGTCTCGCCTGATAGGGGGTTACCTCTACCCCCAGATTAATCGAACCCACCACGTCAACTGCCACTTCAGATTTAGGCCTTCCAAGTGACTTACTACTGCACAGGGCCTGGCGATTCAGATTGGTTTCATCAAAAACGTCATGATCTACTACCACCAGGTGCCCGATCCCAACCCGCGCCAACAACAAAATCACCTGGCCGCCCAGGCCCCCTACACCAATCACGGCCACCCGAGAGTCTGTCAGCCTGAGTTGTTCCTGGACCGATATGATCTCCCTGTTGCGGATATAGCGGTAGGGATTAATCCCCGATCTCAGGGCCTCTGTGTAAACTTGGTTAACGCTACAGTCGCAGCTACCTGCTACTCTCAAGGCCTGATCATCATCCAGAACCAGGGCTTCGCGTCCGGCTGGATCCGTGATCCTTCTCGATTTCCTTCGAATCAATTCATGAATCTCTGTTTGCTTGTTTCTACTCATCTCGGCTCCTCCCTGTCCTCCCCTTTTTTGTCCCAACCGGGTACGCCAGGGGTTCTCCAGAGAGAGTTACATAACTCCATCCGTGTAATTATTTGGTAACGTTCAAAGGTTAAGACACAATAGGTTCTTGGGCCGAATGGTACGCATTCACCAAGCTTTCCACTCCCTCTGACACTTTTTGACCACTAAAAGAGTTGCCTCACCTTTTGTAATGTTACTCATAAACCATTTGAAGAAGGCACTCGAAACACAGTATAATGTTGACAGCTTCTGTCTCTATGATTGTTACCATAACGGTTGCCATTGTGGGATTATACCGTATTCCTCTCACCGGGCAAAAGAGTTATTAAGAATGAAAATCGAATTGAATTTGTTCGCTTCCCTTAGACGCTATATGCCTCATAAGGCCAAAGGGAATTCCTGTAGTGTGGAGATCGCTGAAGGAACCAGGATCAGCGAGCTTTTGGAACAATTAAAGGTTCCCACCGATGCCGTGAAGCTGGTATTCTTAAACAGAGTTCATGCCAGGGGCGATGAAATCCTGAAGGATGGGGATAGGGTAGGCGTTTTTCCACCCGTGGCCGGTGGATAGACACCAAAAGAGCCTTGGCAAGGGAATGCCCATTAAATCGGCCGGCCAGGTTTCTCAGACAACCCTGACCTGCAAGAATACTTCCCTGTCAGCCCATTTCACTTCCAACAATTCAGCCACATCAAGATCCTTGCCACCCAATTGAGCCATATGGCATCCTGCCCAGAAATTATCCGGTTGTCTCTTAAAGAAATCTGAGAGATCCTTTCCATTGATCCAGACACCCTGTTTGAGAAAGGTTGGTCCCAGCTCCTTAAGCACCAGATTGAAGAGTTTCAGGAAAATCATGCCCTCCTGAAGGGATTTGGAAGTCGTCACTTGTCTGTAGGAAATCTGGCTGCGCATGGGGGCATAGTAACCCCCCTTTCGTAATGTCGCCCCGGCCAGCCCCGGCATGGCAGCAGAAAGGGCCAGGGTTGATCCATCCTCAATAATGGCGGAGTTCACATCATCCACCGGCCTTCCATCCAGAAAAATGGTCTGGATTCTCTCCTCAAGGTATTCCGGGCTCAAGCCGAGTTGCTCGCAGAGTAATGTCTTGACGCTACAGCCCGCCTGCACTTTCACCGCGAAACCCTGCTGCAGGAGCTGGAAAAAGCGCGGGATGAGCTCATCCTCCAGGCACACACAAAGCTTCGTCGTGGAAGGAAAGGAAACCAATTTTTTCCCCAGATAGCAAAAATGGGGAGACCCAATGCAGCTCTCCCCATCTATACAAAAAAGGGCCTTATCCCCTACCAGTTAAAGAAGGTATCCAGATCCTCATCCTTTACCTGGAACGTGAGGTTGTGAGGCGGTAGGGTCTCTTTCTTGAAGAATTCAGGCAGCCGGTCGTGCTGGGCAGTAAAGCCGGCCCTGGTATTGAAGCCCCTCTCGTTGGTGAGAATGGATTTNCCCAGCTCAGTCACATCATCTGCGGTCAGGTTGAGCCCGTAAAAGGCATTGATCATGTCAATGAGTGCCTGAAATGTCTCTGGCTGATCCAGCACCGCAAAGGCAACAAACAGGCACATGCCTGTGGCGTCAACGGCAGCAGTGGCGATCTGGAGGTTTCTGGAAAGCTCCACCTGACCCTCCGGCTTCAGGGGATCCACATAGCCTCCCACCTTCATAATATTGGTTGCCACTGCATATCCGGCTGTATGGTCGGCACCCATGGTGCTGGTGGCATAGGTCACCCCGATGCCTTGGATCCCGCGGGGATCGTAGGCCGGAAGTGCCTGGCCCTTGACCACCGGGACCCTCTCAACGCCAAACACCTTGCCGGTTACGGCAGCCCCATTGCCCAAGATGCGCCCAAGGGGGGTTCCTTTGCCCACTTCCTTCACCAGATTAATGGCCGCCTCTGCATCTCCAAACTTGGCCAGACCGGCCTCCATGGCCACCCCAATGGTGGCGCCCATCTCGATGGTATCCAGGCCATAATCATCATCCAGGCGGTCCAGCATGGCGATAGAGTCCAGATCGTCTATTCCACAGTTCCCACCGTGGGCCCAGACCGTCTCATATTCTGGCTGTTTGGTCAGGTAATGGCCGTCTTTGTTCATATAAATGCCAGAGCACTGTATGATGCAGCCCCGGTGACAGCCATGGGTGGCAGAGCCACCTCGAGCTGTCTCCGTTTCAGCCTGGGTTTCGCCGCTGATCTTCTGGCACGTATCAAAGCGGCCCCACATGAAGTTTTTGGTGGGATACGCGCCGGCCTCATTGATGACGTTGGTCAATACGTTGGTTCCGTAAGTGGGAAGCCCCTGGCTCGTGACAGGGTGCTTTTTGAGACCTTCAACCCACATTTTAGTGGCCTCTTTAAATTTCTCAGGGTTCTTGGGGCTTCGCATCTTCATTCCAGTGTCATCAAGCACAATGACCTTGACGCCCTTGCTGCCCATGACCGCACCAGGACCACCACGTGCAGCGTGACGGGTGGGCCTGAGCTCCATGTCGGTACAGGCCACCGACGCCGCGGACATCTTCATCTCGCCTGCGGGTCCGATGGACATGCAGGCTATCTTATCCCCATACTCACCTTTTATCTTCTCACAAGCTCGTAGTTGCCCAGCATCTTGAGGTTGTTATCAGGGGTTATCTTTACCCCATCCTTGTTAATGAAGACCTTGTAGAGGGTGTCGTCTGTGGGCTTGCCTTCCAGCACGATGGCTGCGTAACCCAACCTGGCCAGAACCTGTGAAGGCTGGCCTCCTGCGTTGGACTCTTTGATGGTGCCAGTGAGTGGGCTCTTGCAGCCCACCGAGATCCTTCCTGACGCGGCCGCAGTGGTTCCGCTCAACAGGCCGGGCGCAATGACCAGTTTATTATTTGCCCCAAGCGGATGGCACAGCGGGTCCACCTCCTTGGAGACAACGGCAGAGGTGAGCGCCCTGCCACCCAGGCCGGCATAATCCCCCAGGGGCTCCTCAGTGGCCTTGGGGCCACCTTCTGCCCCCATGTCGATTCTTAGAATCTTGTCCATAAATGCCCTCCTTTCTCCTCTTACCTCCCCCGCGTTGGGATGAAATCATTCCTGCCATCCTGAGGGAGCGTTACTATTCACCGTACCAAGGTATGAATAGACGCAGTCACCAGAGATGTCAAGAAAAATAATGATACTAATGGCTTATATCATTTGAGACATAAAATGCTTTGGCTTTCCACAAAGGGTAAGACCACTTCGCCCTGGATCGTCGCCCTGCGCCCGGCTGTTTGGAGAAATGTGTATTGAGTTAACCTAATGCAGTCCAACCAGGTATTAGTCAATCAGATTATTTAGTTTTGCGAAACCAGTAAAGATAATTTAGCGAAAAAAGTGGAGATATGATATAAAAAATAGAGGGCTTTTTCTCAGATAGATCTTGAATATTTCCTGGGGATCTTAAAATGAAGGAAGAAAAACCGATTTCTTTTGATACTGAAATAGATAAAAGAGAAATAGATCGCCAGAAGCAGCGGGCCAAGAAACTGAGACAGTCTGTATGGTGGCAAAGAAAGGTGTCAAAGGGGATTTGTTATTACTGCAGGCGAGACGTTGATCCAAGAGAATTAACCATGGATCATGTGGTTCCCCTTATTAGAGGTGGAAAGAGCACTAAAGGTAATCTGGTCCCTGCCTGCAAGGATTGTAACAACAGAAAAAACCATCTATTGCCTATTGAGTGGGATGAATATCTGGAAGGATTTGTTGTTAGGAAATCCTGACCTTTAATTTTTCTGGAGGGCCTTTCCGCAGTAAGGGCAGAAGGTAAAATCAGCATCTATGCTTCTTCCACACTGCGGGCAGCTCTTTTTGCCTACCGCCTGCTCAACATCCACCCCATAACCATGTTCGTTAAAGACGGTCTTGCAGTTTTCACACATTAAAAATGGGCTTCCTCTTTTAATAGGAAAGAGAGGGATAAAAAACAGGCTCACATAATGATCCACCCTTTTTAGATAGACATCGAAGTGGCCACACCTCGCACATGACCTTGCTTGCCTATCAACAAGGATAGTCTTAGGTTGAATCCCTCCGATAAAGAAAAACATCAATTCTTTCCTTTTCTATAGTGTAAGGTCAGACCTTTCATATTTTGTTTTCTTTGTCACCTTCAAGAATTATTTGGTATCGTTCAGAAGTGTCTGTATGGACGATATTGGGTGATTTTTCTGCCTCTAAAGAGGTCCTGGTGGTACCAAGTATCCTCAAATTGGCTAAGGAGTCAAGGATATTCATCATTGCTGGATATCCGTCATCGTAGCAGACAGGCAACAGGATACTATCACAGAGAGGAAAAAGGTCGAGGTTTCCCCTACGCCAAGAATACTGCCGAGGTTAACGTCGGAGAGCACAACGTGTTGAAAGAAGGCCCTGGCATGCTTCACAGGCATTCGCGCCCGAGAATAGCCAACAAACAGGATATATTGAGGTGCCTTTTCCCTTGACACGCAAGGGGCTTTCTCCCTATGGTATTCAGCTAGAAAAGGCATTACTTATCAGTCAAGAAGGGGGTGGGCAATGGAAAAGCTGATTTTAACGGCGGCGTTAACTGGAGGGGAATTCATTTCAAAGCTGCAGACAGATTATGTGCCTTGTACTGTGGATGAAATGGTTGAAGAGGTTTGCAGGTGTAAGAAAGAGGGGGCTTCGATAGTTCACCTGCATGCAAAAGATCCTGAAACCGGTAGGCCCCATTCGGATCCTAACTCTGTGTTTCCCGAATACGTCAAGAGGATCAGGGAAAGTGAAGCATCCGACATAATCATCAACATAACGACTGGCGGGGGGAGACCCTTTCCAAGGCAATTAGCAGAACAGTTGGGAGTCAAACAGAAATACGCCACAGAAGATTACGAAAGAATGGTCGACAAATGGATGGAAGAAAGGATGACATTTGGGCAAGAGATGTCCTCGCTAAACATGGGATCTATAAACATATGGGAAGATATGGGGATAGATATGGTCCGGGGCTTCGTCTTCAGCAATCCAATTCCAAGAGTTCAACTATGGGCGAAATTCATGTATGATAATCATGTTAAGCCCGAGCTAGAAGTTTATGACACAGGGATGATCAACACGGCAAAAACCTTGGTCAAAGAAGGAAAATTGAAAGAACCCATACACATTCAATTCGTTTTATTCGGGGGCCTGGCGTGCATGTCGCACACGCCCAAAACATTGATTTACTGTGCCGAAAGCATCCCAGAGAACTGGACATGGTCGGTTTGTGCCCCAGGCAGATATGAAATGGAAATGGGGGCCCTTGCGATCATGCTCGGTGGCCATGTCCGCGTAGGATTCGAAGACAACATATACCTAGAGAAAGGGGTGCTTGCTAAGAGCAACGGCGAGCTTGTGGCGAAGATCGCCCGGATAGCCAAGGAGTTGGGCAGAGAGCTCGCAACCCCTGATGAGGCAAGACAGATCCTCGGCTTGGAACCGAGAAGCTAAGATTCGACCGAGAATAAACCGTTCCTGGCTTTGATAAGTGCATCTGTGATAGTTCTGTANANACCTTTTTTTGGCTTGGAAAATATCTGACGGTTCAATAGACTCCCAACTTGTCTGTGGTCCTCTCTATTATCCGGGGGGTGACCTCGCCTGCCTTGCGCTCGATGCGAATATGAGCTAATCCGTCCATCGCCGCTGGACCTGAACGCCTCCAGGTTTTCAAGCGCTGTTACACTCGTGCCAAGTTCCCTCACACCCTAATAACATCATAGGCTGCGAGGTTGTATTATTCCGGTGCTGCAGGAGGATGCTGTGCCTGGGAATTCCCGTTGAACCCCAGACAGGTGGACCCGCTTTAGCCCCTTTACACAGTTACAGTATATTCAGCGTAAATTTCCAAGATGTTTTTCTTTGATAATCAACATGGTGAGCTTTTGTTGTCTTATCATGGCTCGGTTTTTGTCAGCAACTGCTCATGAGCTTCTGCGCGTTTGCGAGAAGGGATTGGTCATTCCAAAACTGAACGAGATATTGACATACGTCTGCTGGTAGACTATACCGCTAAGCATTCGTTTTGCCTCTCGTTCGGCCTAAAGCAGTCTTATAGAGCCTATGATTAAAAAAATCTTTTATGGATGGTGGATAGTACTTTCTTGTTTCCTTACTAGCCTCTATGTTGGCAGTGTTATCTTCTATGGGTTTACTGCGTTTTTTGAGCCGTTAGTAAAGGAGTTTGGCTGGAGCTATACACAAATCTCGTTTGCTGCCAGCCTCCGCGGCTTGGAGATGGGGATCTTTGCCCCTCTCATAGGTTTCCTTGTCGATCGTTTTGGTTCAAGAAACTTGATTTTGTGTGGAACAATCACAGTCGGCTTCGGACTTATTCTCCTCAGTCTTACCCAATCTCTTGCCATGTTCTATGGCTCTTTTTTGTTCATTGCATTTGGGGCAGGAGGCTGTGCGAGCGTAGTAATCATGACCGTGGTGGCTAACTGGTTTCATAAGAACGTGGGGATAGCACTCGGCGTAGCGATGTCTGGATTTGGTGCCAGTGGATTGCTTGTTCCCATCATCGTTCGACTTATTGACGTTTATAATTGGAGGAACACCTTGATAGTTTTAGGATTGGGCATGTGGATCCTGGGAATACCTCTGTCCTTTGTCATCCGCAACAGGCCAGAACAATACGGCTATCTTTCCGATGGTGAGTTATCGGCGGATCCAATCACAGACGTCGAGAATCAGAGCAAGGGAATGGAAATTGGCATTAAGGAGGTGCTTAAGAAGAGATCATTCTTGTACTTAACCATAGCGGAGGCGATACGGATGATGACGCTTGCAGCAGTGGTTATCCATATCATGCCCTACCTCAGCAGCATTGGAATGTCAAGGGCACGAGCTGGACTGGTAGCCGGAGCCATGCCCCTGTTCAGCATCATCGGAAGGTTTAGCTTTGGCTGGTTAGGCGATGTCTTTGAGAAAAGACACGTGATGGCGGTGGCATTTTTCTTTATGGGTGCGGGAGTGCTAGCTTTCTGTTATGTGCATGTGATATGGGTTGTATTCCTTTTTCTTCTGCTTTTCTCCTCAGGTTATGGGGGAAGTATGGTCTTAAGGGGATCGATTCTAAGGGAATATTTTGGGAGAGATTCCTTTGGCAAGATGATTGGGATCACCATGGGATCTGCATCAATTGGGGGGATTATAGGCCCAACCTCAGCTGGGTGGATATTTGATACCTTAGGAAGCTATCGTCTTATATGGGTTGTTTTTTGTGGGCTCACTGGCCTGGCAATAAGCTTGGTATTGAGGATTAGGCAGTGACCGTTGTGGAACGCCGTTACTTCTGCCTACCATGCCATCAGGTGACAGATGGGCAGCTTGGGAGGGGAATGGCCCTGTCTTTCCACACCTCATAGCTTCCATATCACTTATTTTTCCAAGATACCAATTCGAGATAATTTCATATCAATCTGGTTCTCTCCAAAACAAGGCCCATTTCTCACCTTGTGCAACTATTTTAACGGTAAGTGGTTAAGATTCCTTGACAGTTTGCCTGAAATCACTTATGGATATGATTCAATCAGTACTCAGGGGCAGGTGGAGATCCGTGGAGTGTGCCCTTTTTCAAGTGCGGCAAGGGCTCTTATGTAAAGGCATGAGCCTGATTCTCCACACCCAATAAAAAGGATGGTAGTAAAGTACCGGAGAATTTTCCAACTGATTTGGCCCCAGGCCCCAGAAATTGCTCATGTCTTGATCATAAAATGAATGCTTTTGTAAAGGCAAATTGATGGCGAACCCCCGAGGGAGCGATGTGCTGACATCTTGATCGACTGATTTCTCGGGTCCTTTAGGATAGAGATCTACCCACAGGAGGAGCAATGGAGTATAAGAACCTTGTTTTCAAGGTTAAGGGCGGGATTGGCTATGTGACACTCAACCGGCCGGACAAACTCAACTCGCTGAACACGGAGCTGATGGACGAACTGCGCCANGTGCTGGACATGATCGAGGCTGACCCCAAAGTCAAGGTGGTCATTCTTACGGGCTCCGGACGCGCGTTTTCCGCCGGCTTTGACATCAGCGCCAAAGGGGATGAACCGGAGATCTACGAACGTTCGGCCGACGAGTGGCGCTCAGTCCTGAAACGCAACATCGACACCTTTCTAAAGATTTGGCACTCCGGCAAACCGTATATCGCCGCCATCAATGGCTACGCCCTAGCCGGCGCCTGTGAACTGGCCCAGCTCTGCGATATCAAAATTGCCTCGGAGCGGGCCGTTTTGGGGGAACCCGAGATTCGTTTTGGCACCGGACCGCCGGTGCTGATCACACCATTCAGCGTGGGCCTATCCAAGGCCAAAGAACTACTGCTCACCGGTGAGATGCTATCCGCGCAAGAAGCCGAGCGCGTGGGCATGATCAACCGGGTCGTGCCACACGATCAGCTCATTGCCGAGTGTGAGAAGACCGCGCGCAAACTCATCAAGATCGCGCAGGTCGGGGTGAAGTTTAACAAAGCCTCGATCAACCGCGCCTTCGAAAATATGGGCTTCCTCAACACCATCTATCAGAACCTGGAGCTGGTTACCCTTTTCGACACCTCGCGGACAGAGGAACAGGAAACATTCAACCAGATTCGCAAAGAAAAGGGACTGCGAGCGGCGCTGGATTGGCGCGACGCCCTGTTCAAGGAAGAAGAATAGAGGGGCAGGCAACAGACTTATAGCAAGTGTGAGGTCTCTGTGCCAAAAGATCAGGGTACTTGTATGCCTTGAAACAATTGAAAGGCCTAAGAACTCAAGTATACAATCCGCAGTTTTCGAACTTGAAGAGTATTATTGAACCAAGGTAACGCGCCCCACAAACTCACCATTTTATTTACTTGGATTTATAGAGACATAGCCAGGCATCTAGTGATCACATAACTTAAGATAATACCGGAAGCTGTAAGATTTTATGGTTCGAAGACAAGCACTGAAATCGCGGGTTACTTTTCAAAATGACACTCTGAACGTCCATACATAACAGTAGGTTATAATACTGAACAGGCTCAATTTGCCCCATCCTTCTCCTCAGGCAAGATACTTTATAAGTACTGAATTCTGATGCCCGTGCAAGTCCATAGGGACAATGGGATACCTGAACATTCTCCGACTGACCTCAGTTTTTAAGGTTTGATAATGTTACGATTATACTATGCTTCAATAAAATTGACCAGATGGCAGATATATGATATGGGAAGAATCATTGAATTTTCGACCGGAGTAACCGACGCCGAGACATCTTATGGATTAATCGAGCAATGCCTTGATGATCAGAAAGGTGAACTACTATTACTATCTCTAGAAAGGGGGGATTGTGAGAGAAAGACACTGGGCAAGTAAAGACACGGATCTTGATCTCCTTTTCAGGCCTCGCTCTGTGGCGATAATAGGGGTTTCGCAAGATTTTAGCAAGGGTGGTGGGTTTCTCTGGTGGAGAGTTCATACACAAGGCTATCTGGGTAAAAGATATCCGGTCAGTAGAAGTTGTACAGAGCTGAATGGGGTTCAGTGTTACCGTTCAGTCTCCGATATCGATGAGCCAGTAGATTTGGCAATCGCCGCTATACCTGCGGCAGGAATGGAAAACGTCCTGGTTGATTGTGCCCGCAAGGCAATCAGATTTGCAGTAATTCATGCAGCTGGCTTCGCTGAGCTGGGGGAAGAGGGAAGAGCTTTGCAAGAGCGAGTTCTCAAAATTGCCCGAAGCGGTGGGATGCGGGTGGTTGGACCTAACTGCATGGGGATTTTTTGCCCGGAGGTACGGCTGAATACCATTGTTGAGCTGGATGAAGGAGAGCTGGAGCCGGGAAGTATCGCTTTTTGTGGACAAAGTGGGTGGGCTACTGAAGATTTTGTAGCAGGTGGTAGTGCCAGAGGGCTGAAATTTAGCACAGTAATCAGCAGCGGCAATCAAGCTGACTTAGATCTTTTCGATTATGTTTCCTACTTTAGCAGCGATCCCAGGACAAGGGTAATTTGTGCTTACACAGAAGGTATTAGCCGGGGGAGGGAATTTTTCGATCTGGCCTCTAAAGTGGGACCCACCAAGCCCATAATCGTTTGGAAATCAGGATTTAGCCAGGCAGGCGCAAGAGCGACTGTATCCCATTCGGGATCAATTGCAGGAAATCGAGAAATATGGCTCGGCGCAGCACGAAGCTCTGGAATTGTAATAGCAGAAGGCTTCGAAGAATTGGTGGATATGGCAGTAGCATTCTCGGCACCCCTGTTTCCAAAAGGAAGGAAAGTAGGAATAATAGCGGAGGCAGGAGGGGGAGGTATATCTGCTGCTGATGCCTGTGAAGGCCTGGGCTTAGAAGTTAAACCACTCAGTTCTAAACTGAGAAAGCAGCTAAAAGGGTTTTTGAAAGACTACCTGCCGCCTTTCTCAGGCACTAGTAATCCGGTTGACCTGGTATGGCTCCCAAAAGATATGGCCATGACCATATGTATAAAGTGCATTGAGCTTATAGCTCGCGAGGTTGACTCGGTAATTTTCATGTCATATCTACCTTTCTTGCTATCGGATTTTAGACGAAGATACATTGAAGCGATGTGCCAGCTGAGAGACAGGCTCAATGTGCCTATTTTTGTAGTGCCACCTTATGCTTCAAGGGCAACCGCCGGTATGAAGGAATTTACTACTGCCGGCTTGCCAGCCTTTACCTCATTTGAAAGAGCAGCCAGGGCTATATCTGCCGCCTCTGGTTATCAAGAATGGGTTTCCTCTTTGCAGGTTAATGGTGGGAACGTGAGGCAACCGGTAAAGGCTCCTAGATGATATCAAATATACAGGTGTAGGGGTTTTTATTTGGTGAATAAGCGATCAAACATTGAAATTGGCGTCGCTTTTTCATGGCGCTGCTGATTCCGTTACCTGGTCTTGGCATGATCAGGGTTGCGATAGCGGAGAGAAGGCAGTAGATGAGGTCACTGGGAACCGGGCCGGGACGGGCCGGGAAATGCCGGGCAGGATCAGACGAAGAGGGCAGGGCTTCGTCACCTTTGAGGCGCATGTTGGTAATCAGGGCGGTATCTCAGTCGTGGGAGGAAGGCTTAAAAATTGCGATGAAAATGAGGCCCCAATTTTGCGATTGTAAAGCTAATAAAGGTATCTGATCCTAGGCACTGAGATGTGAGTTTTTCATCGCAACCGAAAGGTAGAACTAAATAGAAAGGAGGGAGAAATGGCCGAGAGAGTTGCCATTGTTGAGGTTGCCCAACTTCCTGGTTCGGAGTCGGGTGACAATTATTTGGACCAGGTCTATCGGGTGTGCAAGGAGGTCTTTGACAAGGCCGGGATTTCCAGGGATGAGGTGGGAACCGTAGTAAGCGCATCATCGGATGTCTTTCACAGCGGTATGTCCTGTGCCAATGCCTATTACTGGGACTCCGGTGCCGCCTTTTTGAAGAATGGATCAAGGCAGGACGGGGAGTCGCTGTTCGCCTTTATCTATGGAGTTATGCGGATTCTCACCGGCCCGTATGATACCGCCTTGGTTTTGGGGGTATGCAAGGGATCTGAGAACCCTGAAAATGACATGATCACTCACTTTTATACAGATCCCTTTTATCAAAGGCAGATTGGGTTAAATGAGACCTTTGCAGCAGCCCTTCAGATGAGGGCATACATGGAAAGATTCAATATTACTGAGGAACAGTGTGCAAAGGTTGTGGTAAAGAATCGGAAGAATGCCCTCAGGAATCCCTATGCCCATTTAAGAAAGAAGGTGGACTTAGAGGACGTCATGAATTCCAAGATGATCATGGATCCTTTGAAGGACCTGGAGTGTGCTCCAAAGTCTGAGGGAATAATAGCCCTTCTATTGGCATCAGAGGACAAGGCAGCAAGGCTTACGGATAAGCCCGTTTGGTGTAAAGGTTTCAGCTCCTCCATGGATACCTTTATCCTTGGTGACAGGGACCTTTTGGATGGCCAATTAAAGAATGCAGCCAGGAGGGCGTATGATATGGCGGGTATCAGCAACCCAAGGAAGGAGATAGACGTTGCCGAGATAACTGAGCCATACGCCTTTCAGGAGCTGTTATGGTACGAGGGGTTGGGATTTTGCGATACCGGAGAAGGGGGAAAATTACTGGACAGTGGTGCCACTGAGATGGATGGGGACACCCCGGTGAATCCTTCCGGAGGGGTACTCTCTATGAACCCCTATGTGAGCAGGGGGCTTTATAGACTGGCTGAGGTAGCCCTTCAGATCAAGGGTGAGGCTGGAGAGAGACAGTTAGAGAAAAAGGTAAAGACAGGACTCGCCCATGGGACCCATGGATTTGCCGGGCAATGTCATGCCGTGGCCATCCTGGGAAGTTAGGAGGTGATAAGTATGGGAAGAGCGGTGGGAATTATCGGGACAGGACAGACTAGACATGGGAGTCGATTTGATGTCACCTATCCAGATTTGGTGCGGGAGGCAGTGCAGGCAGTATTTGAGGATGCAGGGATCACACCGGATGATATAGACGGGGTGGTCTCAGGAACCATGCCTTCCATGATGGAGGGCGTGGCCCTCACGCATTTTTATTTTGCAGATGCCATGCGCTCTGTAGGAAAGCCTATTTTAAAGACAGAGACCTGCGGGTCAACCGGCGTTTCTCTTGCCTTGACCGGGTATTACTGGGTGGCCTCTGGGATGGCCGATATGGTTTTGGTTGTCGGCTCTGAGAAGATGCATGAAGGGGACAGCCAGGCCACTATGACCACGGTGGCTGAACCTTTTTACCAAAGGTTCTTTATTTCGGGTGCACCTGGAGTGTTTTCCATGCAGTCTCAGATGTGGATGGCAAGATACGGCATCCCGGAAGATAAGCTCAGGGATGCTGCGGCAAAGGTCTCAGTGGATCATCACAGGGATGCCCTTGATAATCCTTATGCCCACATAAAGAAGGCCGTTACCATGGATGAGGTCAAGAATGCCAAGGTTATCACCTACCCCTGTAGACTCTGGGATATATGCCCCAATTCAGATGGGGCATGTGCGGTCATATTTGCCTGTGAGCAAAAGGCGAGGAAGATCTGCCAGAGACCTGCCTGGATAAAAGGCATTGGCTACAGGGGCGATGAGTATTGGTTTGGTGACAGTGACAAGGTGGTGTGGCAGGGCGCGATTGAGGCAGCCAAGGAGGCCTATGGAATGGCTGGAATTACCAATCCCCGCAAGGAATTGGATGTGGCCGAGGTGTATAATCCATTTACCTTTCAAGAGTTGTTGTACTATGAGAATTTTGGTTTCTGTGATTTTGCTCAGGCGTGCGATTATACGTTGAAGGGGACATTTGCCAGAGGTGGAGAGCTGCCGTGTGATCCCTCAGGCGGGACATTGTGCACCAATCCCATTGGAGCCACTGGTCTTATCAGGGTAGCCGAGGCTGCTATGCAGGTCACTGGTAAGGCAGGCGATCATCAGATAGAGGGTGCGGGGTTGGCCCTGGCACACGCTATGGGTGGTGTTGACCAGTTTAACGGGATTATGATCCTCGGTTCACAACTATAAGGGAGAAAGATGATGGCAAAACATTTTCAGACATTGAGGCATGATGTTTGGCTTCCGTACAAATTTGCGGTAGGCCCCACCTTTCACCGCTTCTATGAGGGGCTCAAGGAGGAAAAGATCTTGGCAAATCAATGCCCCAAATGCGGAAGGATTCTTGTTCCTGCGCGCACATTTTGCCCCACCTGTTATGTAGACATGGGCGACTGGAGAGAGGTTGCTCAGGAAGGAGAAGTGGTGAGCTGGAGCCTTGCTCATGATGAGTTTTTTGGCATGCCCGTGGATCCCCCCTTTATCGGGGCTCTTATAAGGCTTGATGGGACGGATTGCAACTTTTTGCACCTTATCGGGGGCCTTGACCTAAGCAACCAGGATACCGTGCGAGGCAAGATAAGGCAGGGAGCCAGGGTGAAGGCTGTGTGGAGTGATGAGAAGACAGGTCATCTTCTGGATATAAAATATTTTCAGCCAGTTTAGACCTCTAAAGTAATCACATACTCTAAGCATCGAGGAGGTGTAGCAATGGTAACATTCGATAAGAAAGGCAATCCTATTATAGAGGCGGAGGTCAGGATTCCATATGAACTTGCTGTTGGTCCTACCTGGTATAGATTCTTTGAAGGTCTCAAACAGGAGAAGATATTCGCAACCCGATGCCCCAAATGCAATCGAGTCCTTGTCCCTGCAAGAAGTTTTTGTCCCAGGTGTTTTGTGGACATGGAACAGTGGGTGGAGGTCTCACAGGAGGGGGAGATTGTGGCCTGGGTGCTTACAGATTATGAATACTTTGGGATCCCTATAAGACCCCCGTTTATCGGCTCTCTTATCCATCTTGAGGGGACGGACTGCACCTTTAATCATCTCATCGGTGGTTTTGATCTCAGTGATCTGGATACCGTGAGAAAGAAGGTCAAAAACGGGATGAGGGTGAAAGCAGTTTGGGAGAAGGAGAAAAAGGGTCATATACTGGATATAAAATATTTCGAACCCTTATAAGCCACCAAAGGGAGTTCTATCATTTTTATCATTACGGACCTGGACGAGCTTGATTGAGTTTTGACAACGGATGAAATCAATCCACCTGATTGGCATTTCTCCAATGGCAGTTAAGGCCTATAGATTGGCTCGGTTGTAGAAATTCTAGTACAGTTCGTTAATATCTTGAGGATTTCGTATCTGTTTTGGATTTCGAGGTTCGGGTTTTATGTCCTGTTTACCTTCAACTAATTTGTGTTGTATTTACAAGAATAGAGAAAGGAGCGAAGCTCATGATGATGGGAAAGACCATTGATGAACTCAAGGTAGGGGATTCGGCTGAATTTTCAAAAACGATCTCAGAATCGGATATCTATATTTATGCGGGGGTGACCGGTGACCTCAATCCAGCTCATGTGAATGAGGAATATGCCAGTAAGACCTTTTTCAAAACCCGAATTGCCCACGGTGCCTTGATGGTTGGGTTTATCTCCGCGGTCCTGGGCAACAAACTCCCCGGGCCGGGAAGCATTCATATACACCACGAGCTCGATTTTTTGGCCCCGGTCCGGATCGGTGACACTATTACCGCACGGGTCGAGGTAGTGGAGATTATCGCCGAAAAAAATCGGGTGAGACTAAAAGTGAGCTGCGTCAACCAGGAGGGGGTCGTGGTTGTAGCTGGGGAAGCCTTGACCAGTCCCCCAAAAAGGATCAAGGAAGGGTAGGTCCCTGCGCTCATTCATTCTCATCACCTCTCCGTTGTCAATTCCATTTTGCTCCAGCTGCATCCGTAAATGGTTTACTCTCCGGCCTGGACAGCAAGATTACCCGCCCGCCTCGCGTGAGCCTGCCCGCTTGCCAAGGTCTTGGGAGATGAGAGATTTAACCTGCAAATACATATTGTCGAGTCTGTAGATATGCCTAAGCAGACCAAGACATATAGAGGACATAAGACGGTAACTCAATTCGGATTTTTCATTGATAAATCGATTATATGTTTCCCTCCTAAGGAAACCTAGGATGGTATCGCTAAGAGTCCTGGCATCAGCAGACCTGGGTTCTCCATCAACAAGGGCCATCTCACCAAAGATATCCTTTTCCCGAAGCTCGGCCAGGAGAATTTCCTTGTCTTCTATGCGGCTCAAGATGTTTATTCCGCCTTTCTTGATGAGGTAAGCCCCATCGGCAGGTTCACCTTCTCGAAATATGACCTTGCCTGGGGGACAGTTCAGTTCTTCGGTAAACAATTCACCCAGATCCTTTGAAGATAGGTTGGATTGCAAGATATTATTATCCGTAAGAATCTGTAGCTCTATTTCATCAATCAGCCCCTCCCTTATTTTTTTATTCTCAATCATGTGGATAAGATTGGAGATGACGATCTTATACTTTTCGTCAAGGGCTCTTAGTCTCGCTGGAAGAAAAAGGTAGAGGCGATAAATGAGGGCCTTCGAGGATTCGTCAGGGCTCTTTATGATGGTCATAAACAGCTCTCTATCTAGGATCCCAACAATCGTCTTATCCTCAGCAGCTCTGACCGTTGCCGTTCGTAAGACATCATAAAGGAGACTGATTTCCCCAAAGATCTCTCCCTGGTTCAAGACGGCCACACAATTGCCGTCCAAGAATACCTCCGCTGTTCCCTTTTTGATGAAATAGATCTCTTTGCCAACCGTATTCCGCTTGCAGATAGTTCCCCCTTTCTTAAAGGTTTTGCTTTTTCTTGAGAATATTCGGTTCAACTGTCTGTTGTTTAACGCGCCAAGCAGACCTCCAGCAATATTCTGACAAACGATATCCACATCCTGGTTTCTGAGTTCAGCCATATCTCGCTGAATAGGCTGTAAAAGGTCATCGAGGTAATCGATAATATTCATCTGCACTTCATATGGCATCGACATCATTTGGATAGTGGACTTCTTGGCCTCATCCGCAGTTAGATATTTCTTCTCTTGAATTCTCCTGAACAGGAGATGTTCTCGAAGGGCGTCTAGGCCTTCTAGGCCGGCAATAAACTGGTAGGCCTGTTGGTGCCTGATGCCCTTATTCGTGATCATTGGATCCCTGGAAACGGAGCCAATGAGTTCTCTGCCTTTTTTCAGGATGGTTTGGTATGGTAGAGTGAAATCATATCTTTGTGCTTGGTCTATTACCTGAATATCTTCCTTTGACAAGGGCTCGATTTGTTCGGCGACCACATGAAATTCTAAGCCCAGTGAACGTAGCAGCTTGATAATCATGGCATTGTGAATCCCCTTGCCAGAGACACTGGCGTGTATGTCCGCACTGTAATGGGGAGGGGTAAAATGCAGTTGGCCGTAATTATCCGTGGCATGCACTCTGAAGTGTACATGCTTTTTCTGGCACCACTTCCCAACTTTCACGGCAGCTACCAAAGGATCCGTACCCTCAATGTTCATATGACCCACATCATAAGTGACTCCAAAATTGTTTGTGGCTATTTCAGGAGGCAGTGCATTCAGGATATTTGTGAGGGTTTCTAAGAAGACCTTGGAGTTTAGATTTGTCTTTGTGTAACAGTAGTTCTCAACGGACACTACCACCTCACTCCCGGCTGCTGAGTCGATTAATTCTGTCAAGTGTGACAAATCTTCAGGATCGATAAGATGCACAACAACTACTTCAGCACCGATATCTATGGCCAATTGAACAGTCTCTTTCATGAGCCTCATACAGCGAGCCGGGTGGTAAAAAAGCTGTTTCCCGGTTAAAGGTTCCGGATAGGGTGCATACGGACCGACAATAGGGGTGTGTATGGCGACTTTGACCCCATATTTTTGTATTGTCTGTCTAATATCTAGACGTTTTTTCTGGTCCACCTCTTCTGGTAAGACTCTCGCAAGATTAAATGGATGGAAGTCAAGGGCCAATTCGACCCCAATTAGATTCCTTTCAACTGTAGCTAAGATAGTCTCTCTGGGATCCCACATATTCCTTTCCCAGAAAGAGGCAGTTAATACCTGATAGGCGTCTCTAGTATTATATCCGTCCCGGGAGGGCATTGCAGGTTCATTATGCAGAAATCGCGCATAGTAGTTATCAGCAAATTGCAGTATGGTATGATCCAACCTGTTGGCTTCGATTTCTTGATTATTCAATAAAAACGACGGGGCATGATCGTATATCCATGCTGCCTTAACTAACATAAAGGGGTTCTGTATAAGCTCGTATAGGGGATTTGTTTGTTGATTCTTTTTGGCTATCTTTATGATATGGTTGAGATGAGCATCATCAAGGGAATACCCGTACTTCTTTTCGGATTTAAAGCATGAAAGCAGAAGGAGAGCGGAATCACCCTCTATTTCCACATCAGACAGGTATGTCTTCACCTCATCATCAGACATCTCTTTGGGATTCTCTATCCATTGATTTAAGGCTCTCTGGATCCGTGGAGAATCAACAGAATCTTTCGCTTTGACCATCTTGCTTTCCCCCATTAAGACCTAGTCCAAAACGGTTTGATTGCATCCCTTGGGATATATAAAGCAAATTCGCCGTCGTAGGTTATTACAAATTATTACAAGATTCAAGAGAATCTTTTTGCTTAAGGACACATCTTATTTGCATTCTCTCCTCTGAATACAGGCCGCATGAGAAGCCCTCCCACCCCCGTCTTTACCTCGTGAGATTCGGCCTGTTGCAGTCCCCCTCCAGGGGCACAGGACGAACAAAAGAGTGGAATAGTGCCTTTCACCCTGGCACAACCGGACAGCCCTGCGCCACCATCTGTTGAGAGGCGGTCTTGCTTGACACAGGAGGCTCACATCTCTATACTCCCTCAAAGGGGATCTTTATCAAAAGAAGCCCTCAGACTTCCCGAATGAAAAGGAAAAGAAATGCTCACGGTAGCTGAGAAACTGGTAGGAACCTTACAGGATATGGGGATACGGTATGTTTTTGGTATCCCGGGTGGTTCATGGATACCTTATATGGAGGCGATGCGTACCAGGGAAATCGAATTTGTTTTGGTTGCAAATGAGGCCAGCGGCGGTATCATGGCTGATGTTTGTGCCCGGATCACGGGGGTGCCCGGAGCCTGCCACGGCACCTACGGGCCCGGTGCAACAAACTTGACCACCGGCGTTGGTTGTGCATACCTGGACCGTTCAGCCCTTCTTGCATTCACCTCCGAGCAGAGTGACGCCATGTTAAGGCGAACCACGCAAATGAATATTGATCATCAGGCCCTGTTTGCACCTATCACCAAGTGGACCACCCGCCTCAGGAGAGGTAATGTCGTTGAAACGATTCGCAAGGCCGTGCAGGTGGCAAAGGCAGAGGTTCCCGGCCCTGTTCATATCGGCGTACCTAGTGATCTTGCTGACATAACCGAACCTGAAGAAAATGCCCCTGCTCCGCCGGCTCCAC
>JGI24422J19971_10000070_pt1 | contig 43800 bp, 48 predicted proteins | sample DeeMarSWOR152_54_FD_19971 | JGI IMG/M metagenome (IMG submission 19971) | reverse complement strand
ACTTGCTTGAGGTCTACGAGTTCCACATCTTTTACGCCTGAGGTCTCAGCCTTAATCAATGGAATGCCGACCGCTTCAGCGAACAAGTCTGCAATGTGAATGTTAGGATAGTGGAACATCCAGCTGTCATCTCGTTGCGGCATCATTGTGACTAGGCTAACTACTTCGAAGCCGTGTCTTAAGGATCGGTACAAGGCTAAAGCAGAGTCTTTGCCGCCTGTGACAAGTGCAGCTGCACGCAAAGATGACAACCGACTTATGATGATGGATCGCTTAGGATAATAAGTTGCTGTCTCAAAGGTTCTAGGCTTCAGCTTCAGCAACGTCTAGTAGGATACTGTGACTAGTCGTTTCTCGTTAAGCCAGAACTGTTTGAAGTATTCTTCACAGCTTCGTATGGCTTCTTCAACTGCTAAGTCCCACAGTGGAACTGTCATCAGACCCCAGTCACACTCCACATCTGCAGCGTTGACCTTCAGAGCAAAAATGTCGTCTGGACGAGCCAAAGTGGAATTGGCAAGCTTCTTTCTGTTAGAAACTAGAGCAGCAAACCGTTGTGGCACAATATTTCGCATTCGCATCAATGAGTGAACTATGCTTTCGACCTTCTGTCTTGTGAAGCCAGTGTTGACCACGTCGTCCACAATCAGAACACATTCGCTGGCTTCGAGAAGTTTGCCGAAATAGGACTTCCATTCCAAGCTTGGAAAATATGATTCAATCTGATGCTGCATGTATAAATGCCGTTGCGCCACCAACGGCACGAAATTCTCAACCACATCATTCATCTTCGCCAAACCGTAGGCAATAGGAAGACCCTTCAAGACCACGCCCAAAACCAATGCGTGTTCAAGGTTGACTTTGTGCTGTATTTTCTTGTTCAGGCGCTTTAACAGTTTTTGAGCTACAAATTGTCTTTTCATCTGAGTTGAAAGCTCAAACCTAAGACAACCGTGTACTTTATTACGTTTTCGAGCGGCTTAGGCGTGTGTTTGCTTCCGTCATCAGCGAACGAGTCTGTTCAAGCCATTTGTCAAAGTCTTCAGGCGACCTAGGATAGTTCGTGTAATGTGTTTTCATTTTCTTCAGGAGATTAGCCGCGTCACGCAACCGTCGGAGCATCGACAGCTTGCCAAAACCGTAAAATGCTCGTCTTGTCTTATCCGATATCCTCAAGCGCAGGTTCTGGCCTTCACTGACCTTTAACAAGTCGTCTTCAGTGATGAGTTTGTATTTCATGCCGTAGTTGATCTCCTCGTTGCCTATGCTCTTTAGTAGGAATAGGCGGAAGATGTCCAAGCCAGCCTGCTTTGCTCCATAGACCCTCATGTAGTTGACATTGTACTGCCATAATCCCTCACGGCTAAAGTCACCCTTCTCTGTTGCGTCAACGATAGCTTTTCCAGCTAGACTGCCGCCCATCATGGATGGTCCAATCCCTCCGCCGTGTATCGGGTTGACCTGGCAAGCCGAATCTCCTACTAGAATGATGCCGTTGCCAGTCATGCAGTCCAACGGGCGTCTGGTGGGCACGNACCAGCTTCCACCCTTGACTACAGTGGCATTCTTGAACGTGGATTTCGGCAGGATTTTTCGGTAGAATTGATTCTTAGGGTTGGGAAAGCCTTTGGTCATCGCTACACCTAAGCCAGCATTGATTCTGTTTTCGCCTTCTGGGAAGATCCAGTGGTAGCCACATGGAGTCTGCGTTTGGTCCAAGTAGATCTCGCAGAACTGAGGGTCGGAGTCGCTGTCTTTGAGTTGTCGAATTTCTCTGTAGCAAGCTTCCACATCCTCGTTGTTTACACTCATGTCGATTCCTATTTGAGGAGGCAGTTTCTTGCGCAAAATTGCTGTGAAGCCGCTGGCGTCGATCACCACTTTGCTTTGCATTTTGATTGTGGCGTGGTTCTTCAGGTCTTTTGCTGTGACGCCTACTACAGAGCTATCTTTGACTTCGGGCTGAACTGCAATTGTTGAATCAAGTAGTATCGCTCCAGCCTCAACCGCGTCGTTGAGTAGACGTTGACCGAAGCCATGTCTGTTGAGAATGAACCCGTACAAGCTGGCACTCCTGACTGTGAAGACAGTCTGCATGTCTGGCGAATAGATCTTGATGCCTTCGATTCTTGTTCTCAGTTCGTCGCCTTTCGGGTAGGCTAAGCCCAACCTGTCGAAGTGATGTCTACCTACAGCGTCGCCGCACACTTTCTCACCTATTTCTACACGCGGCTTTCTGTCCATAAGACAAACGTCTAAACCAGCCTTGGCGACGGTCTTCGCTGTCATGGAGCCACCTGTTCCGGCACCAACAACGATCACGTCGAATCTCTTCATTTTTGGGGGGCCTCTGAAGTTTGATGTGTTTTTGGTACCTTGTTGTATAAGTAAACCTTTATAAATCATGAAGTAACCTCGACCACACTAGGTGTAGCCCGATGAACTCACAACTTACTTTGAACAATGAATTACGCAGGCTTGTTGAGGCGCGGATGGATCAAACTTTGAAAGGCATAGAAGACACGCTTAAGCGCATACTTGAACATCAAAAACTAGACTTGGAGGACTTGAAAGCGATCATTCAAAGCTTAGAAGAAAGCTTCACTCTGCTGTCTCAAAGATGGAACCTTGAAATCCTCTACACCTTATTCTTGAAAAGCACAGTCGGATTCAGCGGCTTGAAGCGCATTCTCGGTGTGAACTCGCGCACGCTATCTGACAAGCTGAAGAGCCTAAAGCGGCACGGCTACGTCGAAAGAAAAGTGGAATCAGGACCGCCGTTGAGAGTAGAGTATTCTCTGACAACAAAAGGAAAAAACACAGTCTTGCTCGCACTACCTTTACTGTATTACTCTGCAGTTTGACCCAAATCTATACAAGTCAATACTCTTTTTTGCCCCGCGCAAGGCCCCAACTTTGCTCTGGGTTTTCCGCCCATTCACTGGCTTAATCGCAGAATCTCATGATGGTTTGCTTAAATGCGGCTGACAGTCTGCTGCAAAAGAGTTTTAGCGTCAAGCAATAACTAATCTTGCGAGGTTGGCAAAATGAAGTGGGTTACCAGAGAGCACGCCATGGTTGAACGCATCGCCTGTCCATGGCTTATCAGAAGGTTTGTTGATAAAGAGGCTGAGTTTCTGTTTGTCCCGGCGGATGAAGTGTTGGAGGTTGCGCAGAGAGAAGGTGCTATTCCTTTTGATGCACCAAATGTTGAATTGGGTCATCGCGGCGACCAGGTGTCCTTTGACGCTATTGTAAAGAAGTACAATCTAACCAATCCGGCGTTGTTGGAGCTGGCTAGAATCGTTAGAGGCGCTGACACAGCAAATCGAACGTTGACTCCAGAGTCGCCAGGTTTGTACGCGTACGCTTTGGGTTTTCGGCAAATCAGCAAAGATGACCACGAGAACATGAAGCTTCAGTTTCCGGCGTACGATGCCCTCTACGCCTTCTGCAAGATGAAGACCCAGAAGAAATAAGGTTTCAGCGAAATGCAACTGTGAAAAGCACAGCTAAGAGAAAGAGTATGATGCCTACAAGAGCAAAAGACACGTAGTAGAATAGAATTGGAATCAAAAGCCCCAATACTATCGGACCTAGGGTCTGTCCAATGTCCATTATAGTATCTAGGACTCCTAAGGCTGAACCATACGATTTCTCTTTGCATAAATCGGCTACAAGTGGTGAAGTTGAGGCTGTAACCATCGCCATGCTTGTGCCGAAGACCATCAACACAATGGCTAGAGACAGAAAGGAATTAGTCAGAAACATGGCGACTAAAGAGGCTGCTCCCAAAACTAAACCGATTCTTATCGGAAGTCTTCTGCCAACCCTATCCGAAAAAACACCCATGACAGGTTTGGTCACCATCAAGAGAACGCCCATCAACCCTAATACGGCGCCGATCTGCCAGTCATTTAGCTCTAGGATTGCTTGTCCATATTTCGGGATGAAGGCTTCAACTGCTCCGTAAGCAAAGAGCTGACCGGCCTCAATAAAGCTGACTGCGAATATGCGGCGTTCGCTGACTACCTGTCGAAAACCTTCATGAAAAGCTGCACTTACACTTCGTTGCCCCGTTCTTGATGCGCTAGTTCTCTCTGGATGAATTCTGGTGGCTGCAAGCAACGCAAGAATCGCACTGATGCCGCACACAAGATAGACCGTATGAAAGCTCTGGCTAGATACGGTCAGAAGGAAACCGCCGACGAATGGAGCGACCCATCTGCCCAAAAGCGTGGCAGAAGAGAAAACTGACATTCTTTCGCCTCTACGCGACGGAAACAAATCGGCAACAAGCGCAACGGACACTGGACCAAAAATGGCTGTGGCGAATCCGTGAAAAAACCTCATAATGCCAAGCTGAATTGGGCTGTTTACTAGCAGGTAGAGGAATGGAGCAACGGCGAAAAGAAACGCCGATACCAGAATGACTTTTCGTCTTCCATAGATATCGGAGAAAATCCCGAAAGGCAGACTAGCTAGAACGCCTGGGACTGTGGAAGCCGCGGCTATCAAACCTATTTGCGGGTCGGATGCGCCTAGGCTTATCGCGAACAGGGTTAGCGTTGGGCTCTTGGACATGGATGAGCTGAAGATGGCGAACAAGCCCATGATGGACAAGTAGAGAAATGATCGGGGGGTTCGCTTTAGATTGCTGGTCATAACGTTGAGTCCTCTTTAGGTGATATTTTCGAAAAGAATAAAACAATTGGTGCCANTAAGAAGACAAANCAACTGAGGAAGCTGGAGATGCACGCCTACAACAAGATCACTAGCGTCAAAAGGCGAGTGGAAAGCAGTGTTGTAAGCAGAAAGGAAAGGGATCAACTTGTTGAAAAAGCTGAGAAAGCATTGGGCAAGGAGTCGTACGGTTGGAAAGCTAGCATCGATGGTTTCTGTCTTCAATTGTTCACCAACAGCGAGCATTTGTGCAATTTCTGGGTTGAAAACTGGTTTTCCATGAACAGAGATATAAAATCACATGGTCGCTTATACGCAGTGCTAGATCCTGAGTTTAACCTTGGCAAACCGCACGCCTATTACAATCCACAAACTAAGACGGCGATAATATTCAACACAGAGTATTATGGACAGGTGAAAAGCTGGGCTTTAGGTGTAACGTGCGATATAGCTGAAGATCAACATGACATTCACAGCATACATGGTAGTTGCATCGAAGTCAACGGCGATGGCATAGTCCTGGTAGCGCCTACAGGCACGGGCAAGTCAACTCACAGCTACGCTTTGCTGAAGATGGAAGGTGCCCGCTTGCATAGCGACGACTGGTTATATGTAAGATTCATTGGAGGCGTAAAGGGCAGAGCTAGCGCCGACATAAGCGAAAGAAAATTCTACCTCCGCACAAACATTGTCAGAATTTTCCCTGAGATTAGGTCACTTCTGGACAAATGCAAGCTTGAAAACGTTGAAGCTTTAGCCCCAGCCGAAGCTGAAGGTCTCAGAAGCAAGGGTGTGGATGAAGCTTCGATTGAAAAGATGACCCAGGACCCGTATATTGCGCATGAATACTCTCGAGTTATGCTCGATCCCTTATGGATTTCAGGAGCTGAAAAGTTTGTTGACACCACGCGTGTCAGAAAGGTGATCCTACTAAAACGGGACAAGGAAGATCCACAAATAATCAGACGATTAGAAGGAGAAGAAGCAGTTCAGTATTTGACAACTCAGCCCGAGCAGTTTTTGAACCCGTACTTGATTGTTAAGACCCCTGAGAAGATTGAAGTCAGGCAGGATTTCTTCAGACGGCTCTTCAAATTTGCACCGTGCTACTTGGTGAACACTGTTGAATCGGTTGATCTGGTTCAAGAGAAAATCAGGGAGATAGTCAGAAAGGCAGATATCTGACACAGCTGTCGAATCTGAATTCAGGGTATTGACATCGCGGAAACATTCCTTGGCGGCGTCAACTCACCTCATGATGTCCGAACCCCAATTGCTTCTACGGCAAACATGCTGTTGAATAGTAGCAGCTGTTTCTCACAATAACCGCTAGTCATAATAAAGCGAACGAAGATGTCCTTTAGGAGAAACTGGATCCTATGACTGATCTAGCAGTTATTTTGGCTTCCGTGACTGCTGTAAGCCTTGTGTCTTTCGTAGGCATATTCTTTATCGGTCTGAAAGAGGCAATCGTTGGACGCATCTTGATGTCTCTTGTGGGCTTTGCCTCTGGATCATTAATAGGTGCAGCATTTTTTGATTTGATACCTGAAGCAGCTGATTCTGGGCAAGCCATCTGGCTCTACATAGTAGTCGGCATAGTTTTCTTTTTCATTATGGAGAAATTCCTGTACTGGCGTCACTGTCATGACGAAACTTGCCAAGTACACAACTTTGCATATCTGAACCTTATCGGAGACGGCGTACACAACTTCGTAGACGGAGCCCTCATCGCCGCCAGCTTCCTAGTCTCAGCCTCTCTAGGATTCACCACGTCCTTAGCAGTTGTGTTTCACGAAATTCCACAAGAACTCGGAGACTTCGGCGTACTATTGTACGGTGGCTTTGGAAAGAAGAAGGCGCTAGCATACAATTTCCTATCTGCAATCACAGCTGTCATCGGCGCTCTAGTGACCTTTTTTCTAGCCTCGTATGTTCAAGGCTTGGCACAACCGTTGGTTCCATTCGCTGCCGGCGGCTTCATTTACATAGCCGCAACCGATCTCATGCCAGAACTGCACAAAAAAACGCAGATGAAAGACTCTGCGATTCAGCTGTTCACCCTTGTATCAGGAATTGCACTAATGTTCGCAATCGATTTGTTGCTACCGGCTCACTGACCCAAAGTGACAGTTGTTGCTTTCTTCAAACGTTCGAGGGCTTCTTTTGGGCTGCTGCTTCCAGCGACGATTTTCTCAAATGGGCAAAGATCCGTCTTCCTCATGTTCAAAATGTGGGGCACCAAATCCTCAAACTCGTAGCAAATGCCATTTTCCTCAAGCACATCCTTTCCACATTGACTCAGCGTGACAGCGTACATCTCACGCACGTGAGTAAAGGCGCACAATTGCGCAGCCGCTTCGCCCACGATTTTGTCCGCAACAGCTGAGTCCTCCATGTCTTCACCGATTTTTTCAACAGCCATCAGTAGTCCGCGGATTCCAGAAGTATTCGTCTCAAATAGGACTTCTCTATTCTTCACAATAACCAAAGAGCGCTTTTTTGTACTAAGCAAATCCTTAGCCATGTCCAAATCGCGCATTGCGTTTCTCGCCCGTGAGCTCATTCAAGCTAGAATGTTAGTTCATTTCTTACTCAAAAAGAGTTCTTCGTCAGATCTAGACGCGATATTCCAGCCAATCTGGCGAATCTCTTCATCTGAGGGTTGTACTGCAAGTTCCCGCTTCAATTCCTGAACAACTGTAGGGCGGACCCACACTTCAACTCGTTGTTGACTAGAGCTGAGCCCGAATATGGCGCCAATCCGCGTGGATTTCTTCCATGTAAGCCTTGTGTTGCCAACAGTGCACTTTGTGCTTGTCTGAATTCCGTCCAAGATGCAGGAGATAGGCACAGCGTATTCCAGCATCACAGTCGAGGTCAGTCGAGTATCGCCTTGCCGCACACTCAATTCTCGCATACCGACGAGACCCATCCGCACGCCAAGCGCGAGGAATGGTCCAAAATGCCCGTGCAGATCAGTGGCTGCTTGGAGTAAGGTCTTAAGGCCTGATTCGTAATGTTCTTTCACCATTCTTTCCTATCACACGCCTAGAAATCTATGGTGTTATTGCCGCAAGCTTCACTTGTTTCACGCCTTTTCTTGCCATAAGCTTCTGCATAAGGTTCTTCGTTTGCTCAGCGCTGCCTTTAACTGCAATTATCTCAAGACACTTGTCTCTAGTCAGGTGAATATGCATGCTTGACGCTATGACATTCTCAAACTCGTGCTGAATCTGCATGATCGTGTTCAACAAAGCTGGTTTGTCAAAATAGTAGAGTAGAACCAGCGCACCCATAAGCTCGCCTCCTTCTTCCTTCATCCACTTGTGTTCCGTGATGTAGTTACGAAGAGCGTCGTGAACTGCTTTTGACCGATTCGTATACTTCATGCTATGCCAGACTGAGTCAAACTCCTTCACTAGTGGGTATGGAAGTGAAACACTAAACCTGGTTGTCCTCGGCATACGTGCCATGGTGTCACCACATCAATCTATTTGTCTGCTAAACCTTTTAACGAGAGCGTTAAAAAAGTGTGTCAGGGTTTATAGAAAATAATTGGCATGCTGAATGTACTGTGTCATCTTGGAAGCAACAAGCTGGTTCGTTTCATGTTGATCGGTTCGGGGGGCCTGTCAACTCTCTCAATTCTTCTATTGCTTTGTTGAGGCCTACCACATCCGATACAGCTTTCACTGCATCTACTGAGAGCAGGATTTCTGCGTGCCCCAGAAATGGTTTCTTGTATCCTAATTTTTCGACGAGTTCATCAGCCAGTTCTACTCGAAGGTGTGTTACTTTCCATTCTGTGCAGTCGATTTCGATGCCTATGAGGGTTCCTACGATTTTGGCTCCTGTGTCAACAACCTTTTTCCCTTCCAATTCAGTTGGGTTCACATATGTCACCTTCGCAATATCGTCTTATCCAACTGTTTTACTATATATTCTTTTAAGTGCATGATCCGATTTCCATCCTCATGGATTCAGGGAAAACATGCAGTAATGTTGGCGTGGACACACAGCTCTGCTGTAAGCTATTTAGAATATCCTTTTCTTTTCAGGTAAGCGTCCATGTCCTTCGTGGAGAATCCTACCTTTTCTGCAATCACTTCGGCGTGACTTTCTTTCGAAGTTCCTAGAATTAGCTTGTATGTTGGCTTTTTGTTTCTGAATTCGACTTGAAGATTTTGTGACTTTCCTTCTAGGTGAAGTCTGTTTGCTAATTCATGATTGTGTGTAACCAGTATGGTGTTGCTCCCAATTTTGGCGAACCCGTCCAGGATGGCATAGGATATTTCCATCTTCTCTTCGTGTGTAGTTGCTTCAGCAAGTTCATCTAAAATGACGAGACTCTTCGGAGTTGCTTTGAAAAAGATATCCCTTGTTCTCTTCAATTCGGTACCAAATCTTCCCTCGGCGTCTGTAATGGAGCTGAACATTGGTGCCTGATACAATATTTTGTCTGCGATACTTAAATCGGCTTCACTGGCAGGGACGTAACATCCAATCTGAGACAGAAGCTGCATCTGAGTAATAGTCTTGCAGTAGGTTGTTTTTCCTCCGCTGTTCGCACCAGTAATAATCGTTAGCTCATGCTCTTTGAGGTTCACGTCGTTTGGAACATAGGCGGGATTTTCCTTCGCAAGAATTGGGTTTCTTACCCTCTTCGCTACGAAAGAATGCTTGTCCGCCTCGGACACATGTGGAAGAGTCATGCCGCGTTCCATTGCCTTGGAATATTCATAGAACGACATCAACTCATCGATCATGCCCAAAGCCTGAATCCCTCTTCTGATATCAGAATTTTCCTTGTAAACCTCCTTCAGAGGGGACAAGAAATACCTTCTATCGAACGTTTCTGGAAAACCGTATATGATCGGGGTGTACAGGATCACCCCTAGAACTGCTAGAATTTGCAGAGACTGAACGAATGCCAGTAAGAAAAATGCGACATACGGTATCGCCAGAGTCGGCTTGAATGAACGGAGCGTGAATTTTACTCTCGGCGTGTAAATTCGAACCTCCTTTCTGGTTTTTAGACCTTGAGGAGTCCTGTAGACTGGTCCCTTCATCAAATCATAAGCGCGTTTTCCATCAATATTTCGAATATCGTCAACCAAGATTCCAATGTACGGTGAATCTAAGCTGGGTAGAATCTTGGCACCCTCGACCATGCTCGTAATGAATTCCATGAATTCACGGTACAGCTTATATTGGTCAATGAACCGGAGATTGTACGGTTCGTTTTGGCAATACAAACATTGGAAAAGGTACCGATGCACATACTGTTCTCTTGTGGCAAGGGAGTTCAAATAAGAACTCAATGCTTCTCTTTTCTCTCTGTCCTTTTCAAGTTCTTTCAGGGAATTTTGTTTCTCAACTATCAGCTCCAAGGAATCGAGAGGCTTCACGAGTGACCTAAAAAGCGTTGCCGCGCCGGTCCTTGTTCTAGTGTGGTTAATCGAATTGAACAAGTCCTTGATATCAATCGCAGATAACGTGTTTTCATCAATTATTCTCGACGACAGCAGGGAGGATAGATGACTTGGATCATCGTATAAGACTCCTTCGCTATCTGTGGCCAGCAAATTCTCGTATGAATCGTGAACCAAGTCTTCTAATTCAGACATTCCTATTCTACACTATACTCGATGTCTACAGGTTATAACAGATTTACCCTGAACGGAGTCAAAACATAGCTTTTATTGGTAGCCCGGGAGAGATTCGAACTCTCGTCAGCGGGTCCAGAGCCCGCCATCCTTGACCGCTAGACTCGGCGGCCAGTTGATGCTTCTCTCGACTAGCCTCGACCGGGCTGCGCCGGGCTAAAACACAATGCACTGAATCAGACTAATAAATCATTCATGAGTTTGGCTGCGTTCAGCTTTGTGAATGAAACCATTATTGATAGACCGAGCATGGAGCAGTGAGATTTATCATCAAATGTTATTGTCAATAATGGAGCTAGAATCATAAATTCAATACATTTACAAAGATCGTAAGGTTTATATATTTAGACATTTCCTAAAGCTCTAACACGGCGGGGCCAGATGGACGAATTCTAGCCCAACAGTTCTTGACATGGAACTGTTTGCTGGTGACGGTTTTCTCGCCTTTAGAACACATAGCACGGGAATTGCCATGGCGAAGGCAGAGGCAAAGCCCAAACTCGCGGACAAATGTCCAGAGTGTGGCAGCACAAATCTGATTCATGATTATGATAGTGGAGAGACTGTTTGCAGCAACTGCGGCCTAGTTCTACATGAGCAGACTCTGGACAAGGGTCCTGAATGGCGTGCCTTCACGCAGGAAGAGAAACAATCTCGCAGCCGCGTTGGCGTGCCCACTTCGTATTCAGTTCATGACAAAGGATTATCCACAGCTATTGGAAGGGTCGACAGAGACGCCTTTGGACGCAAACTCCCCTTGTCAACTCGACTGCAGATGTGGCGTTTGCGCAAGTGGCAGATTCGTTCTCGTGTGCATTCGTCAGTTGACCGTAACTTGGCTCAAGCTATGGCTGAACTGGATCGACTCTCCGACAAGCTGTACATTCCAGGGCCGATTAAAGAGAAGGCAGCAGTCGTCTATCGCAAAGCCTTAGAGAAAGGCTTGGTGCGAGGCAGATCTATTGCTGCTATTGCGGCTGCATCTTTGTACGCTGCATGTCGCAACAGTGAAACTCCTCGAACACTGCGGGAGATTTCTGAGGCAAGTTTAGTTGACAAGAAGGATGTGGCTCGCTGTTACAGACTGCTTCTGCGCGAGTTGGAGATTCAGATGCCCATTGCCGACCCTATGACTTATGTCTCCAAGATTGCTGAACGCACAGGTATAAGTGGGCCGACGCAGGGCTTGGCTATCAAAATTATTCATGATGCCAAGAAAAAGCGCGCGGCTTCCGGTAAAGATCCTATGGGTTTGGCTGCTGCTGCTTTGTACATTGCTTGCCTACAGAGTAACGAGAAGAAGACCCAGAAGGATATAGCCGAAGCTGCTGGTGTGACTGAGGTTACTGTCAGAAATCGGTACAAGAGTCTGAAGCGTCAGCTTGGCTTGGAGTTGCCGGATTAGGCTCCGCTGCTTCACTTGTTTCTTCTTGTTCCTTTTCGAGTTCTAGTGTAATGGGTCCTTTGTAGCCGCATTCGGGGCAAATGTATTGTTCTGGGAAAAGCCACATGTCAAAGCGGGTGGAAAGCCGTAGTTTTGGACTGCCGCATCTGGGGCAAAGCTTAGGCGAGGTTCTTTTATGCGTTAAGTTTCCCACTACTTCGCGAAAATTCCGTAGTATTCCCACAGGTTTTGTAGCTCCTATTGTGCTTTCGTTGCTATTAGCATCTATTGTACTTCTATGTTGTCTTTTGGGTAACCTAATGAATCCGCCAAGAAGTCAGCTACGCGGTCTCTGTGATCGCCTTGAAGAATGATCTGACCGTTTTTAGCGGTTCCTCCACAGGCGCAGAAGGATTTCATTTTCTGCGCTAGGCGTCCCATGTCGGTTTCCTTGGAGTCTATGCCATCGATGATAGTGACTGCTCTACCGAATTTTCTGGTTTCTAAACGAACTTTGATTCGTTGCTGTTCTTTGCTGATTTCGCTGCAGACGCAAATGTCTTTAGGAAGCCCGCATGTTGAACAGATTTCTGCCATTGTTCTCTGTTCCTAACAATTATGGGGCGAGTATTTAAGAATTGAGTATGGTAGTACGTTGAGTGCTGGAAAATTTTTTTGCGGTGGAAGTTAGATTTTTCTGGTTGTGTTTCGAGCGCTGTTGCTGTTTCTGGATGGTGGGTTGGGCGCTGTTGGCTGGTGTTTTGTGGTGCGCTTCTGCATAGTTTGTGGTGCGATTCAATGTTGGTTAGCGTGACGTTTGCGCATGTTGAGCCTGGGTTCTAAGATCTGAAGATAATAGTGGAAAATGAGCTCCTCCTGTTTCACCAGGATGTTGATGATTATTGTGGTTCCGAAGAGCCTTAACTCGTGGATTGTTAGGTTTTTGGTCCGTCTTTTGTGTAAGTCAGTTGAGTGTGGAATAGACCTCTGATGGATGATGATACTTCTTGATCGTGAGCAGTGGGAATGAACACGAACAATGCTGTTGTCTTAGACGACGACAATGCTTCGAGAAGTAAGCGAATGAATTGGTAGGTTTTTTCGAAACCGCATCTGAGGATGATGTCGGAAACATTGTCGAAAAGCAGGTTAATCGTTTCGCCCTCATGAGTTTCCTGTATCTTGACGCAGGCGTCGAGCAGGACTGAAACGTCACTTGATGGCAGCATTGTCTCTTTCTGGCTGATTTTCTGGGGATAATGAGTTTTGGAGGTCAGTAAGAGGAAGCTTGCGTTTTCTGTTGGTGGCAACGCTGAATGCAAAGCGCTGTTTTTGTTGGTCACAATGAATAGCGATTCGCCATTTTTCTTTGCCTCAGACGCGAAACCTGAAATAGCGACGTTATAGTCTGAAGCCGGGTCGACTTCTAACAAGATTTTCTTTCCCACCATCTGCTCGTGTGTCATTCCAAATTGCTTCGAGAACGCAGTCGCCTTCGTGAAAGTGAGCAGTCTGGCATTATTCCTGCGTCTGGATGATAAGAACCAGAAGAGCAATAGTGCAAAGGGCAAGGGCAACGCGACCAGAAGCACGGTAAGCCAAGTGAGCAGTGAGGGTGGGTTGGCGGCATTCTTGCAGTCAAGTTTGACTTGGTTTATTCTTTGCTGATACGAGGCTGTAGTCGACGACACGCTTGTTACACGTATTCGAGCGGTTCCATTTGATATGTAGAACTGTTGACTGATGTCTAGGCTGAGCAATCGAGTTTCGTTTACGCCAGACGACGTATATCTTAGGTAGCCCTGACCCGTGTCCACGTAAGCGGAAGTTAAGTAGTTCCAAACCTGAATAGTAACAGAGACATCTGCAATGCTGTACTCGCTTACGACAGTGAAGTTAAGCTGCACCATCGTGTTGTTGGCCATGGACGAGAAGAGAAACTCTGTTGATGCTGCGTATACGCTGTAGTACGTAGACCTTAGCTCTATGCAGTCTCCTCTAAAATCAAAGGGCGTGTTAGACGCTTTAACGCCTTTGACCCTGATTTGCCAGTAGCCTGCTGAGTTACGAAAGTGCTGGGGATTCACTGTTATGAGTTGCGTTTTTGTCTCATCCGTGTTTGCGATCGCGCTCGTCGCGTATGAGATAAAGCCATCCCCGGTTGTTGGATAGCCACCCAAGGCAAAATCGTAAAGTTGCAGCGTAGTCGCCACTGAGCCGGTGGACCACGAAGTTTCAACAGTCCAAGAGACCTGAGTCCAAGTGAATGCATTGGACAAAGCAATGAACTCGACTTCCACGGTATATTCGTTGGGAAGCATCACGTTTGCCATTCTTGTCTGATCAGCCGTAGGCAAGGTACTGTCGTCGATTCTCAGGTACGCTGAGACACCTGACGTGGCTGAAGTGACATCCACATAATAGTCGACTTCAAGATAGTCGGTTTGGTTCACAACGCTGTAGGTTGCCATCGAGTAGGTTCCCGAAAGCGTCGTGGGAGTTGAGACTAGATCAGTAGAATCTGCGACGCTTGTCGCTAGAGTTGTGCGGATTGAACCGTCAGACTTCCGGGCTAGTATATCAATGTCCACATGCCCAACAGGACGAGGCGCAGGTTTGAATGCCACTGCTTGGGCAACTGTATCTATATAGAAACTCATGTTCCACGACATCGTGTATGAACCCGCAGTGGTCGTGGGCTTGTCGTCTCCGTCATCTGCAGCAGGGCGGCTTGGTCCACTGCCTCCAGTGCCGATTTGGTAGTAACGATGCACTTGCCCACTGCCATGTGCCAGAATCGTCGCCGCTCCAGAAACAGCCAAGTTCGAGAAAATCCAATCATTATTCACAGTTGTGGTCAGCGATAATGATGGAGTGACCCCGGCGTATGATGTGCCAACGTGGTTGTCGATTGGATTTGTCTGTGCAACGCCAGAATAACTGACGCTTCCTCCACTTGCCTTACAAGTGCCGGAAAGCGTCACCGTGACTGTCTTAGACCCGGATTCCGGGTTGATGAGATACCACGTTTCGGCTCTGACTTCAGTGCCTTGAACGTCGCCTCTGAGAAAGGTGGCTGCCTGCCCGCCGACAGTCACGCTCAGAGCCGAGATAGTTACGACTCTGATTGATATGCCTATCATCATGAACCTGTTGGTTCCGGAACCCACCACATGGGTCCATGTGATATTTGGAGTTCCGTCACCATTGTTTCCTGAGCCCACAGAATCATAAGCAATACTCTGATCCGGATCTCTCCAAGTTCTGTAAATCCCGCTCCATGTGCTTGCCGGTATTGAGCTTATTCCAGACAAAGAGTAGACGAACCTTCCCAAGAGTTGTCGTCCGGTCACAGCCATTGATGCTGACAGACTTGTTCCCGACAGGTCAGCACTTTCTGGTCTTTGCGTGTTGTATGTGTTTCCTGCTATTGCTGTTGTTTCTTGATGCGCAAAGAGTGCTTGAGCCGATGTTGCAGTTGGATAACTGCGATAAATCATGCGAACATCGTTGCTCGAGGCGAGGTCTTCTACTACTCCTGAAATGTAAGTCGCACTGCCGGACGGCGTACATAACGTAGGATTGTACGATGAGCTAGATGTAGACGATGGGGCACTTCCCACTGCGAAGTAGTCCGAATCAACATTCTGAAGGCTTGATGGGGCGCTGCCGGAGAAATACGTCCCTGTGGGAATATTGTATCCACTAGGGTAATAAGTCACATTAATGAAGCCATTTGCGCCATTCGCCAATTGTATCGGGGTAATAAGTATGCTCAAGAGTAGCAAGATCGCGATGCCGACGCGGCGGAAGTTCAGCTTGCGCTTTGGCATAAGCACTCTGCGCCTTTTGCACGGTTGGCTTAGTCGAGCAGTTCTCACCAATGGTGGATTATTGGTTCCAACACAGACATTTCAAAGGTGGCTGAATTTAATACATATGAATTTAAAATCAGATTTCTTGTCTCTAATATTATTCCGAAAGCCACCGGCGAATATCGCTTATGATACAGTTTGTGAATTCATAATTGATTAATATACCGAATGATTCGACATAGGGTAACAGACGAATCAACAATCAAGTTGAGGAACAAACTCAATCTAGAAAGGTGTTAATATGACACTTCAAGAAGTAAGCATTTTGGCTGATAGAACGCCGACGGGCATAGACGGCCTAGACGACATGATTGAAGGCGGTTTTCCAAAAGGAAGTTTGATCCTACTCGCTGGCTCTCCAGGGTCAGGCAAGACTATTGCATCAGCTCATTTTCTCTATCACGGCGCAAAGAGCCTCAACGATAACGGCATCTACCTATCTTTCGCAGAGCGAAAAGAATTCTTCATCGACAACATGAAAAAGTTCGGCTTCGACTTTGAGATGCTGGAAAATCAAGGCAAGTTCAAGTTCTTGGATCTTTTAACGACGCGCGAAGACACAGTTTCCTCAACAATCGGCATGCTTTCCAGAGAGGTTTTGGAACTCGATGCAAGGAGACTGGTTGTCGATTCGTTTACAGCCATGGCTCAGGCGTTCAGAAGAAGAATAGATGCAAGAATCATACTCCACATGATAGAGAAACTGATGAGCAAGAGCCAATGCACCACCCTATTGCTAGTAGAGCTTCCCACCGGAACCAAAACGATTGGACTAGGCTTTGAGGAATTCGTCGCAGACGGCGTAATCCTGTTCGAAACAGTCGAAGAAAGAGAAGGCATACGAAAGCGTGCAGTGATACGCAAAATGAGAGGCACTAACCATGGTCTGAACTATAGCCATATCGTGATTTCAGATCGTGGCATTGCGCTCATGCCCTATGTTCCCTAACACTGTTTGTGATGTACCGTGAAACGAGGGCAGTCAAAGTTCAACGCGGTTCTCGCTCAGGCAGTACAAGAAGGACTGGACAGCATCGGTCCTTCCATTTCAGACGCTGTCCTTCTTCATCTACAAAGAACTTCTGCGATTCGTTCTGATAGGCACTTCGTAGACCCTGAAGCATTTGAGGATGGCCTAAAAAACATATTCGGATATGGAGCAAAAGTCATTGAAAAGAGGATTCTAGAGGTGCTTTACGTGAAGCTTGAAGCACCACGGAAAATAGGTGGCGATTTTAGGTTTTCAGAAGAAGTGAAAAAGGCTCAGAAGCTTGTAAGCTCCACAGAGATACTGATCACTTAGGACCCCAGTCGAAATCACAGAAAGGCGACAACCTAGGCATGAATCATCGCTAGCTTCATTTTGTTTGGAATGAAACCTTTCGTACGCTGACAGCCGTCATTTTGTAGTTTGGCGTAAAAGTTTTCTCGTCAAACTGTGTTGGAAACAACTTGTTAACTAGCAGTTGTTCGAAGTGGAAGTGCATGCCGACTCTGCCTTTTGGTATGTTTTCGTCGATTCTTGCTTCGCATTGTACGCTACCTGCGCTGCTTGACACCTCGATCAGGTCGCCGTTTGCTATGTTTAGTCGTTCGGCGTCCATGCGGCTTAAGTAGCAGTATGGTCCTTCTTCGAAGCTCATCAAAGTCTTGGACAGATTGGTCATCTCACCCGTCAAGAAGTGGTGTGTTGAGCGAAACGAGGTCAGTATCAATGGATACTTGTCGCTACGTATGTCTTCTACCCCTTCGAAATGCTCAGGCATGAATCTGCGGAACAGCATGCACTTCTCTGGCCAGGCATCTTCACCAGCGTAGACGCTGTCAACATCTACTTCGCGATAAGCGGGGACGACCTTGACGATTTCTCTTGTAATATCGATTGGTTCATGATAGTTGAAATGAGCTTCGCAGCCAAACAGAACCGAAAGTTCCTTGAAAATTCGCCACTCAGGTTTGCAACTGCCGCAACCATCTACAACCTTTCGGACTAATCTGACCCTACGTTCACCGTTTGTTACGGTTCCATACCGTTCAAACAACAGAGGCGTAGGTAATACAACATTGGCAAATTTGGTTGTGAGATTGTGGTAGTGGTCAAGCACAACAACGAACATGTCACGCAGGTTTCGGTGAACTACATTCAGGTTCGGCAAAGACTGCGCCGTGTTCATGCCAGAAATAAACACGGCTTTTGGCGGCGAAATCAAGAACGCCTCAACTATCGATTTGCCTTTTCCAATCGGCACCTTCGTGTTCCATTTAGCTTCAAGTTGATGTGCAGTTGCCAGCGGTCCTGTTGGTATTCGATCAGGTAGGCAGCCCATGTCGCCTACACCCTGAACATTGATTTCGCCTCTAAGCGACAGCAATTGTGCGTTCTTGAGGATCATCAAGTTGAGCAAAGCATGAACGTTTTCTGAGCCCGTGACATGCTGGGTTAAGCCCATGCCGTGGATTATGCCCAATGACTTAGCCTTTCCTAAGTAGTCGATGACCTGCTCGAACTGTTCAAGCTCGATGCCACACGTGTAGCGGACGAAGTCTATGTTGTAGAAGCCAACGACCCTTTTGAGGCTTTCAAACCCTTCTACGTTTTCAGCTGACTTTTCATATGCGCCTTGTTGAAGAAGTGTATTTATGATGCCGTTTAAAAGCACTAGTTCTGTGCCCGGGTAAATGAGCAGAGAAATATCGGAAAATTTTGCTGTAATATTGTAGACAGCTTGGCTGGACACAACCTTCATTCCTTTTCGCTTCGCCTTCAGAATCCTATTGTGCAATACCGGGTAGTTTGAAGCTGGGTTGGAGCCGATGATGAAGAGACAATCACATTTGTAGACATCGTCCATCGTCGAAAACGCTGCTCGACCGCCAAAGCAATGCTCCAGCCCTTCAACTGTTGTTACATGGCAGAGCCGAGCGCAGCAGGCGTCGATGTTGTTTGTCCTGTAAGCGAGTCTGGCGAACTTTTGCGTTATGTAGCAGTCTTCGTTTGTGATTTTGCCTGAGGCGTTGATGAAAACTTCGCTTGGCGCTAAATTTTTGGTCTGTTCATGGATGAAGTGATAGGCTTCGTCCCATGAGGCTTCCTTGAACTGTTCATCTTTGTCCATTCTCATGAGGGGTCTGAGAACTCTGCCTTCGCTCTTGCCAACTGATTCGTGTATAGTCAAGCCCTTGATGCAGGCGGTTCCCTCACTTGGATTATCTGTCCTATCAGGCACAATTCTCAGAATCCGCCCACTTTCAACTTGAAATAAAAGGCGGCAACCGCAACCGCAGTACGTGCAAACTGAGGCAATAGTTTCCAAGAGCAGTCCCCAAGCTGATAATATCAAGGGGTTAAATGTGTTGAACTTAGTTAATAGAGCTATAGTGTTGACGGTTGATTTTCAGAACTGCAAGTCCATTGACTAAGAAACACACTCTTGAAGCATTATTCAGAGCGGATGTTCCTGCAAATATTTTACAGCGTCCAACGCTGCTTTCGCACCTGATCCGGCAGACGTAATTGCCTGCTTATACCTCAAATCTTGATTGTCGCCTGCAGCGAAAACGCCTTCCACACTGGTTTTGGTCTCATCATGTACCTTTATGTATCCGTAATCATCAAGCTGCAATTGTCCCTTGAAAATGTCGGTGCTGGGCTTGTAGCCAATGGCCACAAAAACTCCATCAGTGGGCATGACTGAAGTTTCACCTGTCTGAACATTCTTGAGCTTCACGCTTTCAACCTTGCTCTGACCCACTATCTCTTCAATCACACTGTTCCATGAAAAATTGATCTTCTTGTTTGAAAAAGCCCGTTCCTGCAATAGTTTGCAACCTCTTAGTTGATCACGCCTGTGAACAACGGTAACCTCACGTGCATAGCTTGTCAAAGCCAAAGCCTCATCCAGGGCCGTGTCACCTCCGCCAGCAACCACAACTTTCTTATCCCGGAAAAAGGGCGCGTCGCAAGTGGCGCAGTATGAAACGCCCTTTCCAGTCAGCCTCTTCTCAGAAGGCAACCCAAGCGACTTAGCTGACGCGCCAGTGGCACCGATTACGGCTCTTGCCTCAAAACCCCTGTCGCCCACATTGACCTTGAAAGGCGGACGAGAAAAATCAACAGCCGTGACATCCTCAGAGAGAATTTTGACCCCGAACTTCTCAGCCTGTTGACGCATCCTATTCATCAATTCAGGTCCTAGTATGCCTTGTGGAAAGCCTGGGAAATTCTCAACCAAGCCGGTCAGCATCAGTTGACCACCCCAAGACAAGCCTCCGATCAAAAGAGTCTCCAACCGAGCCCTGCTGACATAAATGGCTGCGGTTAGTCCAGCGGGGCCTGAACCGATTATGATCACGTCGTACACGTTTGTTTCACCTATTGTGTCTCAGAGATTACAGCGGGCGGTTACTTTAAATCATTTCTCAGAGCACCATTTACATGGAGAAAGTAGGACCTATGGCAGCTAAAGAAGAACGTGTCAGAAAGCCTAAGCTGCCAAGAAAAAGAATTTTCGAACACGACGCAAGTAGATCCTTCAAGACCACTCTATGGCGTTGTGCCCAGCGTTACGTCTGCAATTGTCTTTTGACCATCGTGAATTAACAGTATTCGGGCTTTCTCACCGATCTTCCTTTTCTGAACTTCCCGGACCAATTCATCCACGCTGTTTATAGCTTTGTCTCCAAACCCAATTATTATGTCGCCCTTCTCCATACCAGCTTCTTCAGCTGGGCTACCGCGCCCCACTTCGGCTACAAGAGCGCCTCTGTCAATAGGCAAATTGTAATAGGAAGCCATTTCACGAGTCACAGTTAGACCGCTTACTCCCAGCCAAGGTCTCATGACTTTCCCATGCGTGATTATTTCATTCGCACAGCGCTTAGCATTGTTAACTGGTATAGCGAAGCCTATTCCCTGTGCAAAAGGCACGATTGCAGTGTTGATTGCCACAACTCTGCCTTTAACATCCACAAGTGGGCCGCCGCTGTTGCCAGGATTAATCGACGCATCGGTTTGAACTAGATTCTCGATTAGGCCTCTTTGCGACCTAATAGATCGTTTCACAGCGCTTATCACTCCCTTGGTAACTGTGGGTTCTCCCTGCAGTCCAAAGGGATTCCCAATGGCGAATACAGTTTGTCCCACCCTCAATTCGTCGGAGTTGCCCAGTTCTGCTGCTGGAAGGTCTTTTGAATCTACCTTTATGATGGCAATGTCGTCGCTTACGCATGCTCCGACTCGTTTACCTCGTAGCACTTCCGACGAAGTCGATGTTATGGCTATCTTCTCTGCGCCTTCGATGACGTGGTTGTTTGTTAGGATGTAGCCCTTTTGGTCAAAAACCACTCCTGAGCCCATTCCCTGGATTGGATGAACCTGATAATAGAAATCGTGAAGTAGACGAACCGTGTTTATGTTGACTACGCTCTTGCTGACTTTTTCTACAACTTCAAGAATGGAGGACTCATCAAACGACATAACTACGCCTCTGCAATGCTCATGATTCAAGTGCTATAACTCGTTTTTCCTTGATATAAAAGCTATCCACTGATTTGGCAGTGCTATCCAGAGCATTGGAGCGAAAAAAGAAAAAGGAGAGCGAATCGTTTCTTATTTCACTGTTTTTTGAAGAACGGTTTCCCATGTGTCGGCGTGATTCTCTTCATCGGTAAGTATTTCTTCCAGCATCAGCCTTGTAGTTGTGTCGCCGATTTCCTCGCACATCTTGATTTGACTCTTGTAAGTTTTGATAGCAGTGTACTCGCCGTCTAGGTCGTCTTGAACCATCTTCTTAAGCGTGCCGCCAACCTTGATCGGCGCAGGTTTGGTGTTGGGGATTCCTCCAAGATAGTTCACTCTTTGGGCGAGTCGTTCAAGATGCTTCATCTCGTCCCTAGAGATGCTTTCGAACTTCTCCATTATCGCTGGGCTTTCCATGCCTTCTGCCATCACTTCATGCATAATGTACTGCACAACCGCGCCGATTTCCAGTCCAATGTCAACGTTCAATGCTTTGATTATCTTTTGTCGATCCGTTTTTTTTAACAGAATGCTCATTGCCGATTCCTCACAAGTTCACTGTTATCTTTGCGCATGATATTTATGATTTATCCCGATTGGGCTTTCTGTTTTTCAGAACTTTCTAAACTTGTCTTTAGATGCGCTGCATACAGGACATCGGTCTGGCGCTTCACCTTCAACCGCGTAACCGCACACAACGCAAATGTAACTGAGCCAAGTTGAATGTCTTTTTTGCTTTCCACCGCTTGTTTGGCTTTCTGATACATGCCAGCATGAATCTTTTCTGCTTGTAGCGCCCAATTAGTTGTATTCATGGCGCCTTTCTCCTCTTGCAGTTGAGCAACTGCATTAAATGCCGGATACATTTCGTTCACTTCATAGGTTTCACCGTCAATAGCCATCTGAAGATTGTCCACTGAACCGCGAATCATGCCTAGCACGTCGAGATGGTTTGTGGCGTGCACTTGTTCAGCGTGCGATATAGCTCTGAATGATCTGGTGATATTTGGAAATCCTTCAGTCTCAGCTCTTTTAGCGAAAATCAAATAACGCATATGTGCTTGGCTCTCACCGGCGAAAGCTGCTTTCAAGTTGTCCTCAGTCATCTTCCTCAATCCTAACACCTCATTGCTTCCATTCTTCACGCAAAGTTCTGATAACCTTAGAAGCATGTTCAAATTCAAAAGCGTCTTGCATAGAAACTGGATGCAGCCATATTGAGATTCTGAGGAGATAGGATCATCAAGGAGAATGGGAGAGCCAACCAGGCTTCTGGTTTGGAGTGTGCATGAAACAATTCGTACTTCTCTTCACGCTTTTTTGTCCAACTTCCTAGCCAGCAGTTTGGCTACGTCACTTGGCTTTTCAGCAACCAAGACGCCTGCCTCTCTGAACGCCTCTATCTTACTTGCCGCGGTTCCAGTGCTGCCCATGATGATTGCTCCTGCGTGTCCCATGCGTTTACCAGGTGGTGCTGTTCGACCAGCCACAAAAGCGACAACGGGTTTGGAGTAGCCTTCGGTTGCGATGAACTCGGCTGCCAACTCCTCGAAGTTGCCGCCTATCTCGCCGATCAATGCAACAGCCTTTGTCTGCTCATCTCGTTCGAATTCTTTGAGAACGTCTATGAAACTCAAGCCCACAATAGGGTCGCCGCCCAGACCGATGCAAGTTGACTGCCCCAGACCCCGAACGCTTAGCCCAGCGGCGATTTCGTATGTCAGAGTGCCGCTTCTAGACGCTAAACCAACAACGCCTTTCCTGAACACATGCGCAGGCATAATGCCCAACTTACACTCGCCTACAGTGAGAATCCCAGGCGTATTTGGACCGATTATTACCGCGTCTTCCTTTCTAGCCATATACATTACCTGCACAGCGTCCCGAACAGGAATGTGCTCAGTGATGATTACAATAGTTTTCAAACCAGCGTCTAACGCCTCAAAGGCTGCATCCCCGGCAAAGGGAGCTGGAACAAAGATGATCGATGCATCAGCATTACTGGCATCCTTTGCTTCTTGCACAGTATCATAAACGCGTACGCCGTGAACGCTAGTTCCGCCTTTACCAGGCGTCATACCAGCCACAATCTGCGTGCCATATTCAATCATCAGACGTGTGTGAAAACTTCCTTGTGTTCCAGTGATCCCTTGAACAATAGCTTTCGCAGATTTATCCACAAGAACGCCCAACCCGCCTACTCGCCTCCACTNCCAATAATCTCAACAGTCTTCTGAGCCGCTTCCTCCATACTGTCTAACACATGAATACCTGCGTCTGTGAGAATGCGTCTTCCCTCCTCTTCGTTAGTGCCCACGAGTCGAATAACCATGGGCTTGGTCAAGCCCACTCGTTTCTGTGCCTCAAGAATGCCATTCGCCACTTCATCGCATCGAGTGATACCGCCCAAAATGTTAATGAAAACTACTTTCACGTCTGGGTCAGACAATACAATGTCCAACGCGACCGCCGTCATATCCGCTGAGGCGCCACCGCCGACATCCAAGAAATTGGCTGGTCTTCCCCCGAATATCTGAACGGCGTCCAAAGTAGCCATAACAAGACCTGCGCCGTTGCCGATTATGCCCACATCGCCGTCAAGTTTGACATACGCTAGACCATTCTTCTGCGCTTGCAACTCCTGAGGAGTCAACTCTGCCTCTTCCATAGNNCTGCTTTTAAATTCCTGATGNCTNAACAAGGCATTATCATCGATGATTAGCCNTGTGTCGGCAGCCACNAATTTCCCATTCGCGGTCTCCACNAATGGATTCATCTCAGCNAGCTCAGCGTCNNTNTCCATNGCAACCTTGTATTGCCTCAGAAAAACTGAAGCCAAATCTGTCATCTGGTTCCCAACGTAACCCAGTTTCTTCGCAATCTGCCTGGCGTGGTACGTGCGAAAACCATAAACAGAGTTGATTATGAGTTTCACAATCTTTCCAGGCGCGGTTTGGGCCAATTCCTCAATGTCTACGCCGCCTTCTGCGGATGCAACTGCCACATAGCAGCGATTAGCTCGATCAACGGTGATGCCGAAGTACAATTCCTTCTTGATAGCGATTTTTTCCTCAACCCACACGCTTTGAACTTTCACTCCCTTAATTTTTCTCTCCAGTAGTTGCTGCGTTGCTCTCTCTGCTTCCACGGGGGTTTCAGCGAAAAGTATTCCCCCGGACTTAGCTCGTCCAGCAACCAGTATTTGCGATTTGACCGCGACTGGAGCGTTGATTAGCGAAGCGAATTCGCGGGCCTCCTTTGCAGTTTTTGCCAAGAAGCCTTGCGGTGTTGGCAAACCGTATTTTGCAAAGATCTGTTTGGCCTCGTATTCGAACAGTTTCAAGGTTTTTTGCATCCCTTTTCGGAGGAGTCTATTTGAGTGTCTGGATTGTTATGTAGGATTTTGTGCCTTCTATGCCTTCAAGTGCTGCCATTTTCTTCAGCGCCTCGTCAAGCCTTTCTCTCTCTACTTGAATGATGGCGTCCATGTCGCCGGTCACTCTATAAATTCGTTCAATTGGAAACTTAGCAATCTGCTCGTAGGCTTGAACACGCTTTAAGGGCGATACCTTGATGAACACAAAAGCTGGATTAACCGACACACCAAGCATAGCCAGTCCTTTTTCAGTTACGTCAATGAAGCCTCTGCCAGTGCGAATACACCCATGGGTTCGAAGCTTGCGCAGATGTACATTTAACGCCTGCCTGCTTATGTTAAGTTGCTTGGCTAAATCGCCTTGTTTCACGTTCAGGGTATATGTTGTCGTTGGTTTGCCTTTGTCATAGAGCATGTGAAGCAGGCGTAGGGGTTTTCCAGATGGGATTTCTTGGCTCACGATTCAACACCTTGTTATAGGAAAGGTCTTTCTTTTACAAAAGTCAACATATATGTCTTACTCAACATGCACAAAAAGCTACTTGTCAGAACAGTCTCGGAGCAACAGTTATAAAAAACTGTTACGCATTAGACTGCTTGCAAAGGAGCATACAAAACGCCTTTGACAAAAACAACTATGGAGTGATACAACAAAATGTCAGAGCCGCGTGAAAGCATGCGTGATAGCAACGCCGTCTTGATCGGGCGAAAGCCTGCAATGAACTACGTCCTAGCTTGCATAACTCTCTTCCACGGCAACGCACCAGAGGTAAAGGTCAAAGCCAGAGGAAGAGCCATCAGCCGCGCAGTTGACGTTGTCGAAATATGCAGACGCCGATTCCTACCAGACGTCAAAATAAAGGCGGTTGACATCGGCACACAGCAACTGCCAGCGCAAACTGGTGAAGAGGGACGTGGACCAACCAATGTCAGCACAATTGAAATCACGCTGACAAGGTAAAAGCAGCGACACGAGCATAACCGAAGCAGGCAGAGACCGTCGCCATCCCTTTTTTTCTTATATGCCCTGAACAGTTAGGAAACTTTATATTACCTAGTACGGTGCTCGTATGAATACCGCCACTGGTGGCTATTGAGGGACGTTGATTAACAGATGCCCAAGATGGTGAATGTTTGCCATTTTTGTCTAAAAAGTGGGATTCTCTGCTCAAAATGCCAAGCGAAGCTCAAACAGGGCGAAATCAGCGAAACTGATCTGGAAATAGGTCGTTTACTGCTCTCACTTGAGAGTTCACATCCGCTCTTGCAGGAAATCAAATTTCACAAAGCTGTTGAGACAGACGGCGTTCTTGCCTTGATAGTTGGCAAAGGAGATGTAGCCAGACTCCTCAGCACAGGAGGAAAGATCCTGCGAAGCATAGGTGAAAAAACAGGCAGAAGCGTGAAGCTCTTAGAAGCAGGCATAGATGATCGGAAATTTCTCGAGGATCTGTTTGCGCCTTTAAACATTATCACCATCAACACCATCTGGTTGCCAGATGGCACTCAAGAGACACGTGTTATTCTGAGGAGACGCGGGCGAAGACCGCGCTTCGACGTAGAGGCCATTAAGGAGCTCGCTCAGAAAGTTCGTGGTGTAACTCTTCGCGTTGAGTTTGCAGATTGAACTTGAATGGAGCGAAAACTAGCGTGAAGCTTGATGAATTGGGAGACTGGAGACGAACCCACTACACTGTTGACGTGACACCTGAGCTGAATGGAAAAGAAGTTGTCGTCTTCGGATGGGTTCAAGATATACGAGATCTAGGCGGCCTTCGTTTTCTCATTCTGCAAGATAGAGAAGGCTCAGTTCAAATCACTATACCCCGAAAGAAAGTGAGTTCTCAGGTACTCGAAAGATCTGAGGCGCTAGGAACACAATACAGCATCGGCGTAAAAGGTATGGTTCAATCGACAAAGATGACACCACGCGGCGTTGAGATTATCCCGAGTGAAATTCGAGTGCTTGGAGTTGCAAGGCAACCCTTGCCGCTGGACGTCACTGGAAAAACGCCGTCCAAGATCGATGCTCGGCTGGATGCTCGTGTATTAGACCTGTCGAGGGAAGAGAACCGCGCCATATTCAAAATTCAACATGCAGCTTGCGAGGCAACCCATAGTTTTCTTTCTCAGGCGGGCTTCATAGAGGTGCATACGCCTAGGATTATTGGTTCAGCTACTGAGGGTGGAGCCGCGTTGTTTTCAGTTGATTATTATGATAAAGCGGCATATTTGGCACAAAGCCCTCAGTTGTATAAGGAAGAGTTGGTGATTGATTTTGAGAAGGTTTTTGAGATTGGACCATTTTTCAGGGCGGAAATGTCACACACCCGAAGGCACATAAGCGAGTTTGTCTCCATCGACATGGAGCAAGCATTTGCCACCGCTGAAGACGTCATGCAAACACTTGAGCAACTGGTGCACTATATCTGTGAAGAAGTCAAAGCCGTCTGCAAGAGAGAACTGAAAATCTTGAAACACAAATTGCAAGTGCCTGAAAAACCGTTCCGAAGATTTACCTATGATCAGATTCTCAAGGAATTGAAGAAGGAAGGACACGAGATTCCATGGGGTGAAGACATTCCCACACAGGCTGTGAGAACCGTCGGCAAACTGCACCCATACTACTACTGGATCACCGACTGGCCAACCAAATCCAAACCATTTTATATCAAGCCTCGAGCTGACAAGCCGCAATTGTGCGAAGCCTTTGATCTCATGTGGAGCTGGATAGAGCTCGCCTCAGGCGGAACCAGAGTCGACTCAAAGGAAGTGCTGACTCAACGCTTAGAGGATCAAGGCTTGAATCCTGACTCGTTCAAGTATCATTTGCAGGCATTCGACTATGGCATGCCGCCTCACGCAGGTTGGGCTATGGGCTTGGAGAGGTTTGCGATGGTCTTGACAGGCAAATACAACATACGTGAAGTGACATTGTTCCCAAGGGATCGCTTCAGACTCTCACCGTAAAACGTCAATACCCAGCCTTAACTGGATTCCTCGGTTTCATAAACTCGCGCAGGACAATCGTGGCGTAAGATCCTTTTCTCAACATGAAATCCAAGCGGACTATCTTCGTGCTCGGGTTGTGACCGTTTTTAGCCGGTCTCTCTATGTCGAAGTCGATTAACTGCGTGAGCGCTGTCCTTAGTCCGCCTTTTGAGCTGATTTCAGGCATGCTCGAAACCTTGAAGTTCTGAGGCTCCACGCCTTCTTCTTCCAGTAGCCTCTTCTCGATTTCACCCTGTTTGCCAGCTGATGGCGCCAACTTGTACCCTATTAGTGGAAGAGCTAGAGAATTTTCGTTGTTCACTGTCAGCTTGTAGTCTTCTTTCAGCGGTTTTTTCAGTTGCATGTTATCTTGAATTCGCCAGCTTAGGAACCTATTGAATAAGTAAGATTGATAGGCATTTATGAAGAGCTGACACAATTTCTTGGGCAGACGATGAAAGGCGCCGAGGAAGTCTCTGTGCCGTTTTGCCAGATGACTAATCATTTGTAGTTCATAAACTAGTTTAGTCGGAAAATAACTGAGCGCTTCCTTGTAGTTTTGAGCGTCCAGAAGTCTTTGCCTAGCCTGTCTTGACTCTGGATGCTCGTACGGACTAGGCTTGGCTAGAAACGCAAGCGCTGCTTCTTCCCATTCGCCCAATAGCATGTGCTTTCCGACAGTGTGGGTTATTGCGCGTGTTGTTCCGAAACGCTGATGTCCGAAGAAGTTCGGACATCCTCCGAGTTGAAGCAGCTCTCGTTTCGTGATTTCTAGGCGCTCCGTGATTGTTGACTTTGGCTGATTGACCGCTCTCACGGTGATGTGAAACTGGTTGCCGAAAAGCATGCCAGAGTGGATTTTCTCGCTTGAAAACTGCAGTGGATACATCCAGAGATTGCTCGTTTTGATTTGTGTTGCCTGTTCTGGAAGCATTCGACTTATGCTTATGTGCTGGGCGGTTACAGCGTTGGCGTCTTTTATTCCAGCGATTTGGATGCGTTCAGTGCTGATGTCTAGTTTGTTGGCGATTGTTTGAACCGCTTGAAAAGTGTCCATCTTGCGTTTGACTAGCACGCAGAAAAGATATCGCCCGTATCCGGTAATATTCGCGATATTAGGAGGTTCGATTTTGGCTACTGAACCGTTCTCAAGAACTTCTTCAACCATGAAATCCTCAGGAAACTGTCGCAGTCTACCATTGATGCCCAAGGTTTCTGTAGCATAGACTTCGATGCCTATCTCTTTCTCTAAACGTGGAACGTTCAAAGAAGCGCCAACTTCCCCGTAATCTCGTCCACTTCAGCCGCAGGCGCAGGACCGATAGCTAAACACGTGGTCGTGCCAGGTTCAATTTGGGTCAGGCCTCGGTCTGAAACAAGCGCATAAGGTAACTCAACTCTTCTCGCTACATTCATCAAGCTGAGCAGTTCTGCTTCACCGTTGACTTTCAAGGCAATCTTGCACTGCCCCTCGTCAAGCCAAGCTTTCCACCACTTTAGGAAATGCTTGCGCGCTTCTTCAGCCGCTGAAACAGCTGCGTGTCCAGCTTGTGCCGCGATCTTGCCTTTGCCCATTTTCAGATCAGAACGCATGACAATGACTTGCTTGTAGTTGAACTCAGACATGTAGGATGGCACGGTTATGAAGCTGTCTACTCCATGGTTAAGTCTTTTGTTTGCTTAAGTGAAACGTTGGATTAGGTGCCTCTTAAGAAGTGAGAGACGAAACTAACGAGTATAGCGCAACCGCAAGGGCCCCTGGCTTTCTAAGCAACTGCAGTATCGCTTTGCCTTGAAAGTCAATGTCTTCCAACTTCTGAAGTTCATGGCCCAAGCGAAACTGCGAGCAAAGACTAATTGTGTTGTCGAGTTTCTTGTCAGAAAGTCGGTTTAGCATTAGCCTCATTCGACGCATTACAGCCATGTCAAAGCCAATTGCTTGTCGCCATTTCTCTTGGTAGCGTGACAGAAAGCCTTCTGAAAGACTGTTGTGTTGAAGCGCTTCAACTGCTGTTTCTCCGGCGATTCTGGCGCACGTTAAGCCCATTATGATTCCTCCGCCGGTTGTTGGTTTAACGTGTGAGGCTGCGTCGCCCACGACTAGCAGTCGATTGTGGTATGTTTTGGGTATGGGCCCGCCAAGAGGGATTAAATGGTAAGAGAGATTCTTGACATCCTTGAATTTCAGTTTCCTGCTAGCTACAGGATGTGTATTTAGAAAGTGTTTCAAGTGTTCCTTTGGATTTCCTGTTCTTGTAGCTAAACCGACCTTTGCCGACCCGTCTCGTTTGGGTATTATCCAAGCGTACAATCCTGGAGCATATTTCTGTCCCATGTAGACTTCAACTATGTCCTCTTCTAGGTCGCTGGTGCGGTCGACNTGTGCGTTAGTCGCGTTCGCGACCAACGATTTGTCAAACGTCAGTAGACCTGTTTGCTTCAAAAGTATTGAGGCGCAGCCTTCAGCATCCACTACTATCCTTGAATCCAGATGCTGTCCGTTCTTCAATGTAACTCCATGCACAGAGCTTTTGTCTGCGAGAAGCTTTTCTACTCTTGTTCCGAGTAGAAGTTTGGCGCCTGCTTCCTCTGCGAGTTGAGCCAAATACTTGTCAAACATGGACCTGTTGATGACGTATGTTACAGGCGACGGGAATTTGACTCTGAACTCGTTGCCAGATGGTGAGTAGAAAACTGCTCCCGCAATTTTGTTTTCAACTATGTTCTCTGGAACTTCCAGTCCTAATTTGTTCAATCCTTTGATGCTGATGTGTCCAGGGCAGTGGCTGGGCAATCCTACCTCTTTGTGTTCTTCGCAAATGGTTACGTCGACGCCTAGTTTGGCGGCTGTAAAAGCGGTAAAAGAACCTGCCGGTCCAGCACCTACGACTACCACATCAGCTCGGGTCTTCACGTGTATTCTACTCGGTTGTTCCGCCCTAGATTAGGCTGAGTGCATACTTAAAAGCGCACGCAAGTATCATCAGTACCGAGGATTATTCCATTGGCTGATTGGCTCAAGATTCTCAAAGCATGCGCTGAAAACATGAAGAAGCAAGTTCTTCCACTCGTCGGGTCAGCTGAAGCCGCGTTTGGGTTTGGTAGAGGCGCGGGCGGTGACATCAAGAAACGAATTGATATGACGGCTGAAAACGCTTTAGTCCAAACTTTGAAGAAACATGACGTTTCGTGCACTTTGATTAGCGAAGAATCTGGGGTCAAACAAATTGGCGCGAACCCATCTGGATTCTTTGTGACCGCTGATCCATTGGATGGAACTGCTAACGCTATACGAGGCTTGCCTTTTGTTGCCATCTCTCTTGCAGTTTCAAAGAAACCTGTGCTTGAGGCTGTAGAGGTTGCGTTAGTTGGAGATGTGCTGCGAGACATTACTTACGTAGCTGAGAAGGATAAGGGCGCATACAGAAACGAACAGCAAATCAAGCCGTCTGAGACAGACAGGCTTAAGGAAGCCATTTTAGGTGTGGATTTCAGCACTTTTAGGACGCGGGAACTAGTCAACCAGCTCATAGGAGTTTTGCAGGGAACACGGCATCTGCGTCATCTCGGGGCCAACGCGTTGGAAATCTGTTACGTAGCCGACGGCACGAGCGACGCCTTCATTGACATTCGAGGCAAGTTGAGAATTACAGACATCGCGGCAGCTAATCTGATTCTGCTTGAGGCAGGGGGAATAATCATGACACCTCAAGGTAAGAGACTTAACGCACCTTTAGACCCTAAGCAGCGTGTGTCGTTCATCGCGACGGCAAACAAGCCGATGTATAGCTGCATCACCAATTTGATGAAAACCTCCGAACAACATTCTTAGGAGCGCCTATCGAGTTTGCTGTCACCTCTTTTTCCTCATTCTGCTTTGTTGGTTAGGAAGGGCCGCGAGCGAGTCTTGATTGTGGCTGATCTTCACATTGGATGGGAGGTTGCACTAGCCGAACAGGGCATACATGTTCCTTCTCAAACGCCGAAGATTAAGGAAAGACTGCTTCAGTTAGTCGACTTGTACAAGCCAACAACTCTTCTGTTCTTGGGCGATGTTAAGCACACCATAGCCCGGGTTGAGCTTGAAGAATGGCGGGACATACCTGACCTGTTTGAAGCCCTAATCCAGAAAGTGGGCGAAGTCAAGGTCGTCTTGGGCAATCATGACGGAACCCTAGAGCCTCTCTTACCATCTAAAGTGGAGATTATACCATCAAGTGGTATAGCTCTGCTTGACGCAGGTTTATTCCATGGCAATGCTTGGCCTGCGCCCGAGCTTCTGCAATGTCGAAGCTTGGTTATTGGACATCTTCACCCAACTGTTGCGTTTCGTGATCCGTTAGGGTTTCGCATGACTGCGCAGGTTTGGATTAGAGCGGCAATAAACAGAGAGCAGTTGGTCAGGGCTTTCTTGAAGGGTATGGGCTTCAGATTGAAAACGGGTGAGAACCCTCTCAAAGTGTTGCAGAAGAATTTCGGCGTGAAGTTGAAGGCATCCGAATTCTTCATTATGCCTCATTTTAACGAGTTCTTAGGTGGTAGACCGATAAACCGGTCCGTCATGAGCAGATCCAAGAGATCTGGCAGGCCGATCAAGTATCTCGGTCCGCTTTTGCGGTCTGGGAGCATTGATATTGAAGACGCTGAAATCTACCTGCTCGATGGAACCTTTCTTGGAACAGTAGGTCAGCTTAGAAGCTTGAGCTAATATGTCATTGCTCCCGTTTTTTTGGTTCATACACAAGGAAGAACGTTACCAGAAATTGTGGGACAAAGAAAATGAGCATCAAGAAGAATGGAAACTGATGCGAGACTGTTGTATAGAGTATGCCTCCTAGCAAGACTCCAACAGCCATAGTAATGTAGTTGAAAAACTGAGAGAAGCCTGTGACCTTTCCTCTCTGCTCCTTTGGCACCAAGTCAGCCATCAGGGCTAGGTACGAGGAAAACATCATCAACTGACTCAAACCTAGCAAGATTAATGATAAGAATAATCTGTGAAGGTCGCCATAAATGAAGAGCAAGATTGCTGGAGCGCCAAAAGCATAAGAAAGTAACAAGGGAATCTTTCGTCCAATTTTGTCCACAAGTTTGCCGATTGGAATGGCTGAGACAATCATGGCAACGAATAGTACCATCATAACAAGCGACCACTCAGGCCTAGAGAGACCCAAGTCCTCAACGGCGTAGACCACAGTGAAAGTCTGTATCATAGCGAACGAAAATCCTCCAACTAGAAAAGCCAGAAACAGATAGAACGTTGATCTGGGTACCACTTTCCAAACTTTGAAGCTTTCTTTCAGTGAAGCTGGGTAAGCTTTCAGTATCTCTTTGGCGCTTATCTTGGGTGGATCTGAAATGGTCTCTTTGAGATTTGACCTGAGGGTGGCTGCTACCAGAAATAAGGCAATGACTACCCCGTAGCTTATTCTCATACCGTCTATATCTCCGAACTGAAAGTTCAGATAGGCTGCCACCGCTGGTCCAGGCGTTGTGGACACGGACGCTATGAGTTGTGTTATAGAGATGCCCATTCCACGTCTGTCAGGTGGAAGTGAATCTGAAATCATGGCGAACAGCGCAGGTTGGTAGATGAGACATAGGTTTTGCATGACTGCTCCCAAAAGAATGGTTTCCCAGCTTGGAGCTAAGGCGTAGAATATGTAGGATAGTGCAACGCCAAAGGTCATGCTGGAAATAAGCCATCTTCTCCCATACTTGTCAGCTAAGTAGCCTCCTGGGAACTGGACCAAGGCCAAGCAGAGGAAAGTCATGAAGCCGATTAAGCCTAGGATTGTCTCATTGCCTCCAAGGTCTTTGACGTACAACGGATAGTATGTGCCTGGGATTTCACCTGCGAAGTCCATGAAAATCCAGCTTACTACAAGGACTAGGTAGTTGCCTCCGAAGAAAGAGAATTCCTCTCTAAGTTTGTCAAGAAACGGCAGCTTTGAGCAGTCCTCAGCTAAATGTCAAGTTGTGGGCTGTGTAGTATCCAACTGAGATATTTAACCGTTGCAAGAAAGGGCGCAAGGTTTTATGAGATGNAACCCTTTGATCCGTTTGTCTCCAAATGCTGGATGCACTCATGACTTCAGAAATCGTCCCAGCTCTGGAATATGTGGAATCGCTGAAGCAGAAGTATGCTGACCTAGACTTTCCAGCTTACAAGCTGAGACAACTGTATTGGAAGCCTTCTCAGGTGTTTTTCGACTGCAAGGAGTCGAATAGAGAAAATTGCCTTCAATCGGCTCTTAAGAACACAGGATATGCTGCCTTTGCAGTTTTCTTTGTTGTAAAAGAGCAGAGCGGGCGATTTAGGCTCTTGGATGCTAGCTTCAGAAATCTGGGAACCGAAACCTTGGAGCGTTTTATCACACGGTTTCATTCGCAATTGGAATCAATGACTAGGCTAGGAATGCAAGCGACTGGGCTGGAGTACATTGAGTGTGTGGGTCACAGTTACGTCGAACCTTAAGCTAAACACAGCAGACTAGGCGAATAGGGCGCTAAAGCGGTGGTCCTTCTACTTCTTTCACAATCTCCCATGTCAGATGAGGAAAAGAATTCTGAAATTGCTGTTGGTGCCCAATTAATTGTGACAAGTGGAGTGCTCAGAATGCTCGCGTATCTAATCTGATGTCGACGGTTTTGCATCAGGCTTGAACAAGCGCTTTTCGTAAGCTGGTTTCGACCGAAACTTGCCCCGTTGCTGTTGATTCCTTAGTCTTTGGCGCTCAATGTTCCTAGCTCTGGCTTGAACCTTCGCGATTTTTGTATTAGATGGCAACATTGCCCGTTTTGGCCGAGGAAACTTGAGCGGTCGCTTGAAAAACTCGGTTTTCCTACTCTCCCTCTTTTTCCGTATGACCATAGGCTTCGCAATTCGGATGAATGTGACTTCTCGTTTGTTCATGTCAACGCTTTCAACGTGCCATCCTACAGATACCCAAGGTCGTCCTTTTGCATTATTCCACCATTCACTGTCGCTCGAAGCGTTAAGGGGCAAGTTGTCGCTGATTATTCCCTCGATTTTTCTAATCGGAAGCACGACCCTGTCGGTGAACGTACCTCGGCGCAGAAGATAACGGCTCAACGAACTATACTTTGTTCCAAGGCGGCGAGGCGAAACCTCTCTACGGGCACAGTTCAAACATATAACGTATCCGTCCTTCGTGTTGGTGGTGCAGTCGAAACAGTACAACCTGCTGCATCGTGAGCAGCGTCTCAAGTAGGAGCTTGAAACAACCCTTTTGCAGAGCGCACATTCATCTTTCAAAAGTAACATGGTGTTGTACTCAAGATAACGGAAGGCTTAGAGTATGTCATTAATCTTACGTATCGCCAGTTCAAAAGCATGATCAAAAATGGCAATGCTACGACTACTAAACGCTGGAACTGGGCCGAAAGCAGTAGATACTGCGTCCCAACTAGATCGGGCTTGCGCCTACTTTCTTTCCTTCTGCAACCATCATGGTAACCGTGGAGCGAACGCCGTTCAGTTTGCGGATTTCATAGGACACGGCGTTTTTTAACTCATCGACTTTCTCTGCTTCGACGTAGGCCACAGCATCGTACACGCCGTAGACTGTGTAAGCTTCCTTCACAGTTTTCATCTTCTTCAGTTGGTCAACCACGTCTTGCTCCATTCCAGCTTCAGTGTTTATCAGCACAAATGCTCTAGCCACGATATTTTCCCCTCAAGTTTGCTATATGCAAACGACTCCATTAATAAAAGATTCGCAAACCAGAGCAGTAATGAACGCGCAGTTAACACTGGGAAGCGGAGACGTTAAAAACCATCAATATTGATAGGAGCTAAGAAGCAGGGACGCTGACAGCCATCAAACGAACCCTATGAGGCGAATTTTGCTTCGACATCTGTTGCACTGGATGGTCAGCTCTTCCAAAGAGTCGCCATTCACCTTGGTGTCGACAATTGTGTAGACATTTTCGGTTTCATCTTCAGGCGATAGCATCACGCCGCAGCTGGGGCATGGGAAGTCACCATTGCCATCAATTCTTGCCAAGTCAATCGTGAATATTTGTGGATTTGTTTGTTTCATATTTTCAACATCCTGAGCGATGTTCTACGTTTTTCGTCTCTGTTATGTTACATTTATTATAACGTTTATGAACTGATAGTACGCATTCGTAAAGCGTAGGATTAAAATACGGGTTAGCGGTATAGCGCGCGGTTTTTGGTTTCAAAGCTTCATTTATCCATGCGGACTCGAAAATCGTTCTCCACCAAACAATCTGCGCGCTGATCTCAGAAACTCCGCAGAAGACCCGGAAAGCAAACTAGGGTTCAAGCAAATCGTCAGGAAAGAAAAGTGAATACGCGTAAAGAGAAGGGGTTTTTATGGTTCAGTTATTTTGATCGCTTGGGTTGGACACTGCACTTCGCATGCTCGGCAAAAGATGCATTCGGACTCGTTCACTGGATCAGATTTCTTTTCAGATGTTGGATGCCCGGGCGAATCAACCAACTCGAACACGCTAACCGGACAGACGGATACGCAGATGCCGTCTCCGTTGCAGATGTCTTGATCAACCGCAACCTGCGTTCCATGTATTCCGAGTTTCTCAGGAGGCTTCACTTCGCCCCTAACCTTATGTCCAGCATGTTCACCAGCCTCAGGTTTCTTCATGAACTCAGGGTCAATTGGCAAATCGCATTCTCACCTTCTTTTTTGCAGAATACACAATTAGCTGCATATTAATGCTTTGCCTACATGACCTCAAGCCCTTCAGACTCCGCTATCTCGAAACGAGTGCCACTGAAATACATGAAGATCGGCTCAGGCTTACTCTTCATCATGTTCGGAGCTTGGTTCATCATGAGTGCAGTCAGCATCATCAAGTTATTCTAGGGTAACAACTCGCTTTCGAGTAGCTTAAATACCTAGCTAACGCCTTTTCCTCAGTCAAAAGGCGAAGGTTAAAGATGAGACCAGCTAGCGTCAACACACAGTCTTGGAAACACCTTTATGCATTGTACAAACTCGCCGAGTTAGGGGCTTCCCGTCGCACTGTGAAGGTTTCAACCGAATACTTCGCCAATAAAATGAGCTTATCCCAGCAGAGTGCATCACGCTATTTGATACAACTCGAGAAAAAAGGCTGGCTCAAAAGAAGCATAACGCCTGAAGGCTGCTTGATCAAGATCACAGATGTGGGACAGCAGGAATTGAAGCACCTGTATTCTAATCTGCGTCTCATTTTCGAAGCGGCATATCCTCCTTCCGTGACTTTGGAGGGCGTCTTGTTCTCAGGGCTAGGTGAAGGCGCTTATTACGTCTCCAAGGAAGGCTACCGCAAACAATTCATTGAAAGACTTGGCTTCGATCCCTATCCGGGAACATTGAACATCAAACTCACAACTGATTATGACATTAAGACCAGAGCGGAACTCGAAGCTTACCCCGCTATAGAGTTACAGGGATTTCAAAACGAAGCGAGATCCTTTGGAGACGTCAAATGCTACCCTGCTGTAATAAACAACAAAGTCAAAGGAGCTGTCTTGACAGCGCTCCGATCTCACTACGATTCATCCGTGATGGAAATCATTGCACCAGTCTTCCTCCGAACACGTCTAAAACTCAAAGACGGACACAAGATCAAAGTGGAAGTTCTAACCTTGCCCTAGTATCGATGGCACTAAGATGATCAATGCTTGTCAAAGCGATCTACGCTTTGTCGGCAATCTTCTCAAAGTTGAAAATGCTGATGTCTTCTTTACATTCAAGCTTGTCTTCACCATTGACAGTCAGATCTAGTAAGGCTATCTCTTGTAGAGTTGCGTGATTTTCTTCTTGATCTTCAGAGAGCTGTTCAACTCCTCTTTTCCAAACTTGCTGATTTTCACGACTTGAATAGGCAGTTTCTTCTGTGCGACAGTTTGGCACACTTTATCTTCGATGCCCTTTTGGTCGTAACCAACGGCTATTACATCGGGCTTTATCTCTTCTATCACTGTGCTTATGTCAAATTTCTCATAGCCCAAAACAGCTTCGTCTACAACCTTTAAGGATTCAACTAGTGCCCGTCGATGTTCCTCTGGCATAACGGGTTTTGCACCTTTTCTTTTCTGTACAGTCTTGTCTGTGGCCACAATGACTACTAATCTGGCGTCTTTGCCACCAGCCTTTCTGGCTTCTTCCAGATATTTTACGTGCCCTAGGTGAAGCAGATCGAATGTGCCTGAAGCTAGCACGGTTTTTCTTTTTCGCCTCATGGTTTTTTCTGGGTGTTTGGCCATGTGAATTCCACCAAGCCTAACAACCGCAAAGCGTCGAGAACGCCTTCGCAGTAGGCAACTGATACCAGTCCTGTCTCATACTGTTGTCTTTCTCCATAGTACTTTGCGTCACTCAGATATCGTTTTGCGTATTCGACTAATTCGATAACGTTATCTTGGCTCTTGACTTGATTGTTCTGTTTGAGTTTGATTTCGGCTAAGACCTTCTCTGAGTTTTGAATGTACTTGAAAAGCAGGGCCTGCGTGCTCATTTAACCATCTCCCTAATTCCTTCAGGTGCATTCGCCAATGTGATGAGCGCCTCAGCCTCCATAAAATGTAGCCTGCCTGGAAAAACCAGTGAGTGAGGCGGCCTTCCAAAATCGAATGCTCGAAGTCTCTTAACGTAATCTGCTTTGACATCGGGATTTTCCGAACCAGCTCGGGCGATACCAATTGCCAAGGTGTCATCCGTTACCGCGTGGTGCTGTTTCTTGCTTTCCAAAGCGGAGAGCACGCTGAAAGCCTCCTCTACGGTCATGTATCGCCTTTCCTCTGCTCGGACATCTAGAAAGCAGAGTGTGTGAAGACCGGCTTTCTGGTTTCTAGCAATGGTGTTGTATGGGGTAGAATCCGTAGCGCCTACATTTAGGAAAGGTATTGTCACGCTTCTGCCGAATTTGTAGTTTTGTAGTCCTGACAAACCCATAACTGCTGAAATAATGGAAGCTCCTTGCACAATCTTGGTTTTGATTCCTTGCTTCTCTGCACGAATCCGAAGGTCGACATGCGTTGTGGCTATTAATGGGTCGCCTGGAACCAGCAGAACCGCCTTGGCCTTCCGTGCTGTTTCCAGAATCCTTTTTCCACAGTCTTCCTCGAGGTCGTGTCTAAGAACCACATGGACTCGTTTTCCTATGAGTTTCTCAAGTTTCGAAAGATTCAGTTCTGGCATGAGGCTTGTATACAACTCTGCAAACACTATGTCAGCCATTTTGGCTTCCTCAACGCCTAGCAACGATATGCTTCTCTCACTCCACAAACCTAAACCAACGAACGCCAATTCGCCCAAATGACTCATCCCATCAACACTTGCCCACAAGGGACTACAGCCGAACCTATTTAAACTGTTTAAACCTCATTACGGGCTATGAAAATTGTTTTCATCCAAACAGGCGGAACAATTGACAAGGACTATCCACAGACACAAAGGGGATACGCCTTTGAGATAGGAGAACCCGCTGTTGAAAGAATATTGCAGAAAGTTCATCCAAACTTCGATTACAAGATGATTCCGCTCTTGAAGAAAGACAGTCAAGACATTACTGAACAAGACAGACAGAGAATACGTGAAATTTGTGAGAGTACAGCCGCTGACAAAATTGTGATCACACATGGAACTGACACTATGCTTGAAACTGCTAAGAAATTGAGCGAAATCAAGAACAAGGCCATAATCCTGACAGGCGCCATGAGACCGGAAAGATTCACCGATTCAGACGCCTCGTTCAACGTTGGAACAGCAATTGGTGCCATAAATATAATCAGCAAGGGCGTTTACGTCGCTATGAATGGCAGAGTTTGTCCTTGGAACAATGTCAAGAGAGATGAGAGAACAGGACAGTTCGTTGAGAATCAGTCTGCTCGGGCTAAGTAAGTTTAATAAACTCATCTAAAGTTTGCAATATGACTGATAGTGCNGAGGGCCCGTAGCTCAGCAAGGTTAGAGCGGCGGACTCTTAATCCGTAGGTCAGGGGTTCAATTCCCCTCGGGCCCGCCACAGATAGCTTTGCGTGGAATGCAGTGGTGACAGTGCAGGAAAGTTTATGGTTGCAGAAGACCGGAAATCATTTGCAGAGGCAAAGATTTGACAGTGCGCTTTGAGGTCGCAGAATTTGCAGGTTATAACATTCTCAGCCATTCTGGTTTGGGTTGCTGTAGCTTTGCTCATTCTAAACAACTATCTGAGATCGCAATGGGCGCTCTTGATTGCCATTGGCTTGATTGTCATTGCAGTTTTGATTTATCTTGTTCATGTCATTCGCCTACGCAAAGAGAAAGCATGAAAACTATGGGGTAAGCAATCCTTGCAGCCTTCTTGGAATTCATGAATGCAAAGGCACATGTTCATTCAAAATGAAAGAGAGAAAGAGAAGACTAGGAAGCGACTCAAGAGACATGAAGCCGATTCGGTTTTCCGCATTTGGGGCAAAATTCAATGCTTACATCTACCCAGGTCCCACAGCTCGGGCACGCTTCTCTGATCAGAGTTCCACAGTTCTCACAATAAAACGCCGTGTGGGGAACCTCTTTACCGCATTTTGGACAAGCAGGCAACGAAATGCACCCTTAGACCTTCTGACCAATTCCACACTTAAGCTTTAATGCTCACGAGAAAGCGATAAACAAGTAGAAAAGGGAGCAATATCAACTAGCACTTCATATTCGGTGGGCTTCTCTTGCCTAAAGCATTGAGTCTCAGGGTTTCGAAGACATCAGCGCAGAAAGCTCTCACGTTACTCAGGAGGCTAATCCTATTGAACCGAGAACTGAAACTTGATCGAGGAAACGATTATGCGCACATACCACTCATACGCGCGCCATGTGCAGAAGAGCTCGAAAAACTGAAGGAAACTCTACCCGACCTGCAAATATCTGAACGCGAGTTCGAGAGCGTCAAGCACCCGGACGGACTAGTTGACCTGTTGAGCGCTAAGGTGCCGTCTCAAGTCTTGGCAAGTCTACCACATGCAATTGACTTCATAGGAGACATAGCTGTTGTCGAGATTTCACCCGAGATGGAGCCTTTCAAGCAGATCGTTGGAGAGGCCATCTTGAAAGCGCACAAGAGAGTGAGAACCGTTGTGTCGAAGGGAGGTGCTGTGAGTGGTGTCTACCGTCTCCGAAACTTTGAAGTTATTGGTGGAGAAACCAAGACCAAGACAGTACACCGGGAATTTGGCTGTGTCTTTCACGTTGACATTGCGAAGGCTTACTTTTCGCCACGCTTGTCTTATGAGCACGCGCGTATTGCTTCATTGGTTAGGGAAGGCGAAACCGTGATCGACATGTTTGCTGGAGTGGGTCCATTCTCAATCTTGATTGCTAAGAAACACACAGACACACATGTCTACGCCATAGATGTGAATCCAGAAGCACACGTATTCCTCAAGAAGAACGTAGTTGCTAACCGCACGTTGGGGAAGGTCACGCCGGTTTTGGGCGATGCTAGACAGGTTGTTAATGAGAGTCTAGTTGGAATTGCTGACCGCCTGATCATGAACCTACCCGAAAAAGCAATAGAATACGTGGGCGTCGCCTGCAAAGGCCTTAAGCCTGAAGGCGGCTTCATGCATTACTATCAATTTGTCAACACGCCTAAACCCATAGAGACAGCAAAAGCCAGGCTTGCTGAAGCAATGAAGCAGACCAATAGAGAGCTGCACCAGATGGTGCATGCAAGAATTGTTCGCGGGGTTGCGCCTTTCACCTATCAAGTTGTTGTTGACGCCGAAATCAAATAGCGCTCTCAGCTGCCAGCGTTATCTTCACTCTGTGCTTCGAATTCTGCAATTTCTTAACAAGCGCCCTCGAAAGCTCCTTCGCAGCTTTATCAGCTCGAATAGCCAAAGTTCGACCGCACACGTAATCACTTTTCCTTACAACCAAATCCGTCTCATGCGTAAACAACAACCGAAGACTTCCCCAAGCTTTTATGACTTCCACCTCACCGTCAACTTCAACAGTGATTTTGATCCTCGTGCTTTCACTTTGTGCAGCTTTCTTGAATCGAAGGCTCAGGTCATTCGCGCCCTTACTCGAACCCACACCGATGATGCAGTCTCCTTGCTTTGTCAAATGAGTTTCTTTGGTGATCTCGAATGTTGTTTTGTTGGTTGACTGAACATTCTCATGACCATGGGCGTAGATTATCTCGATTGCTCTCATAATGTTTCTAATTCCTTCAAGGCTTTTGAGACGAGGGTCTTCTTATATCCACCGAAGATTTTAGATGCAGCTTGAAGGTACGCGACTTCTTCTGGGTCAACGCCCATAAGAGTGGCTGTCACCGCGTCGGCAAGAACGGAATTCTCGCTTCCTATGAGGAGGTCTCGATCTTTTACCTCGTTTATCCAGTAACAAGGCGTAAACAAGCTTCGGTAAATCTTGTTGACGTCTACGATGCTTTGGGGCAGCCAGGCGTCGTTTTTTCCATGCCACTTTCCATATCTCGCAGGGTCTGGAATAAAACCAAACAGGTTTTTTGTAGAGAGAGACATGACTTCTCTTGTCTTACGGCTTAGGTTCAGGCTAAGAAGAGTGCAACCCCTCAGATAATAGATTCGTTGAGGGACAAAACCATACATTTCCTCGTTTCTTACAGGACCAAACTTCCGTTCAACGATTTTTTTGATCTCCGCGTTGGGAGCGGTTCTACCAGTCCAGACTTCCTCTGTCACGTTTAGGTATTGGATGCGATGTTTTCTGAGAACAGTTTTGATTCCGCCGTATTTCAGAAACCAATTATCCTGTTCTCGGATCCATTTCCATTTTCTTCTAGCATTTGCAGGCGTAATGACTTCTTGAGGTTCTGGACCAGTGTTGAGTTTATTTCGCCATGCTGTATAGCTCTCTATGACGGTTGTGTCACCTTTCAAGCAGTTGAACAAGAGTTCCAACATTTTAGCCGAAGTGAATGTGTTAGCATTGCTCCAGTTAGGCTTGATAACAAAGCCGTTTCCTCGCATCTTCAACCGCTTCAAAAATCGTTTCATATCCGCGATATTAGCAACTTTGGCAATGACTATTTCTTTGGTTCTCACCGTTTCATTCCCATTCTAAAGTAGCGTGCTTCATTCTAGGGCTTCTATAGCGTCGACCTTACCGTCGCCGTCTAAGTCGAAGCCTTGAATAACAGCGGCAAAGGCGTCTGTTCCATTGAAGTTTTTGAGTGTTTCCTTCCAGAATTTGGTCAGTGCCAGCACGCAGGCTTTAGTTCCAACAGCCTTGTTGCCTGCGATTACGATTATCTGCTTGCTACGGTCCCACGGGTTGACTATTTTTGCTATCAGTCCGATGTTGTCGCTTGTGTACACACTGCGTGTCTTTTGGGAGTTTAATCCGCCGAACAAGAATCCCTGCTCTGTGGACTTGACGTTGAAACGTGTCGGCAAAAACTCGTTGATCTCCTGGGTAAGCAAATTTGTGCCAGGACCACCCACCAAAATCAAGTTGTTCTTTTCTTCCTTCTCAACTTTGACGTCAACGTCAAGTTTCACTGCGAAATCGTCCGACAACTCCACGTATCGTCCTAGGAAGAGACTCAAGTGTGCGGCATAGTGCCCATCTCGAGCTCTTGCCTTGAAAGGACCGTGCGGGTCTGGACTACCCACCACAATTTTACCGTCAAAGACGGCGTTCGTTATAAAAGGCGAAAAGAACTGTTTCAGCTTTTCATCCATTTCAGGCGCGTTAAACGTTGCTATTCTGCGGTTGCCAAAGGGCAGTTCAACCCCAAAGGCTGGATAAGCTGTCTGGTAGTATCGTGCGATCGCGCCTTTCTTTTCTTCTTCCCTGACCTTCCTTATGACTCCTGCTTCAGAGAGTTTCCGTATGTGATAGTAGACTTTCTGTTCGTGGACGCCCAGTTTTTTCGCGATTTCTATGGGGTACATTTCGCGTTCGCTTATCAAACGCAGAATCTGCCAGCTCAGCCTGTTAGCCACTGCCTTAAGCCGGTCTGGGCGGTCGAATAATGCTATGTCTTTGACTTCGTAGTGGTTGTTTTCTCGGCTAAGGAGGGATTTTTTGTTCATGTTTGGATAGGTACGCGGGGACTTCCCTTATAAACATTTTTTTAGTGGTTCTGGGGCCGATTTCTTACAAGTTTCCTCACTTCTGGATGTTTGAAGTGAATCGACAATTGGAGAGTGCTGGCTGATGTATTCATTCAACACTGCTACATTACAAGAAATGTTTTGCGTGCCAATGTATAAATTCCTCTATGTAGCATGCTGAAATTGTTGGAGCGGCTTTGATAAGGGCCAGTCTTAGCAAGAG
>JGI24422J19971_10000067_pt1 | contig 44271 bp, 38 predicted proteins | sample DeeMarSWOR152_54_FD_19971 | JGI IMG/M metagenome (IMG submission 19971) | reverse complement strand
AGATGAGGTTCATTATTTTACCATATTGGATATTGATTATTCCACCAAGCTACTCAATTCGGGAGGTGAGGTCACATGCCAACCAAAAATGTTTTCCGAATACCATGTGGCGATAACACTATATTGGCCGAATTGCCGGAAAGGACCAGGGTTATACGCCAAACGAAGCCGCCGCTGCCACCNCTGCCCGACCCTGCNCAGGCAGTGCGCAATGCAGTCAATTCACCAATCGCTCATGAGCCTCTATCCAAGCTGGTGGGCCCCAAGTCCAAGGTGGCCATTGCCTTTGATGATCCCATTGGCTTCACCCCAGCCCAGAGGCAGCCCGATTTTCGGGGTGTGGCCATTAAGGTGATCCTGGAGGAGCTCGAGAAGCTGGGTGTCGATCCACACAACATTCGCCTCGTGTGCGCAGTAGGCCTGCACCGCAAATGGACCACCCGGGAGTTGGGCTCTATCATAGGGCAAGACCTGGCCTACCGGTTCGGGCCGAGTAAACTCTATAACCATGATGCAGAGGATAGAGAAAACCTGGTATTTCTGGGTGAGACCACGCGGAATCAAGAGGTTGAAGTAGACCGTGTAGTTACAGACTCAGACCAGATCATCTATGTGAGCAACCCCTGGTCTCATTTTAACGGTGGCTGGAAGTCAGCCGTGGTTGGCCTGAGCAGCTACCGGAGCATCCGTCACCACCACCGTCCCTTTCCCATGGCCTCGGGTAAATCAACCATGGACCCCAAGCGCTCCGCCTTCCCCAGGCTGATCAACGAGATGGGCGAGGTCATCGAAAAAGAGCTGGCCAAGAAAGGTCGGCGTTTTCTTATCATCGAAGGCGCCATGAACAATTCCATTCCTCAAGAGGTGGTACGGGTGGTGGCAGGGCACCCGCCTGAGGCCCATGAAAAGACCCTTGAGATACTCCAGCAGCAACAAGTGGTGGAGGTCAAGGGCCAATCCGACGTGGTAGTTTACGGCATGGGCAATAACAGGGACCCCTACTCCAAGATGTCCATCATAAATCCTATATTGGTGAGAAACTTCGGCATGTCTTACAGCTTTGGCCTCTTCCAAAACATTCCTCTCGTAAGGGAGGGAGGGATTATTATCCTGGTCCATCCCTGCCTCAGGCAATTCGATGCCCTCAGATACCCCTCCTATGTTGAGATGTTCGAGAGGCTCATTCCCCAGACTCAGGACCCCTTCGAGCTCTGGGAGGTTTACGCCGAGGAATACGCCCATCGGCCGGAGTTCGTCCACAAGTATAGGTATGGATTTGGCTTCCACGGAGCCCACCCCTTAATTCTATGGGGTCAGGGAGCCTATGGCCTGAAGTATATGCGTAAGGTCTTTCTGGCCGGGGCCACTGATCCCGAAGCTGCCCGGATGCTCGGCTTTGAGCCCTTTGTTACGGTGGAAGAGGCCATAGCCGAGGCGGATAGGTTGATGGGCAAGGATTGCAGCATTAGCTATCCCGAGATGCCGGAGAGCTTCATCTGCAACGTGGAGTGAATTGCCTGGCGGGCCCGGCAAAGGCGAGGATCGACATATCTGGTACCGATGGACTCCTGATACTTGCTAAAGCCCTAGGTAGGTTTTACGGAGAACCTCGTCTTTAAGCAATTGCTCGCCTGTGCCTTGGGCGATGATTTTCCCGGAGGAAAGGACGTAGTTGCGGGAGGCCATTTTAAAGACCGTGCTGACTTCCTGCTCAACAAGGAGCAGGGTAATTCCAAGATTCCGGATCTCACCAATCTTTTCAAACACCTGTCCCCGCAAAATGGGGGCCAGTCCGGTAGAGGGTTCATCAATACACATCAGTTTGGGCCGGGACATCAATGCCCTGCCGAGTGCTAGCATCTGCTGCTCCCCACCGGAGAGGGTTCCGGAGATCTGACTGGATCGCTCTTTGAGCACGGGAAATAATTGATATACTTTATCAAGGTTATCTTGAATCTCATTTTTCTCTTTCAGCAGGTAAGCCCCGGCATACAGATTGTCTATGACCGTCATTTCACGAAATGGTCTTCTTCTTTCGGGACAATGAATCAGGCCCCTTTCAACAATCTCATGGGCAGGTATCTGATCCATTCTCTCCCCGTCAAAGGTTACCGTACCCTCGATGATTACGTCTCCGCCGGTTGATCTGCGTGTGATCTCTCTTTCCCAGGCGACCAACCCGGTAATTGCCCTGAGCAATGTTGATTTGCCGGCCCCATTGGGCCCAACCAGGCTGACCAACTCCTCCCTGTCAACACCCATGCTCAGGTCGTTGATGATCATGGCCTTGTCATAACAGACAGTCAAATTGGTCACTTCCAGCAGCAACGTCAGAGACCTCCTTCACCCAGGTAAGACTCCACAACCTCTTTGTTATTCACTACCTCTTCCGGGGTGCCGTCAGCGATAATTACCCCATAGTTGAGCACGATGATTCGATCCACAATCTTCATCAACTGCTGAAGCTTATGCTCGATGATAATCATGGCCGGTCCTTCGCTGTGCAATCGACCGAAACGGCCGCCTTTGTGCAGCCTCTTGATGGATTTGGCCATAAGATCGGTTTCAGCAGGACTCAGCCCCCCGAAGGGCTCATCAAGGAGAAGTAATTCCGGCTCTGTGGCAACGGCTCTGGCAACCTCCAGCCGCTTGAGATCACCCTGGGAGAGGGTGGAGGCCTTTTCCAGGGACATATCGGAGATGCCCGCAAATTCCAGGGCATCCATAGCCTTGGCCTCGATTCTCTTGACCCACTCACCCCTTTTCATGGCCCGGGGGCACAGACATGAGACCATGACATTGGCAATAATGGGGAGACGGCGAAAGGGCCTCATATTCTGGAAGGTGCAGGCAATGCCCAGGTTTATGATATTCCAGGTCTTGAGCCCCACAATGTTCTTGCCCTTAAAGCGGATGCTCCCCGAATCAGGTCTCAAAATGCTGGTTATCAGGCGCACTAGGGTGGTCTTGCCGGCACCATTAGGGCCTATCAAACCCAGCATTTCGTCGCGGTTCATAGAGAAGCTCACGTTATCGACAGCTCGCAGTCCCCCGAAGTTCTTCAAGAGTCCATCCAGTTCCAAGAAAGGTTGGCCCATATCAGCTTTCCTCTGCCTCTTCCCTCAGCTCCCGGCGGGAGACCTTTCCAACGTCCGTCTTGGGAAGCTCTCCCCGGAATTCGATGATCTTGGGAACCTTGTAGTGAGCCAGATTTTCGCGGCAGAATTCGATAATCTCTTCTTCAGAGATCTTACCCCTGGCTTCACTCTGTAACACCACATAGGCCTTTATCAACTGGCCCACCTTGGGATCCGGTACACCAACCACTCCGGCGGCCTTGATTTGAGGGTGTTTGAACAGCACCTCTTCCACGTGCCGCGCAAAAACCGAATAGCCTTTATACTTGATCAGGTCCCGTTTACGATCAAAAAAGTGAAAATACCCTTCCTCATCCATCCTGACCAGATCCCCGGTTCTAAGCCACTTTTTTCCGTCAATCTCTATAATGGTCTCCTCTGTCTCCTCGGGTCTCTTCCAATAACCCAGCATCATGTTGGGGCCGTGGAGGATCAATTCGCCCACCTCGTCTATCCCTTTGAATTCCGTACCATCAACATCCACAACCGCGGCGGTGACTCCAGGGATGGGCACCCCAAAGGAACCGGTCTTGGGTCGATCAAAGGGGGTGCTATGACTCACGGCAGTGGTTTCAGTCATGCCATAACCTTCCAGTATCTTGGCGTCTGTCCGTCTCTCCCAGTCTTTGATTGTGGATTCATGAAGGGTGTCCGCGCCGCAGGCGATCAGTTTGAGTCGCTTCCAGTTTACTCGGTCTGTTTTTTCATACTCCTTGAGGTATTCAAACAGGGTGGGTACGCCGTAAAAGCCGGAGGCCTGATAGCGTTCCATGGCCGAGAGGATATCATCTACATCCGGGGTGGTAAAAAGGACAAGGGTGGAGCCCTGAACCAGGCCATTGAGCATCACCACAACCTGCCCGTAGATGTGAAAGAAGGGCAAGAAGGCTATGACTACCTCTTTACCCTCCTCAAATATAGGCCAGAAGGCGACAGTCTGGGCCTGCAGTGAGACTATATTATAATGAGTCAAGATGGCCGCCTTAGGGAGTCCGGTGGTTCCTCCGGTATAGGGCAGCACGGCGATATCTTCTTTAGGATTGATGCTGATTTGTGGTGCCTGGGCAGGATATTTCTTGATCAAGGCCTGAAACTGAAGAAGGCCGGTCTCTTCAATATACTTTGGAGTTGGCACGTGCATTTCCCCATAGACCTTTCCAAGGGCACTTTTTCCCAGCAGCTTTTTGAGTGCAGGCAGGTATTCCGCAATATTGGTCAGGATCACATTTTTGAGAGCAATGCCGGTCTTCTCTACGTTATCATAGAGGATATCCTGGCAGATGATTGTCTCGGCCTCACTGTCCTCAAGCTGATGCTTTACTTCCTTGCTGGTATACACTGGACTGATGGGAGTGACCTTGGCCCCTACTTTAAGTGCGGCAAAATAGGCGATCACATACTGAGGGCAATTTAGGAGATACAAGGCCACCGTATCGCCCTTGATCACTCCAAGATCGGCCAGGGCCGCGGCAAACCGGTTAATCAACTCTTTGAGCCTCTTATAGCTGATCTTATTTCCGTAAAAGATCAGTGCCGTCTTGCTCGCGTATTTATCCGCCACCTGATCAAATATCTCAGGTACTGATATCTCGGGAACATCCACTTCACTGGGAACACCCTGTGGGTAATATTTCAGCCAGGGTTTGTCCATGTACAATGCCTTTGCATCCATATTTGCCCTCCTTACCAAGAAAAAAGAACTATTTTAATCCAGCGACGCTGTACAAACCCGGCATGTCTTACGGGTTGCCACGTTTCTGATCTTGCACCTGGGACACTCCTTTTCGATCTTGTCGCGTACCCACGGCAGAAGCCCATTTGGCATGTAGAGAAGGATCAACAAGATGACAAGTGCAAACATCAGCATACGAAACTCGGGCCAAAAGCGGAAGAACTCCAGCAGGGGAAAAAGGATAAAGACCGCCCCTACAGGCCCATATATAGTGACTATCCCGCCGAATATTGCCCAGATTACAACCGTGAAGGACATTGAGACTTCCAGGGTGGAGGGGCCAGCAATCCTCATAAAATGTGCGTAGAGGCCCCCGGATATGCCGGCAAAAAAACCACTGAGGCTAAAGGCCAGAAGCTTGTAACGGGTAGTATTGATGCCCGCGGTCCGAACAGCCACCTCATCTTCTCTGATGGCATGGAAGATAATGCCGGTATTTGAGTCGGTTATCTTCCACATGATTGTGCACAGACCCAGCATGAGCACTACGGTAACATAGTAATCAGTGAGGCGAGACCCTGAAAGTCGATCCAGGCCGGAGACGCCCAACTCGCCTCCGGTGATATTGGGGATCGCGAAGACAACACCCATGAGGATAATCGGGAAGGCCAATGTGGTCAGGGCCAGGTAAGTCCCCTTGAGCCTGAGGCAGGGAATGCCGATAATCAGCCCGGCCAGAACCGCGGCCAGCGCCCCTGAGGGTATGCTGCCCCAGGGAGGTATGTGAACGTGCAGATTCAAAAGGGCGGAAGAGTAGGCTCCCACGCCAAAGAAGAGGGCGTGCCCAAAATTCAACTGGCCGGTAAAACCGGACAGGAGATCCCAGCTGGCGGCCAGAATAGCAAAGATGCTGGCCAGTATCAGGATGCGAAGCAGGTAAGGATCCTGGGTAACAACGGGCAAGAGGAGCAGAACCAGAAAGAAAAGAAAGACAACAACCCGGCTGGGGAGGACAAGGACTTCCGCTTTAAAGACAGTGTAAAGCTTTCTCACGTAGAAACCAAACATACCCATGCCTATCTCTCCTCCTCAAACGCCACGCCAAAAAGACCTTCCGGCCTGATAAGAAGCACCAGGATCATAATGGACAGCGCTACGGAACCCTTTAGAAAAGCCCCCATGGGTATCAAAAAAACCACGAGTGACTCGGCAAGTCCGAGGATATAGGCTCCGACAAAACTTCCCTTGAGGCTGCCCAGTCCTCCAAGGACCACGACAGCCATCATCATGATCAGAGGGTGCATCCACATATGAGGATTAACAACGGAAAGGGGAACCACCACTGCACCGGCAAAGGCGGCCAGGCCGACGGAAATACCCATGGTAACCATGGCCACGCGGCTCTCATTCATGCCCATAAGATTGGCCACTTCCCTATCCTGGGCGGTAGACCGAACGGCCAACCCGAGTCTCGTCTTCATCAATACTGCCCAAACCCCAGCCAGGATCAAAAGGGCCGCACCAAAGGTCAGCAGTTGTTGATACGCAATCTTCACCCCCAAAATGTTCAGGTATCCCTTAGCTAGAGAGGGCACGCTCAGAAAGTCTCCGGTGAAGATAAGGAGCATGATCTCCTGCATGGCCATGGCCACGGCAATAGTAGCGATCAGGACTGCGGCCTCGTGCTCGCGGATTGGATCTATGAACAGCTTATAGCAGATCAGTCCTATCAAGGTGACCAAGAGGATGGCCACCAGCATGGCCAGAAAAGGATGAACGCCTAATTTATGAGTGGCATAATAGATGCAATAGGAGGCCACCATGTAAAAGGCGGTATGGGCAAGGTTAACGATACGGGCTGCACCGAAGATCAGAGAAAACCCGATGGCCAGAAGGGCATAAACACTCCCATTGATCAGACCGCTTGTGATTATGTCCAGTATCATATAGCTTCAGTAGATTGGTCCTTTCCGCCCCTCCTTACTCGGCAAGGAGGGGCGGTGGCACTTCAAAGGATATGTTATTTCTTATACTTTTCGATGACCCAGGGTGCTATCTTGTAGGGAACGATGCCCTTATAGGTGATCTCAGGTGCCTCTTTGCTCGCCTTCCAGCGATTAGGCCAGACAGCCACTAGCTTACCATCCTGCCACTGGACGCCCAGGCTGGTCAAATAACCTGGACCCCATTTCAGATCATGAAGATGACGGCCTTGATCGTCTTTCATGTATCCTACAATGCCGGAGGGTACCGCGTACTCGCGGTTTTCCAGTATGGCTACGATCTTGTCCGCATTAAGCGTCCCAGCCTCTTCGATGGTTGGGGCCAGGCCATAGATTATAGCGGAATAGGTATCTGCGGTGTAAGTCGGAACCTCACCGAATCTCTTAATGTAGGAGTTAACAAAGCGTAATGTTAGCTCGTTGGCTTCAACGCCCCGGGCATAGGTATTCATGGTCATTACATAATTGCCCATTCCTTCGGTGGCCTCATAAAAACCATCCTTCTGGGCCTCTACATTGATGCCGACCATAGCGGCCGGTACCTTGAGCTCCCCGGCCTGCCTTGCAAAGGTGATTCCCACCGAAGAGGAAAAGATGGTGAACACAATGTGGGCCCCGGAACGCTGGACGGCCGAAAGCTCGGCCGTGGCGTCTGTGGCCACCGCGGAAGGTCTCCAAGTGCCCACTAGCTCCATACCCAGCTTGGGAAGATACTTTTTGGTTACCGCAACCATTGGTTCAACCCAGACCGCCTTTTCCCCAACAATGGCAACCTTGATCTTGGGTATACCCAGCACCTTTTTCATGATCCCACCGACAGTTGCCAGATGAATGAAACACACCTTGACCAGGTACATGGAGTTAAAAGGGGTGCCCCGGAAGAAGTATTTATATCTTTTATAATCCTTGGCCACCCGGGTGCAGAGCTCGGGATGGGCCGCGCCACAGCCAATAAATATCGTCTTGTAGTCCATGGCAATGTCCTGCATGGCCAGGACCGCCTCTGTCCTGAAGCCACCCACCAGGAAATCCACTTTGTGGCGGGTAACGGCCAGCTCCATAGCATTGGTGGCATCCGTCATGCTTAGAAACTCATTAGAGTCCAACTTGACGAGCTCTATCTTCATTTTTTTCTTGCCAACCCAGAGGCCTCCTCTGGCATTGATCTCCTCAGCGGCCATAGTGGCCCCGTTCCAGTGCCCCTTGCCCTGCACAAATTTCATGGGCCCGATCACGCCGATCTTGATCGCTTTGGCTGCATAGGCAGGCATACCAATTGCCATGACTAGGCAGGCCACGAGCAAAATGCTTACTACAAATCTAGACCTTTTCATGATACCTTCCCTCCTTTTTAAGGTTACGTTTTGGTTATCGTTGGGCTTTACATGCCCAGGGACTGAGCCACTTTTTCGTAGTGGTAGTCCGTATCCCCCAGCACGTACTCAGCTGATTTTGCCCTCCTGTAGAAAAGCGCGATGTTAAACTCCCTGGTAGTACCAACGCCTCCGTGGATTTGGACGCCTCTTTCCGTAATGAACTTATATGCTTCATTAACCTGTGCCTTGAGTGCAGAGGCCTCCTGAGAAATATCCATGCCTTCGTCAATCATCCAGGCGACCTTGTAAAGGTAATTGATGCTTGTGTCATAGGCCAGTTGCATGTTGGCCATATAGTGCTGGATGGCCTGAAATCCTCCTATGGGTTTTCCATACTGCACCCTTTTTTTAGCATAATCTGCTGTCATGTCAATGGAAACCTTGCATCCACCCAGCATTTCCGCACACTTTGCGACCACGGCCTTCTGAGACATCCTCTCCAATATCTCCCAGCCTCGTCCTGGCTCTCCAATGACGTCTTCCTTTGGAACCTCCACCCCCTTGAAAACAACCTCGCAGACGTTATCCATGCCGATGGCAGGCATCTTGGTGCATGTGATGCCTGGATCCTTGGCGTCCACGAGAAACAGGGTGATCCCCGCGTCCTCGCTTCTGGCCGCCACAATGAGTCTATCTGCAATATTTCCGTCCATGACAAACATCTTGGCGCCATTCAAAACGTAATGGTCACCTGATAGTTGTGCAGGCATAGTGATCCCTGAAGGCAGATAACTTGCCTCCTCTTCGTACTGTGCCAAGGCCATGATAAGTTGGCCATTAGCTATTTTGGGCAAGAGCTCCTTCTTCTGCTCCTCAGAGCCTCCTTCAAGGATGGTCAGACCGCACTGGATTACTGTTGAGAAGAAAGGGCTTGGAGTCGCCGTTTTTCCCATTTCCTCTATGATAATCATCAAATCCATGAACGGGTCGCCAAGGCCGCCATATTCCTCCGGAAAGTAGATCTGCATCCATCCTAACTCGGCCATCTTTTTCCATAGCTCGGGCGAGTAACCCACATCGCTCTCTTCGAGTTCCTTGACATGCTCATACGGGCATTCCTTAGCGACAAATTCCGCAACCGACTTGCGAATCATGTCTTGGTCTTTAGTGAAATCAAGATTCATCTTCCTTCCTCTTTAAAGAATTAACAAAAACACAAAGGCACAGGTAGACTTATTTGAGCCAGGACATCTAACCCTGGGGACATCACTTGAACCGTGGCAGATTCAGACCTACCCATGCGATGAGATTACGCTGAATTTCATTGCTCCCTGCCCATATGTTCATCCCGGTACAGAACTGATACAATGTAGCCATGGTGCCCTCCATGGGCGCCCATTGCGATTCTTCCAACTGGCCGTAGAGCCCCATGATCTCTGTGGCATAATTGGCCATGCGTTGCGAAAGCTCGGTGCCAAAGACCTTGGATTCGGATGCCGCCGATGCCGCGAATATCAGACCCCCCTGTTGCTGTAACCAGGTGATCCTGTAGGCAAGTGCCTGTCCCACCTCTGTATCGATGAACAGCTTTGCTATCTTTTGCCTCACTATGGGATTTTCAGAGAGGAATTTGCCATCACGTTTGGTGGTTTTCACGTAATCGATAATCTCTTGAAGGGTTGTCTTGGCCGCGGCAAAAACACCCGCTCCGGATCTCTCAAAATTCATAGTTGCCCGTGTCAGGTTCCACCCATCATTCTCTGCCCCGATCCTGTCATATTCCGGGATCCTCACATTGTTAAAAAACACATCATTATACAGATGCTTGTTATCCATGTACAGGATAGGGCTCACCTCGATTCCGGGATAATCCATTCTCAGGTTGAACATGGAAAGACCCCTGCTCCGTGTTGAATCCGGATCCGTACGGGCCAGTAGAAACATATGGTCGGCCCTGTGGGCACCCGAGGTCCAGGTCTTTTGACCATTTATGACGTAGTGATCACCATCCTTAACCGCTGTCGTGGTGAGAGAGGCAAGGTCAGAGCCCGCATCCGGCTCACTCCAGCCCTGGCAATAAAAGGTTTCCCCCTTGGCAAGGGGAGGGAGCAGCCGCTTTTTCTGTTCTTCATTTGCCCCTACCAGCAGGGTCGGCGCAAACATGCCAATACCGAAGGGATCTACACCAGGGGCACGGTGATAGGCCGCCACCTCATTGAATATCAACTGTTCCATGAGCGGTGCTTCCACTCCCCCGTACTCCTTTGGCCATGGCCTTGAGAGCCATCCCTTTTCCCCCAGCTTTTTCGCCATGTACTTGTGAAACCGAAACCCTTCCTCGGTGGCATAAACTCCCTCCAGGCCGCCGTGCCCATATTCAGGCGGGGCATTTTTCATCTCTTCCCTGAAGAAATCTTCAAATTCCTCTTTAAGTGCCTGCTGTTCTTTGGTTAATTGAAAGTCCACCGCAAATCCTCCTGCAAATTGATAATAGGTTTGACAAGTCATGCAAAGATCTTCTCTTAATAATTCAGAGGGTAAGCTGTGTCAAGAAAAATAGTCTCGTTTTTAACGCTCGCCAGGATTTGTCTTGACCTCTTTGAAGGTTGTATAGTAACAGTTGTAAATAATCCAAGTTTCACTCTGGATATGAGATCCTGAATCATCCAATGTCTTGAAAAAGGATTCTTTCCGCGACGGCCGGATGGCCAATTTTTTAACCTGGAGAAAGGAGGGCAAGGATATGGATTTTCGACTAACCCCGGAGCAGGAGGCATTCCGAGAGGGATTTGTCTCGTGGCTGAACAAGAACCTTCCTGATGACTGGGACCCCTCCAGGTACCGGAACTACGATTCACAGGAGGAATGGGGTCGCGCTTATAGCGATTTCCAAAGGCGGCTTTTTGACGGGGGGTACACGGCGATGCACTACCCCAAAGAGTACGGCGGACAGGGCAAAACCTTGATGGAGGAGATCATCGTTTCACAGACCCTCTTCTCCACGTGCCCGGAGTTGAGGTACCCGGGGGTCGTTACTCATGGCATGGCTGTCCCTACCATCTTTACCTGCGGGAACGAGGAGCAGAAACGGGAATTCCTGCCCAGGATCCTAAATGGGACCCATATCTGGTGCCAGGGATTCAGTGAGCCAGATGCCGGCTCCGACATGGCCAATGTCTCTACCCAGGCCGTGAGGGAAAACAATCATTATATCATCAACGGGCAGAAGGTCTGGACAAGTTTCGCCCATCTGGCGGATTACTGCATCCTGCTCGTGCGAACGGATCCCACTGTTGCCAGGCATAAGGGACTGAGTTACTTCCTTCTAGACATGAAGTTGCCCGGGGTTGAGGTGAGGCCCATGACACAGATAACAGGAGAGGCCGAGTTCAATGAGCTCTTTTTTGATGACGTTCGGGTGCCCGAGGAGATGCGGGTAGGAGAGGAGGGCCAAGGATGGCAAATTGCCATTACCACCCTGATGTTCGAGCGCGTGCTCGGAGATGCAATCATGGGCGCGGCGTATGAGACAAACATCCAAAAGATGATAGAGCTGGCCAGCCAGACCAAGCGCTCTGGGAGACCTGTCATGCATGATCCCATCTTCCGGCAGCAGTTGGCCCAGGCCTACATTGAGGTCCTGGTCTTAAAGTACCACGGATTACGAAGCCTCAGCAACCAGCTCAAAACCAAGATACCTGGTCCGGAGGGATCCATCGGCAAGCTTCTGTGGAGTGAGCCCAATCAGAGGATCACCGAGGCCGCCATAGGGATGCAGGGCCCCAACAGCCAGATTATGGGGGCCTCTCCCTGGACCATTCAGGATGGGTACTGGCAATACAGTTTTTTGAGATCCAAGGGCAACACCATCGAGGCCGGTAGCTCGGAAATTCTGAGGAATATCATTGGTGAGCGCGTCCTGGGCCTGCCAAAGGATGTATCCCGAGCCCAGAGAAAGTAAAGGAGGTAAAACAATGGATATCGCCTTAGACAAAGTTCAAATGGATATAGCCAAGGAGGCGCGCAGGTTTTTGGATAAAGAGTGCCCCACCGACTATGCACGCGAGATGTTTGAGGATGAGCGGGGATTTACTGATGAAATCTGGGCCAAGATGGTTGACATGGACTGGATGAGGGTGCGCATCCCAGAGCCTTATGGCGGGATGGGTATGGATCAGATAGACCTCACCGTGGTCTTGGAGGAGATGGGTCGGGCCGTGCTTCCAGGCCCTTTTTTCTCAACGGTCCTGTTGGCTGCCGAGGCCATTATGGAGGCGGGAAGCGATTCACAGAAGGAGCGCTATCTCTCAGGAATCGCCGCGGGTGAGATAAAAGGTACCCTGGCCCTGCATGAACCGGATGGGGGCGCAGACCTCGGCTTTATCCAGATGGAGGCCCGTGCGGATGGGGATGGATTCGTCCTGGAGGGGACAAAACTCTCTGTGCCGGATGCCCATGTGGCTGACTTTCTGGTCTGCGCTGCCTGCACCAAAGCAGGAAATGACCCGGCGCAGGGAATTACCCTCTTTATGGTGGACCTCAGTGCAGACGGAGTTTCTGTCTCACTTCTGTCGACCATGGATGGCACTCGCAAGCTCTGCGCGGTGGACTTCAAGGGGGTGCGGGTGAGCCCTGAGGCGGTTTTGGGAGAGCCCCATAAAGGATGGGAGCCATTGCGCCGTGTCTTGCAACGGGCCCAGGTAGGCCTTTGCGCCGAGTGCGTGGGCGGCGCCCAGCGGGCCATGGAGATTGCAACGGAATACGCCAAGATCCGCGTCCAGTTCGATCAACCCATCGGGGCCTTCCAGGCCATCAAGCATCGTTGCGCCCAGATGTACGTGGAGGTGGAAAGTTCGCGCTCCATTTTATACTGGGCAGCGTGGGCCCAGGACTACGGAGACCCCAAAGAGGCTGCGCTCGCGGCTTCGGTGGCCAAGGCCTATTGCTCTGAGGCCTTTACACACGTCTCGACTGGGGTCATACAGGTGTTGGGAGGTACCGGTTTCGCCTGGGAGAATGATGCTCATTTATACCTCAAACGGGCCAAGGCCAACGAGCAGGCCCTGGGAGATCCGATCTACCATCGCGAACAGGTGGCCCAACTTCTAACGGGCTGACAAATTCGACAGCGTTTCTACATAAAGATTTTCTTTCTGGACGCAGATTAATCCGCCTCTGGCGGATAAACGCAGATTGTAAAGATTTGAAATACAAAGAGCTAATAGAATAATTATCTGCGAGTATCTGCGGAAACCTGCCCGCCGTCTGGCAGGCGGGTCTGCGTCCTAATTGATTTAACGGTTTTCGAGATTGTATAGTAGGCGTTTCAGATAATCCAAAATTCTTACAATTATGTACCTGATAAACTGGAGGTGATCACCATGAGAAGTGACTACAAGACCGTAGAGATAGATGTAACGGAAGGGGTGGCCATCCTGAAACTGAACAACCCGCCTGTTAACCAGCTGTCTGAGCCGTTTGTCAGGGAGATGGCCGATGCCATTATGGAGGCCTTCCAGGACCAAGAAATCAAGGCCGTGATCCTCACAGGTACAGAGAAGAACTTCATTGCAGGAGCCGATATCACCGAGATCAAGGGCGTGACGGATAGGGATCTTCTCTTTTCCCGGGTCATGGAGGGTAATCGTTTTATGAGTGCCATTGAGGATGGTCCTAAGCCCGTGATAGCGGCCATCAACGGGCATTGTCTTGGGGGAGGGTTGGAGATCGCCATGGCCTCCCATTACCGGATCGCGGTCCGTGGGGTCCAGGTGGGGCAGCCAGAGGTGCAGATCGGCCTTATCCCCGGGGCGGGCGCGACGCAGAGGCTTCCCCGCCTGGTAGGCCTTCCGGATGCCCTGCAGATAATCACGACGGGCCAAGGGATTCCTGCAGAGCAAGGGATGGAGAAGGGGTGCATCGATGAAGTGGTTCCACAAGAGAACCTCCTGGAAAAGGCCCTTGATGCTGCACACCGCTTCATCTCTGGTGAGCTGGACCACAGGAATCGCCTTACACGCATGCGCACAGATCGGCTTCCGAGCACTGAAGAAAAGCAGGGGATCATTGCCTTTGCCAAGGAGATTGCGGCCCAAAAGGCCAAAGGCTACATTGCGCCCTTCAAGGCCATCGAGGCCATGGAACGAGGGCTCAGCGATAATTTTGAGGCGGATATAAAACATGAGGCAGAACTCTTTTGCGACTGCGCTGTTTCTGACATAGCCAAGAACCTTATCGGGATTTTCCTCAACACCCGGGCGGCAGGGAGACTCCCACGGATTGAAGGGATAGAGCCCCAAAAGATCCGGACCGTAGGGATGCTTGGGGGCGGGGTCATGGGCTCGGGTATCACGAACCTCCTTCTCCGCCACGGATTCGATGCCATCCTCTGGGACATCAACGATGAGGCCATCCAGAATGGGCTTTCGGCACTCAGAAAGACCTTTGCCTACCCCATCAAGAAGGGGAAGATGACCGAGGAAGAGCTTGATCGAATGATGCAGGAGCACCTGACTACCACCACATCTTTGGAGGACTTGGGCGAGGTGGGCCTGGTGATCGAGGCCGTGCTGGAAGACATGAAGATCAAACAGGATATCTGGAAGCGTCTTGAGGGCATCTGCAGACCCGAGGCAGTCTTTGGAACGAACACCTCGGCCTTGCCCATCACGGAGATGGCCTCAATACTCAGGGACCCGGGTCGGATGATCGGGCTTCATTTTTTCAATCCGGCCGACCGGATGCAGCTTCTGGAGATCATCTGCGGAAAGGAAACCTCAGATCAAACCCTGGCCACGAGCGTGGCCTATGCAAGGGCCATCCGCAAGGTGCCTATCGTGGTAAATGATGGCCCTGGCTTTTATGTCTCGAGGCAGCTTTCGGCCCTCATGGGCGAGTCCACCTTCCTGGTGGGGGAGGGGATGGGTCCTGCCCGGATCGAGGAGGCCATGCTGGAGTTCGGGATGCCCATGGGACCCGCAACCCTGAGTGACCTCACGGGGATCGACATTGGCTACCATGTGGGAAAGAACTTCGAGAAATCCTTTGGAGAGCGATGGAAGATGTCTCCAATTTACGAGAGGGTTTATCAGACCGGATGCTATGGACGGAAGACTGGGGCAGGGTGGCACGATTACAGTGGTGAGGAGCCTGTCCCCAACCCCAAGGTGCTCGAGGTGATTGATGGGTATCTGAAAGAAAACGGTATCTCACCCAAAGAGATGTCTTCCCAGGAGATCGTGGATCGGATGCTGGCCCGGGCCATCAACGAGGCTGCGTACATGATCAAGGAGGGGATATGCGACAGACCTCAGGATATGGACCTGGCCATGATCTATGGGACCGGTTTTCCCCCTTACCGGGGAGGAATCCTCCGTTACGCAGATAAATGGGGAATCCGTAATGTGTACGAGCATCTCGTGAACCTGGAGGCCGAGCACGGGGTCCGATTCAAACCTGAAGACCTTCTCAAAGAAATGGCGGAATCGGGGGGGACCTTTTACAAAGATTAAGAAAGACAGCCGGTTCTCCACCTTCCGATATTTTTTNCATTACGAACTCCCTGAGATTGAGGAGACTGGAGATGAAGGGAAAGGGGCCGCTGCATGCACGCGCATAAGAGTGGGCATATCTGGCTGCTTTGGGGCAGCGAACGGTAAAAGGTTTTTGAAACAATCGGAGTCACCCATGAGACGGTGCCAAACAAGAGGAGGTGTTTATCATGAGGACCAAGGAGCAATACATTGAAGGCCTAAGGAAGATGGGCCACAACATCTATGTGAATGGTGAAAAGATAAATCGGACGGACGAGATTCAGATGGATACCATCAATACCATTGGAACGACGTTCGACGAGGCGGCCAAGCCGGAAAATGCGGATCTCCTTCTGGCCAAGTCGCACCTGACCGGTGAAACGATCAATCGTTTCACCCATATCCACCAGAACACGGATGACCTTCACAAAAAACAGGATATGACCCGTTTTCTCTGCCGGAAGGTGGGTGGGTGCATCCAGCGCTGTATGGGAATCGACGCGACCAATGCCATTTATAATGTTTCATACGAAGCAGATAAGGGAAACAATGGCGCCACCGAGTATCATAAGAATTTCAAGAAATGGTTGGAACGGTTTCAGAAAGAAGATCTTGTGGGTTGCTGTGCCCAGACAGACGTCAAGGGTAACCGCATCAAGCGCCCCGCTGACCAGGTTGATCCGGACCTTTACGTCCACGTGGTGGAACGGAAGAGTGACGGCATCGTGGTTCGTGGCTGCAAGCTTCATATCTCAGAGGCCTCGGTGGCTGATGAGGTTCTCGTGGTGCCCACAAGAGCTCTTAGGCCTGAAGATAAGGACTATGCCGTGTCCTTTGCTATTCCTGGCGACTGGGAAGGCCTGAAGCAGGTGGTCACTATACATAACCTCCGGGAGCGTAAACACTTCCCCCGCGGCTTTATGCCGGGAGCGACGGATTCCTACATGATCTTTGATGATATGTTTGTACCCTGGGAAAGGGTCTTCTTGTGTGGTGAATACCAACATGGCGGCGTATTAGCCCTTCTCTTTGCGCTCTTTCATCGGCACAGCTACTCAGGGTGCAAACCGGCCATCGGGGATGTCATACTCGGCACAGCAGCGCTCGCGGCGGAATACAATGGCATCCATAAGGCCCCGCACGTGAGGACTAAGCTGGCCGAAATAATCAAGACAACCGAACTGGGATATGCAGCCGGTTATACCGCCTCTGACATGGGAAAGCCGGAGGTATACATGCCGGGCGTTGGGTTCATTCCTTACGGCCCTGGCAGCTATATTCCAAATTCCATTTACTGCAATGTTGGCCGCTGCTTGACCGGGGAGGCGGTCTACCACGAAGCCGAACTTCTGACCGACATATCGGGCGGGGTGCCAGCCACATTCCCCTATGAGGGCGATTTCGTCAACCCCGAAACAAAAGATCTTCTTAACAAGTACGTCATGCGCAACCCCGAGATTTCAGCAGAGAAGCAGGCGCAGTTCTGGCGTTACATGGGCGACATGCTGTGTTCTGCCAGCGGGGGTATCGCCAACGTAGGGAACTATCACGGTGGAGGTTCCCCCATCATGGAGCAAATCGCCATCACCACCCAGTATGATATCGAAGAGAGGAAGAACCTGGTCAAGTATCTCGCCGGCATCAAGGATTAATGGGCGGTTTACGCAGGACAAAAAAGAACAGATTGTGTAGAAGTGCCGACTTTTGACCAGTCTGAGGATACCCAATGGCGTTTGAAAAGGAACTTCAGGAGCTTGAGCGTCGTAGGCAGCAGGCCTTGGAGATGGGCGGCTCCGAGAAGGTGGCTCGGCAGCACGCCAAAGGAAGGCTCACAGCCCGCGAAAGGATCGACAGGGTTCTGGACCCCGGTTCATTTAAGGAAGTGGGTATGTTCAACCATTCGGATGTACCAGGGATGGAGGATAAAACGCCGGCGGACAGTAAGGTGGCCGGGTTCGGGAGGATTGACGGCCGGCAGGTAACCATCATCGCCAATGATTTCACGGTGCTGGCGGCCACATCGAGCCGGGTAGCCTCACGTAAAGAAGGGGAGCTCAAGATGGTCGCATCCAAGCGAGGTCTTCCCTTGATCTATCTTGGCGAGGCTGGTGGGGCCCGGATGCCGGACATCATGGGTGCAAAGGGACTGGCGTCCTTTGGTGGAGGTGGATTTGACACCTTTCTTCGGGCCATGAGTCGGGTTCGTCGAGCGCCTATGCTTACCGCGATCATGGGTGAATGTTACGGCATGCCCACCTGGATGGCCTGTCTGTCGGATTTTGTGGTGCAGGTTAAGGGCAGTGCCATGGGCGTTTCCGGGCCTAGAGTGCTGGGTGGGGCCATCAGTGAGGAGATAACCGATGAGGAACTTGGCGGCTGGAAGGTGCACGCCCAGATTACGGGTATGACCGATTGGGTGGCCGAAGACGAAGAGGACTGTTTCCGCATCATCAGGCAGTTCCTCGGATTCATGCCCTCACATTATGACGAGCTTCCACCCCGGGCCGAGATGCCGGAAGGGGCCGGAGCTGAGATGGAGCGGATTTTGGATTTCCTGCCCGACAAGCGGAATCGGGTCTATAACATGGAGCGTGTACTTGGCTGTGTTATAGATACCGGCAGTTTCTTTCCCCTCAAGACCCATTTTGGGAAGATGGTCATCACTGCCTTGGCCCGCATCGGGGGAAGGGTAGTGGGGCTTGTGGCCAATCAGCCCTATTATAATGCCGGGGCCATGGATACTGACGGGATTGATAAGGTGATCAGCTTTTTGTGCCTCTGTGATTCCTTCAATATCCCTCTTGTGTTTTTTCATGATATCCCGGGCTTTTTGGTTGGCAAGGAGGCGGAACGAAGGCGAGTGGCGGCAAGGGTTATGAATTACATGAACGCTTTGGGCTTGCTCACGGTTCCTAAAATCTCTATAATCGTGCGCAAGACATATGGGATGGCCTTTTGGAATATGTGCGGCTCCGGCTGCGCCACAGATTTCCTGGTGGCCTGGCCTACCGCTGAGATGAGTTTTGTAGATCCCGAGATTGCAGCCAATGTGGTTTTCGGGGGGAAGGCCTTGGAATCAGATGAGCGTCGAGAGGGACAGGAGAAGTTAATCCAACAGATGGTGCTGGATGCTTCCCCATATGGCGCTGCGGCCATGCACTATATCCATGATGTGATCGACCCACGGGGGACGAGGGACTACATCATCCAGGCGCTCGAGATATGTCAGGATTCCCGAGCCGGTGGAATAGGCGAGCATAGGCTGGCCAACTGGCCGACCAAATTTTGATTCACAATTCAATAAGTACATTTCATAGGAATTTCCTTTTTGGACGCAGATTAATCCGCCTCTGGCGGATAAACGCAGATTGTAAAGATCTTAAGTTTTAAATATGAAAAACTAATAGAATAATTATCTGGGGAAATCTGCGGAAATCTGCGTCCTAATTTAAAAAAAGACAGGGAGGTGCAGTTATGAAGGAGGTCGTTATCGCAGGATATCTGAGGACGGCTCAATCGCGGTCCAGACCCAATGACCCGGGTCGGGACTGGTTCCACAAACTGAGAGCAGACGAACTGCTGGCCAGGATACTGGTTGAACTCATAGAAAGGACAGGGATCGATGCAAGGGAGATCGATGATTTCCTGGTCGGAAGTGCCATGGGCGTCAACGAGCAGTGGACGTACGGAGGGCGGAATCCCATCTTCCTGGCCAACTTACCGGAGACGATCCCCGCGAAATTCGTGGATCAGCAGTGCGGGTCTGCCATGGCGGGCATCCATGTGGGTTTTCTTGAGATTGCAGCGGATTTCGCGGACATTGTCCTGGTGGGGGGAATAGAGCACATGACACGTGTCCCCATGGGCGGGGAAATGGTTGAAAAAGGGGCCATTGCCCCGAATATGCGCCTTTTCACCGAGGAAGCCTACAAACACTGGGACATGATGACTACAGTAAACATGGGCCTGACTGCGGAAAAGCTATTCTCCCAGACGGATTTCACCAAAGAGGATATGGATCGTTGGGGGGCCCGTGCCCATCAGCTGGCGGCCAAGGCCCAAAAAGAGGGATTTTTCAAGGAGGAAATCTTTCCCATCGAGGCCGAGCAGGCCGACGGTACCACCATGGTGGTGGATCGTGATCAGGCCGTCCGAGAAAATGCCTCCGTAGAGGGTATGGCAGACCTCAAGCCGGCCTATAAGCCCGATGGGGTGATAACAGCAGGGAACTCCTCTCCGCTGAATGCTGCGGCCACATCCATGTTGCTGATGTCCAAGGAGACAGCCAAGAAGAAGGGGATTAAGCCCCTTGCCACCATCCGTTCCATCGGTTTCGCAGGAGTGGACCCCACCATCATGGGCGTCGGCCCGGTGCCAGCCACCCGAAAGGCCTTGGAAAAGGTTGGTATGAAGGTAGAGGACATCGATTACTGGGAGATCAACGAGGCCTTTTGCATCGTGGCCTTAAACTGCATGAAGGAACTGGGGATCGAACCGGACCGGGTCAACGTCATGGGTGGCGGCACCGCCATCGGACATCCCCTGGGAGCCACTGGGATCCGTTTGGTAGGGGTTTTGGCCCGCATTCTCAATCTAAAGGGAGGGCGCTACGGTTGTGCTAATGCCTGTTGTGGCGGGGGGCAAGGTGTGGCCACTGTTATCGAGAGAGAAGAGTATTAGCCGATGTCAGTGGTCCGTTGTCCGTGGATAATGAAGTGACGAGATGTGACAGGATTTTGCAGCGGCTCCCGAGTTCCGGCGGAAACTACTGACGACTATCAACGGACATTAACGAAAAGGAGGAAATAATGAAAGTTGAAGACATTAAGAAGGTAGCGGTAATAGGTGCCGGTGACATGGGGCATGGGATCGCGGAGGTGGCCCTTATTGCGGGTTACACGGTGTATCTTCGGGATATTAATCAGGAGTTGGTGGACAGGGGAGCTACACGTATAAACGAGAGCCTGGCCAAACTGGTGTCAAAGGAGAAAGTCCCGGCGGAGCACCATGAAAAGATCAAATCGGAGCTCCTTAAGCCTTGCGTGGACCTGAAGGAGGCAATCCAGGAGGCTGACCTGGTTATCGAGGCCATTCCCGAGATCATGGAATTGAAAAAGGAGACCTTCGCTGCCATGGATGAGGCTGCGCCGCCTCATGCCCTTATGGCTTCCAATACTTCGACGATGAAGATCACCGAGATCGCTTCGGCCACCAACAGGCCGGAAAAGATCCTGGGACTTCACTACTTTAACCCCGCGGTACTNATGAATCTGGTGGAAGTAATCAGGGGGGAAGGTACCTCGGATGAAACCATGCAGGTGGCCTTTGACTTCGTCCTGAAGAACGGCAAGGTCCCGGTTCGCGTGGAAAAGGACGTGCCCGGTTTTATTGTCAACCGGGTTCAGGCACCCAGTGGCGTTCTCTTGAACTGTATCCTGGATGAAGGAATCGCTGAGCCTGAAGAGGTCGATGCCTTTATGCGGAAGCTGGGCATGCCCATGGGACCGTATGAACTTATGGACTATACTGGCCTTGATATCAATTATCATGGCAGTCAATACTTCGCCGAGGCAATCCATCCAGACTTCGCACCCGGGCGGACGATAGAGGCAAAGGTCAAGGCCGGTGAACTGGGCAAAAAGACAGGAAAGGGATTATTTGACTGGTCTAAGGGCAGGCCTGAGATCGACGAGTCCAAGGCCACGGATAAGGTGGACCCCATGGATCTGATTGCGGTTCAAGTCAATGAGGCCACCAAGATCGTTGAGATGGGTGTCTGCTCGCTCGAGGATGTTGATACAGCCATAACCAACGGCACGGGTAATGCGATTGGTCCCATGAGCATGGCAAAGGGACAGGACCCTGCGGACCTGACCAAGAGACTGGAAGGACTGGCCAAGAAGTTCAACAAGGAAACCTTTAAGCCGACCAGGATGATAAAGGACGGAAATTATAGATAATNCTACCGCTGGGAGGGCGTGTGGAGCACGGCTATGCAGACAGTGGTGGAGTTAGAATCCACTATGCAAGCATTGGGTCAGGGCCGCTCATGGTGATGATGCACGGTTTCCCTGACTACTGGTATACGTGGCGTTACCAGATGGAAGCACTTTCCGAAGACTACCAATGCGTGGCCATTGACCTGCGCGGCTACAATCTGAGCGACAAGCCCAAGGGAGTAGATAACTATGCAATGGATGTCCTCGTGGGGGATGTGGTGGCCGTGATCAAAGATCTTGGGCGTGAAAAGGCCATTATTGTTGGTCATGATTGGGGCGGCGCAATCGCATGGTCGTTTGCCATGGCCCGGCCGGATATGCTTGACAGGCTCATTATCCTGAATGTGCCACATCCCCTGGGGTTTGCTAGGGAACTGGCCGATAATCCTATGCAGCAGCGAAGCAGTCAGTATGCGAGGGATTACCAAAAAGAAGATGCTCACCTGAAGATCAAGGCCGAGGATCTGGCATTTTGGGTCACGGATCCTGAGGCAAAGAAAAAATATATAGAGGCCTTCAACCGGTCCGACTTTGAGGCGATGCTCAATTACTACAAGCGCAGCTTCCCCAAGGAAGGTTACTCCCCCGAGCGAAGTGGGCGGGATTATCCAAAAGTCAAGGCGCCGGTACTGATAATCTACGGGCTAAGAGACAGATATGTGCTTCCGTCCGGTTTGAACAATACATGGGAGTGGTTGGAGAAGGGCCTCACACTGGTGACAATCCCGGAGACAGGCCATTTCGTGCAGCAAGATGCGGCAGATCTCGTCACCCGGACCATGAAAATGTGGTTGGCGCATGAATGAGAGGAGGTGTCCGGAACCTTGGGCACTAGTATTTTGGCATTACTCAAAGGTGTTTGCATGAGCAATATTGAGTGATTTTCGTGCGTCCACTTTTGAACGATACTAATCTTATGCTATTTTTATCATAACCAATCCTAAAACTATACAAGAGATACCTGCTATTTTCTTAGGCGTGGATCTTTCATTAAGAAATCTCACGCCTAAGAGCGCCCCAATTACAACCCCTATTTCCCTTGCAGCCACAACATAACTCACATTCGCTAATCTAAAGGTAAAAAGAATGATCAGATAGGTTCCCATTGATCCAAGCCCTATTATAAGGCTAAATCTTCTTAGTTTTTGCCAGGCATGTAATAGATCGCCGCGCTTTCTTATTAAGATATATGGTGTGAGGGAAATGGCCGAGAGTAAAAACATACTGAATATGTATACAATCGGACTAATTATCCCGACTGCCAGCTTGTCGATAACGGAATAGTTCATAATCATTAATCCCACGAATAATGCGAAAAATAGGCCTCTGTAGTGATTTTGTTGATGAGAATCTTTCAGCCCAATCAAAATTGTTCCAATAAAAACCAATAAGATTCCAATACTGCCAAGTAATGAAACATCTTCTTGAAGTACTGCATAAGCGGCTAATGCTGTGCCTGCTACCCCAGTACCGCGGGCAATTGGATATACAACTGAAATATCGCCATGCTCATAGGCCTTGGAGAGAACAAAGAAATAAATTGCATGTATTATGCCTGTCGCTAAGATGAAGGGATAGGCAGATGTAATAGCAAGATCTGACCAAGATAAGGTTACGACAAATGGAAGGCAGACAATGCAGGCAAACCATAGACCGACATACAGTACAGTTAAGTTTCCTGAGACTTTCTTGGTGGCAAAGTTCCAGAGGGCATGCAGTGCAGCTGAGATAATAACCAGTAAGAAGGCTAATAGCGGCATAATTCTTGTAGCTATTCAGATGTAAATTTGTCAATCTCGGCTAATGTTCTTGGGCTTTGCAAAGTCCGCCGAAGTTACTACCGAGAGCATAATGTTGTTTGCAATAATCGTATCTGATCACCTCAGAAAAGACCTCGTGACCCTTACTTGATTGCCTGGATTCCAAACTATTTAGCGCTCCCCATAATATGTGTAGCACACATTCCTATTGAGATGGTGTTCCAGTTGCTTTTTTTAAGGCAGCCCTTGCCAGCAGCCTTGTAGAATCCAACGTCGGTAGGGGTGAATCTTCTTGGGTTACGAGCAGGGGTATCTCGGTGCAGCCAAGAACAACGGCATCACAGCCTTGGTCTTTTAATCCGGCAATTACCTCCTTAAAATACGCGCGTGCCTCCGAGGAAAAAAGGCCGTAAACCAGCTCATCCATGATTATGTCGTTAATGCGCTCTCGGTCCTTCCCCTGGGGAATCCTGTGCTCAATACCCAGGGCAGCAAGCTTGGCAGGATACACCGGCCCATCCATCAGAAAGCGTGTGCCCAAGACCCCGAGATATTTGTAGTCTTGACGTTTTGCCTCAGCAGCAACCTCCTCAGCAATATGGAGCCACGGAATTGGTGAGTCCCTAACGACAAGGTCAAATGCCTGATGGATTGTATTATCGGGGCAAATGGCAAAATCTGCTCCTACTTTTGCCAGCTTGGTCACTGAAGATAGCATCAAACGAGCGACCCCTTCCCAGTCGCCTGCTTCGATGTATCGCATATATTCGCTCAGAGGGAAGGTGTGCATAGTGACCTCGGGGTGAGCGTGCCTGCCCATTAGATCTGGCCCCTCTATGCAGATTGTGCGATAACAAAGGGCTGCCCCTTCTCCGCTACATGCAACTATTCCAATGTGTTTACCCACGTTTTTCTCCCCCTTTCTTTGTCTTATCCTCGTGCTAAATAAACTCTCCTTTGGCAATCATCACAGCCCTTCCCCCGACAGATATAGTTATTTTCCCTTGTTTATCCTCTGCTTGCAAGAGGAGCAATGAAGGCCTTCCTATTTGGTAACCCTGTTCAACTCGAATGTTGACCCTTTCCTTTCCAAGATAACGATATTTCATCAGATACCCAGCTAGACAACCATTTCCACTGCCTGTGGCTGGGTCCTCTGGCACGCCATAGTAGTCGGCAAAAACCCGGACATTCAGGTCATTGGCTTGATTGTAGGTCTCTGGACAAAATATGAGCATAGCTTTGGCCTGTATATCTTTGATCAGCTCGAAGTACTTGTCTCTGGCGACGTTCGCCTGCCTCAAGGCATGCAAGGTCTTCAATGGGACTATGATGAAAGGTAACCCGGTGGAAACCTCTTGAATAGGGAATCTATTGTCGATCTCTCTCTTATCTATGCTCAAAACCTGTGAGATTGGACCAGGGTTGAAAATTCGGCCAAAGGTTGGGGACATCTGTCTCATCCATAAGGTGTCTATGTCTCCCTTGTTGTAGTTGAGCGTAACAGGAATCTGCCCGATCTTCAGATTCAGGGTTATTGTCTCGATAGGCTCTCGGATAATTTCGCGTTGTAGCACATAGGCGGTTCCCAGTGTTGGATGACCTGCAAATGGCACCTCTTCTTCTGGCGTAAAGATGCGAACATCATATCCGCCGTTTCGTCTCTCTTCTGACAAGATAAAGGTTGTTTCTGAATAGTTGATTTCCTTGGCAATTCGTTGCATTTCAGTATCGGAGAATGCCCTTGAATTTCTGAAGACCGCTAGCTGGTTACCTGCATATTTTTCCTCAGCAAACACATCCACTATGTAAAAGATGCGTTTTCCCATTTCCATCACCTCTCAGATACTTCAGCAGACCTCTTGCGGATAAAAGGAGCCCTGCCCTCCCAGTATTCTCTGTGTTCGCCCAGTCTTTGTTTCAGATTCGAAAAATAACTACTATGGAGCGGATTTGTTCTTTTATTCTTGCGTACGCATAATACAGATGCATAGAGGCCGGGATTTGAAGAGCTGTGTTTCATATTTTCATAATTTTGCTATTCACGAAATATTCAAATTCATACTCAGTCATTTCTCCAACTTTTTTATTTGGAACGGGCATCAACCTTGCTGAGAGCGGTTTATCTAATTTAATGGAAAGAGACGCAACATCTAAAAGAAGGGCATAGAGTTTCGTTTCAGAAACATCGCCCGGCAATGGGATAGTATCTAATCCTGTTCCACAAACTGATGAATACAGTAACAAATCGGTGAGATTAAATGTTCCGTCATTGTTTCTCATAGCCAGTCCATAGTCTTCAAGAACGGGCAACATTAGACCAGAATACCCACATTTTTTGATATCTAAATTCCTCACAGTTTCGGTTATTATTCTTGCGACAGCGAGTGTTCCCACTTCCCCAAATTTGCCCAGTCCTAACTTTTCAAAAGCATACGCAATGCTCTCATCTGGCCTTACAGAAGTTGCAATTGAAACGTCAATTCCGCCATATCTTATTTTTTCTTTTTTACTGATTTGTGTGGCTATTTTTTCTATTCTTTTATGTTCGTCAGTCAAGATCTTTTTGAGATATAGTTCTGCCTTTTCAATGTTCCTGGCTTTAGAAAACGCCTTGTACACCAAATCACTATTTTCTGTTCCAATTGCAAAAGAGGTTGGTCCTTTATGATATGCTGCTGGATAAAATGGACTTCCAGGTTTTGTGTTGAATAAGGCGGCAAATCTTAGATTAGCAAATCCACCTTTACTGATTTTTGACAATCTCTTCATTAATCTCGCGGTCCCTCTGGCTGCTTCATGGTTTACCTGTTTATTATCAGAGATCATGACGGTGCAGAATCCGGTAGCTGTACTCTTTATAATATCGTATATTAATGGAACGCGTTTTGTATTAATCGTTGTCCCGATGTTGAAATAATCAATATTGTATTTATGTGTGAAGGTCTCCAGTTCCTTTACCAGGTCAAGGATCTGGGTCTTGGATCTAAAATACTCTTCCCAGGGTTGTGTAGCTATTCTTGCTGTTTGAACGGTGTATCCCTTGTTTTCGAATATTTTCTTTGAATTATTTGTAAAATGAGCAATTCTTCTGATTTGTTCTTCCTTTGGGGGAAGTTCAACATTAAAACCCGTTGTTATCGTTCTTATTTTCATTCTAGGCTCGAAACTCTATAGGTTTTGGATACATCCCATGTTTAGGTCTTTCCCAATACCCTGTATTTTGTTTGATGGTGTCCTGCAAGCACTGGTCCCTCACCGTCATTGATGACATGGAATCCTGCGTCTTCAATCAACTCATCTGGATACATCCCATGCAAAACACCTGAAGAGCGCGTGAAGCCAATAATCACCCGATGAAAGAGATCTTTCGGAAACTCCCCAAATTCTACCGAAATATACCTCCCGTGTTCCTTAAGGACTCGGTATATTTCACACAGAGTTCCCCGTTTCTCCTCATAATCCAAATGGTGATACATGAGGCTTGTAAATACAACATCAAACTCTTTCCTATTGTAGGGCAACTCCGTAGAATTTCCTACCCTATAGTCAATCTTGTAGACATTTTGCGCTGCTTTCCCTTTCGCAATTTCTACCATTTTGGAAGATATGTCTATCCCAAAAACAGAACCCTTGTCCAGGATTTTTGCAACCATCAAATCAAAAGAACCTGTCCCACACCCTATATCGAGAACCTTTTCATTGCCTTCCAGGTATGCCAGTTCGATTAGTTTTTTCCTCAACTTTTGCTCATCAACGGTCATTCGGAGAAGGGGGTCATAAATACCAGCACCAATGTCGAGCAATTTAGTGATCAAATGTCTGAGTTCCATTCCTTTTACTTTTTGCGCTATCCGATGATATATGCCAGGTGGGTCGGGATTTGCACCTGCTTTTTTATCAACCTGACCCTACTCAGTAACCCGCTACCTGCTTGACTGAGCTAAACAGGTTCGTGAGTTTGACCTTTTCAAGAACCTTTCCCATATCATGTACTCATTTCCCCGTTATTTTGCAATGTCAAATGTGTCACTCTCTGTTCAAACCTTGCAAGAGGCGTTAGGTAGGTATACGTTGTTGGGCCGGGGCCCAAATGCTTAGTGAATATCGATCTTGATTATTGCTAAAAGAAAATGCTAAATATGAATCGGTTAATGGAGAAAGGGAGCGAAAAATGCCTGAGGTAAAGACGACCCCACGTCTCAAGGTCATCCAGGAAACAGACATAAAAGATAAGGTTGTGCTCGTCAGGGTTGACCATAATGTAGTAAAACAAGGAAAAATAAAAGATCCTTCGAGGATAGATTCAAGCCTGGGTACCTTATTCCATATTGTATCAAGGGGTGGAAAACCAATCTTGATGACCCATGTTGGAAGGCCGAGGAATAAAAAAACTGGAAAGATAGACTGCTCCCCGGATAGGTCAATAAGCCCCGTGGTTGCTTATCTAGAAAAAAAACTACGGATAAAGATTGAGACCCCCACCTTTCGTACACACCCTGAAAATGGAATAACTAATATTGACAGTTCCATTCAGGAATCTATCCAAAGGTTAAGAGCGCGCGAGATAGGGGCTATCTATCTTCCGAATATCAGATGGTTTCAGGGCGAACAGACAGATGGACCAGCACGCACCAGGTTTGCCAGGGAGTTGTCCAATCTGGCAGGGATGTTTGTAAACGATGCCTTTGGCTCATGGCAACCTGATGCCTCCACCTTTGATATTACGAAATATCTCCCTTCTTGCGCTGGTTTTTTACTACAGGAGGAGATCAAAAACCTTGAAAAGGTTCTCAATCCTGCAAGACCATTTTTAGCAATAGTGGGCGGGAATAAATACGATACAAAGATAGGTCCATTGAAGCAATTATGCCAGAGGGTAGATTATTTGATTTTGGGTGGCGTCATTTATAACACCTTTCTTTGTGCCAAGTATGGTGTGAATATTGCCGGCGTTCCAAAGGAGGATATTGATCTCGCCTTAGGGCTTGTACGCCTAGATAAAGAAAAAAACAAGATAGTAGAGCTCTCATCACTTGTGGAATCCGAAAACCTTGGGGAAGGGAAAAAAGGAAAAACAAAGACGATATTCATTAAAGATTTCCGGAAAGGCGACAGATACAGATATGTCGTTGATGTCGATCCAGGTTCATTTAATGAAAGCCTTATCCTGGATATGATTCACTCGGCCAAAACCATCCTTGTTAATGCGGTTATGGGTCTCACCCCTTTCTTTCATGATGGATCAAAGGCCCTTTACGAGGCAGTGGGTGAAAACAGGAGGGCCCTAAAACTATATGGGGGCGGTGATACCATACAGGAACTAAAGAATCTATGCCCTGGTATATACATGAAGGGTCTGGACAATCCCCACTGTTATTATTTCACCGGTGGGGGAACGGTTCTTAAGGCCTTAGAACAAGGCAGCCCCTTTAAGATTAAACCTGTAGAGCGACTCTTAAAAAGGCGACTGTAGTGAACATCACACCGATCTTTGATCCTCAAGCAAGCGGCAGGGCCATGAGGGTTGCCGCGTTTATGTCGGGCTCGGGAACCAATGTTATCCGGTTGCTTGAAAGAGAAAAGGAACTGGAAAATAGGCGTGGTGGGTCCCCCTTTAAGATTGTCTTCATCTTCAGTGACCGCTCTGACGGTGTCTCAACAGGGGAAAAGATTGCCCTTGATGCGGGAATCCCCTACTTCAGTTACGATATAAGGAAGTTCTACTCCCTGAGAGGGTTAAAGAGGACCCATTTAACCCCTGAAGGTATGGCTGCGAGAAAAGAGTTTGACTCTGTGGCCTCTCGTTTGACAAAGGCATTTGAGATAGATATCATTGCCCTGGCAGGATATATGAGTTGCCTGACATTGAGCAGATCTGTCAATGTGCACCCAGGTGATCTATCCATACTCACGCCTGATGGAAAAAGGCAGTGGGTTGGCGATCATGCAGTAGCTGATGCAATAGCCAGTGGAGAGGCTTCTCTGCGTGCCTCAACCATCTGGACAGACGCTGGCGTGGATACTGGCCCCCTGTTGATGGTCTCGAATCCCCTAAAGGTTGAATTGCCCATCCCCCTGCCAGATCTCCTTAGAGATCAGCGCGCCTTTAAGAAAGTGGTCGATGAACACCAGAGACGCCTTAAGGAGATAGGTGACTGGAAGATCTTTCCCCTGACGGTAGAGATGATTGCCAAGGGGCGTTTTTCTCTGGATGAAAATAATAACGTCTATGTAGACGGACACCCTGTACCCAAAGGCTACAGGCTTGAGAAATAAGCCTAATTTAGTGTTTCAGAGTTCCGACAACTTTTTGACATCATGGAATTTCTATTGGCCCCCGACTGATGTCAGCCCTGGGTAGCGTATTGGGAGCTTTGACAGGATGAATCAATTGGTTTCAAGGGTTTTCGAGATCTAGTTATCTGGCAGAAGGGACAAATGTGGTTGGGGGGTGGTACCAGATAACGAAGAGGTCTCCGAAGAGCAAGATCTACTGTGCCTTATCAGGAGCAAGGTTGTCATGGGAAGTCGGCCCCTCAGGGGAGATATGTTTACCAGAGAAGAGATGAAGGTCTTAAGGTTTCATGTCACATGATTTTAGTCTTGCACGAGAAAGGATGGTAAAAAATCAGTTAATCCCCCGGGGTATAAAAGATGAAAGGGTTCTCCGGGTAATGGGTAAAATCCCCAGGCACCTTTTCATCGAAGAGGCCCTGGCTGGAGAGGCATATAATGACCACCCGGTTCCCATAGGCGAAAAACAGACCATATCACAGCCCTACATTGTAGCCCTCATGACAGAGGCATTAGAGCTGAAGGCAGAGGAAAGGACCCTTGAGATAGGAACAGGTTCTGGCTATCAGACCGCGATTCTGGCTGAACTGTCCAACAGGGTTTATACCATAGAGAGAATCAAATCACTCCTTGTAAATGCCAGAAAAGTATTAGCCCAATTAGGATATGATAACATCCTATTCAAGGCCTTTGATGGAACGCTGGGTTGGAAGGAATATGCCCCTTTCGATGCTATCATGGTAACGGCTGGTGCACCAAGATTCCCAAGTCCCCTTATGGATCAGCTGGCAGATAATGGGCGGATGGTCATCCCTGTTGGCGACAGATACAGTCAGGAATTGATAAAGGTTATCAGGAAGGGGAAGAGTTTTGAGCAAGAGAATTTAGGAGGATGCCGCTTTGTTAATCTCATCGGCGTCGAAGGTTGGCCAGATTAGTACCTCCTTGTTGGTTTTATTGGTGCTATTTTTTGATTTGTTAATGGGTAACTGCAGATTCGTCAGCAGCTATATTATCGGCTAATAGAACTGATAACGCCAATACAACTAATGAAGCAAATGAAACTATGAAATTAAGTGAATTTCCCAAGGACATCAGGAAATACCTGATACCTGAACCGTCAGGGAGCATGTTTTACAGGTGTCTCAAATGCAGGGATAAATTCGGTATTGATCATCTTCTTTATACTTGCCCATCTTGTGGCGGGATATTGATGCTCTACCATCAACCAACAGGACAGACGCAGGCTATAAGGGGTGCTCTGTGGAGGAGGATCTTTGACTATAGGAAGATGCTTAACTTCAATCCCCTTAAGGGTATCTTCCGCTATTATGAGTTCATTGCCCCTGTTATCCCATTGGAATATATACTGTATCTCGGTGAAGCCAATACACCTATTGTTATGGCAAACCAAAGTCTCGAAAAGTTGGTTGGCCTTCCATTCTATTTTAAGAATGAAGGACTGAATCCAAGTCTATCTTTTAAAGATCGGGGAATGGCCTGTGCTCTGAGTTTTTTAAATTTCATCGCAAAAACCAAAAACATAAAAAACCTATTAGCCATATGTGCCTCTACCGGTGATACCTCAGCCTCAGGGGCACTGTATTGCGCATATCTCACTGATTTCATAAGATCTGCCGTTCTTCTCCCAAAAGGGAAGGTCACGTTACAGCAGCTCTCACAGCCCCTTGGAAGTGGGGCAACGGTTTTAGAGATGCCCGGCGTCTTCGATGACTGCATGAGGGTAGTAGAGGAGTTGAGCGAAAACTATAATGTTGCCCTTTTAAACTCCAAGAACAGCTGGAGAATTCTGGGCCAGGAATCATTCGCCTTTGAAATAGCCCAGGTCTTTGATTATGAGGTAGGCGATAAGGTTATAGTTGTTCCAATTGGCAACGCCGGCAATATCACTGCCATTATCAGTGGCTTTTTAAAATTTCTAAAGGCCAATATCATTCCAAGACTACCCAAAATCATCGGTGTCCAGTCAGATCATGCCGACCCCGTATATCGCTATTATCTAGAAGATGACCATTATAGACGGCAATTTGAGCCAGTTACCGTGAGACCGAGTGTTGCCCAGGCAGCCATGATTGGCAATCCTGTGTCCATGCCACGGGTAATTGATGTGGTCAGGGAATATAATCAGGCAGCAGGTGAAAAAAGGATATTTGTCACTCAGGTAACAGAACAGGAGATAATGGATGCCATGATAATAGCAAACAAGAATGGTCATATTGCCTGTACCCAGGGAGGAGAGTCTATGGCCGGGTTCATAAAGGCCATAAAGGGAGGCCTTGTTTCCAAAGGAGAGATAGGTGTACTTGATGCCACGGCCCATGTCCTTAAGTTCTCCTCATTCCAGGAGATGTATCTTGCGAATAGATTTCCATCCGAATTCGAGGTCAAGCCAAGAAAAGAATACAAAAACACTCCTATCTCAGTCCAGCCAGAGGCCCTCAAGAAGGTACCACAGGTTGGAAAGCCACTCCAGGGGAAAGACCTCGATCTCTTCATTAAGGCAAGTGCAGCTGAAATCGCCAGAATCCTGGATCTGAAAGAGAAGTAAAGAATCCACGCCCAGAGACGTGGTGTTCCAAGACCCAAGAAAAGGAAGATGAAAATAATTACAAGATATCTTTATAGGGAATTCCTTACCTTCTTCTTTATCTGCTTGGTTACCTTTCTAATAATCTGTCTTGTGATAGACTTCTTCGGAAACATAGACGCTTTCCTTCAGGCCGGTGTCCCCACAAGTGTGGCTTTTTCATATTTTATCTATCAGATACCTTTTTTTGTCCAGCAGATCATACCTTTTTCAGTCCTCATCTCTGTTATGTTGATGTTGGGCATAATGAGTAAACACAATGAAATACTGGCCCTGAAGGATTCTGGATTCAGCATCTTCAATCTGTCTTATCCCCTAATCGCACTCTCTATCCTTATCGGAATTGGGTCGTTTTTTCTCTCTGAATCCATTGTCCCTATTACTAGCTCTATGGCCAATAATATATGGAATATCCAGGTTGAAAAGAAGGATACGAAAGGGGCCTACAAGTTGTCCCACCTCTGGTACAGGGGCAAGGGTTCCATTTTCCAGATTCGGGCCTACGACAGCAGGAAGAATAAAATTGAGGGTCTTTCAATCTTCTTCTTTGATAGAGACTTCAAATTAATCAAGAGAATCGATGCCAGGAAGGCCAAATGGATTAATGGTAGATGGTATCTTAATGATGGCCTTATCCAAATAATTCAGGCTGATGGCTCAAGGACATCAACGAGGTTTAGCAATCATACAATAAAACTTCCTGAAACACCTAAAAATTTTGAGAAATCCATGAAGGCACCAGAAGAGATGAGCTTTTGGGAACTAAGAAACTATACAAGAAAAATAAGGGAGGAGGGTTATGATTCAACCAGAAGCCAGGTAGACCTCAATATAAAAATAGCCTTTCCCTTCATATCGCTGGTACTCGCTTTGGTGGGAGTTCCTCTTGCCTTGAGAAAGAAAAAAGGCGGGATCTCTTTTGCTATTGCTATTGGTATTGGTATTAGTTTTCTCTATCTCCTGACATTTGGCCTATCCCGGTCTCTGGCCCTATCCGGGGCCTTGCCCCCGATCTTAGGTGCATGGCTGGCAAACCTTCTTTTCTTACTCTTCGGGATTTACCTTATGCTCACGGAAGAGAGTTGAGGGAAGATTTCAGGATGAGGGTATCTCTGCCTCTAAGGCCATAGCTATCTTGTTTTTAAGCTCTGTTAAATCAAAGGATTTGATAACGTAAAAATCTGCCGCAATGGATTTAATGTCTTCCTTGAAGGTGTCGTAGGCAGTACAGAGTATTACCGGCATGTCGTAAAACTTATTCCTGATCTCCTGCAATAGATCAAGACCGTTATAATCAATCATCTTTATATCCAATATAATCAGATCAGGTTTTTCTTTATCTATCCTCTCTGTCAATTTGTATCCATCTGCGGCTGTAATAACCTCATAGCCAGCTTCACTCAACTCCTCAGAGTAGAGCAACCTGATATGTTCTTCATCATCAACAACTAATATCTTGGCCATAGGCAATCTCCCTGTAATTAGAATTGATCAAATAACTCACCAGGCTTACCTTCCATCCCAGCGCCGGATCAAAAGGCTCTTAGTGGCCTCAAATTGGACGCACTCCTCTTCAATAAATTCTTCCGACTCCCTTATTGACATCCTCTCTGTTTTTATCACATATGAAAGGGTCTTACTCAGATATATAGGGATAAGGGAGTCCAAAAGTTCATCAAATCTCCACAGCTTATCCCTATAAGCAATGGCAAAATCGATCAAGGCATTGATCCAGAGATGTGTAGGAAAGTCAAACCGGTCTCGATCCATTTCCTTTATTTCCCGTAATTTATTATGTGTTTCCTTTTGCAGGACCTTCTCCCAAACATGACCGTACCTGTCAAAACCTTCATGAAATTTCTGAAATAGTGTTTTCTTATTGACCCTGATGGCTGGTGGCATCTCAGTTTCTCCAAGGCCAAATCCAAATATTGCGGTTGGCTTACTCCATTTTACACTACTCCAGAAGGGATAAAATTTTATCATCATATTAAAAATGGTCCCTACTACCTGCCTAAACATTTGTCCGAGATCCGAGCCCGGATCCTTTGCCCGGTGAATCTTGGGCCTGCCCATGAAGGCTTGGCAAATGGGGATATTTTCGTTCACAGCAATGGTGGTCATCCAGATATCAATACCAAAATTGGCTACCGCATCTGACCAGGTATCACTTTGAAGATAGATCTGGGCCAATTCTCCACAAAAACCAAAGTCGCCGCCTATGGGCTGTCTGACCCTCCTGCCATAAAGGGAACGTATCATGGGGTACGCGATAGAGTTTGTTATGGTGCCATCATATTTATGTCTCACATAAAGGGGTGTCACATAACCAAAATCCTGGAAGAGGGGTTCACCCAAATGTTTTATCCAGTTTGGCATTATGCTCTTTAGGTCAGCATCAACTACCACCACCCCATGGGCGTCAAGATCGACAATCTTTTTAAAGAGATTTCTAAAATTGTTTCCTTTCCCTTTGATACCTGGTTCCGTTGATAGGTATATCTTTGGTGTACTGGTTCTTATGCCCAGAAATATCTCCTTTGTGCCATCACTGGAGTTATTATCACAGTTTATGATAACCGATTTCATATTTCCAAAGAATGACTGTATTCCTTTGTCCGCCTGGTGGACTGGAAAGGCTATTGAATCTGCCTCATTATAAGATGGTATTGCTACAACAAACTCTGCTTTTTTAATTTTTTCAGGATTAACCTCACGCTCAAACATCTCTTGGCCTCCACAACTATCCTCTTTTCAACTGGTATAATCATAGAATCCTTTACCAGTTTTTCTCCCAAGCCAACCAGCCTCTACATACTTCTTAAGCAGAGGGCATGGTCTATATTTAGAATCACCAAGACCATCATAAATAACCTCCAGTATGGCCAGACAGGTATCTAACCCGATAAGATCAGCCAATGTCAAAGGGCCCATGGGATGGTTCATTCCCAAGGTCATGACATCATCGATGGCCTTGGCTGTGCCGACCCCTTCAAATAGTGCATAAATAGCCTCATTTATCATGGGCATAAGAACCCTGTTGCTAATAAAGCCAGGAAAATCGTTGGCCTCTACTGGTGACTTATTTAGCTTAATGGCCAAATCATGGGTAACGTTTTTAGTCTCAACAGACGTGGCCAAGCCCCTGATAATCTCTACCAATTTCATCATCGGAACCGGATTCATAAAATGCATACCTATCACCTGTTGAGGCCTTTTTGTTGCTCCAGCAATCTTTGTTATAGAGATTGAGGAGGTATTTGAAGCCAGAATCACATCCTGCCCGCAGATTCCATCAAGGGCGATAAATAACCTTAACTTTAGCTCCTCATTCTCGGTTGCAGCCTCTACCACAAAATCCGCCCCCTTCATGTCCGAAATATCAGTAGATCCCTTTACCCGGGAAATGATGGTGTCTTTTTCCTGAGAAGATATCTTTTCCTTTTTTACCATCCTGGAAAGACTACTCTCAATCGCAGCAAAACCCTTATCCACAAACTCTTTTCCTATATCATTCATAATCACCTTGAGCCCATGTGTAGCTGCTACCTGAGCGATTCCCGATCCCATTTGGCCTGCACCAACAACACCCAATATCTTGATCTCCATTTGGCAAGACCTCCTTCGTTACTACTATATATAGGTGCCAAAAATCCCTAAAATCTTAATGTTAAGCTGCAGCAACGTTGTTCTTAACGGTACTTTAGCTCACCCCTTCACTAATAGCATTTCATATCTTAATACAATACCAAAATCAACCTAAAACCCTGGTCCATTTTTTCCTCAAACAGCATTTTACTCCCCATTAGTTTATGGGCTTCCTAGCCCGTGGCACCAAGCTCGCTACCTCGTTCTGTTCCATTTGAGCTTGATGATTCCCCCGGAATCCTGAGCGATATAAATGAATCCATTTGCATCCACTGCTATTCCTTCCTGGTTCTCCCCCGGAAAGGCGTAGGCCCGGAGTACCTTCCCCTCCCTCGTGATTTCGAAGAACGTATTTGTTGCATCGCTCATAACATACAAATGACCGCTTTTCTCATCATAGCAAAGTCCGGAAAGGTCAATGACCCCAAGAGAGAAATACCTGACGATCTTTGCTGTTGCATCCCCGGAAGAGCTACTCCTAAGAGGCACCTCAAGTTCAAAGATGGCAGATGGATCTTCCCTATTATCCAGATCAAGGCCTTGATTGGTAACATAGAATGTTCCGCCTTCCGGGTGATTTGAATCGGGTACGAAGGTGATTGCCTCAATGCCATGGCCCCCAGCCTTAAGAACCATTGCTTCCCTGAAGGTCCTGCTAATGACAAATTCTCGCAGAACCCTGAAATGCTCAGGATCGATTTCAATGATCTTTTCATCGCCCTCGATCGCAATGTACAGGAGACCAGTTGAAGGATCGCATGCTATGCCCTCAAAATCGGCACAACAAATCCTCTTTTGCTTTACCAGGGTTCCATCTCTGTGGATTTCGCAGATATCGCCCTCATCTCCGACAACAAAGAGTGTTTCACGTCCGGGATGAAAAACGATTCCGGATGGTTCCTTGAAATTCACCCGATCAATATTGCCAATCCACTGATGGGGAAAGGGGGTGCTGGGAGAATTCATCCTCTTAATGAAGGTCCCACACCCCAAGAGGAAGGACGGAAGGAGAATAACGAGAAGGCAGCGAAAAATGGATCCCTTTGTATCTGCACTATCCTGTGTTCCCTCACGTTTCACTTTCTTGCCCTGACCACCACAAATGACCCCTCACCATAACCCTTCTTTATCTGCTCAATATCCCTTATTTCTTTTAAAGGGTGAAAAATTGTCTGAGTGAAACTGAAATCCGTGAAGCCCGCGTTTTCCAGGTAATAAACAACCTCATCAACAGAATAGAACGTAGCTATCTTGTAGAACACACTCTCATCTCTATATTTCAGGTATAATTTTCCAAGAGGGCTCTCCTTATCGACAAATCCGACTATGAGATAACCTTGGCGTTGTATCACCCTGTATGCCTCTTTCAATGCTGCTTCTATATCATCCAAAAAACATATGGTGGTAACCATCATGGCGAAATCGAACTGATAATCATCAAAAGGCAGTGCTTCAGCTATACCACAGATAACCTCAATTCCTCTTTTGTGGGCGATTTCCCCCATTTTACGTGCCGGCTCAACACCGATCTTAATGCCCAGCGGAGCCGCGAACTTTCCGCTACCCACACCAATTTCCACGCCTTTGCCTTTTTCAGGCAATTGACTTCTTATTGCGAGTAACTCTGACTTGTAAGCAAATCTGTTTCTCTCAAACCAATCTTCGTATTGAAGTGCATGGTCTTCAAATGGTTTTGTTCTTGGCATAAACCTACCCAAATTACTTGGTGACCATTCCAAATGCATGCGCTTTCTAGGTATCTTTGTCATTCTTTGCCCGCACTTGATTTTTCTGTATGTCAAAAGGTTTGGCAAAAAATAACATTATATAGCTTAAGCGAAATTTTAGCATACTATATCAGTTATGCGTGCCCCGTGCAATGTTTACCCCGTGGAATTTCCGCCATTAGGCGGAACGCCCTACTTAATTCTTTGACTTAACACCTTTGTTGATGTAGTCATAGTGAGAAGAAGTTTTCATTATGCCGGAAATAGAGAAGATAACCTATGTTTCTAATCCCCTTTCCAGAAAAAGAGACGTGGTGAAAGCATCCACAGGTTCTTTTTCTCCGTCAGCAGCCCATTCTGTACGGAAATTTCACCAAACCTTTCCTGATTATACGCCAACCCCACTGGCAAGACTTGCGCATCTTGCAGACATGTTACAGATTGCCGACATCTGGGTCAAAGACGAATCATACCGATTTGGCCTCAATGCCTTTAAGGTCCTTGGCGCCATCCATGGGTTGGCATATTTGGTCGCTCACCGATTGAAGGTGAATGCCCAGGAATTGTGTTTCGATTTACTCAATGCGCGCAGTACAAAAGAAAGGCTGGCTGACACTACATTTGTGACGGCAACAGACGGGAATCATGGCCGCGCAGTGGCATGGGCTGCACAGCAATTGGGGTGTAATGCGGTCGTCTATTTACCAAAGGGAACCTCTGTGGCGAGGTATGAGGCGATCAGAGCACATGGCGCTCAAGTTCTTGTTATTGAAGGCAACTATGATGATGCCGTCCAGCAAGCGGCAGAACACGCCCAGAAACACGGTTGGATTTTGGTGCAGGATACCGCGAGAGAGGGATATGAGGAAATTCCTGTGAAGATCATGCAGGGTTACCTCACTATCCTACACGAGGCCCTGGAGCAGTTGGAGGGAGAAATTCCCACGCATGTTTTTGTGCAGTGTGGTGTGGGTTCTCTGGCAGCTGCCACGCAGGCGTATTTGTTCGAGTTATTTGGTCAGGTACGACCCATATTTGCCGTTGTAGAGCCTACCCGTGCTGCCTGTTTTTATGAGTCTATGTCCGCTCACGACAGGAGACCTAAAAAGCTCAGGGGCAACCTGGATACGATTATGGCAGGTCTGGCGTGCGGTGAGCCAAGTACCTTGGCATGGAAGATACTGCGAGACTACGCTGATGTGTTTGTTGCCTGCCCGGACTATGTGGCAATGAGGGGGATGCGCATTCTCGGCAATCCTCTTCAGGGTGATGACAGAGTTATTTCGGGCGAATCAGGTGCGGTAACTCTGGGTTTGCTTACGCTTGTTCTTGGACAGGAATCCTGCCGACACATTGCTGGGGCATTGAGGCTTAATGAAACGTCAAAGGTCCTACTGCTCTCAACCGAAGGCGATACAGATCCCGATATGTACCGGAAAATTGTATGGGGTGAATGGGCAAAGAATGGGTAAGCCCTTGACATTTTGAAGTCTTCTTTGTTGACGCAGAAGTGTGTTCAGGAATCTTATCAGTAAATCCTCGTTTTACACGGCACACAAGCTAAAGGGAGGTTGCATATGGAAGGAACCCAGGAATACATGGTGAGTTGTGGCACTCGCAAGATTCTTGCTCACCTGCCGATCGAACGGACACGCGTCGTGCCAAAACCGCCGCCTCCGGCGGTGCCACTGCCCGATACTGCGGCAGCGTTCCGCCATGCCTTGGCCCATCCGATTGGTATGCAACCGCTGGAAAAGTTGGTAGGGAAAGGCGCCAAGGTAACCATCGGTGTGTCTGATGGACGGGACCCGCATTACCATCCCGAGGATCAGGATCTGCGCATCCTTGGTCTGCCAATCCTATTGGAGTTGCTGGCACACTATGGTGTCAGGGCCGAGGACATCCAGATCAAAGTCGCCAATGCCCTGCATCGCATGTGGACGCGTAATGAGATGATCCATATCCTCGGGCCGAAGCTGCCTTACACCTTGGGGGGACGGCTCTCATGCATAGACAGCACTGACACGAACCAGTTCGTCAATCTCGGCATGACCAAACGCGGAATGGAGGTCGCTGTGCATCGCTCGGTGTTCGAGTCGGACCTTTTCATTTATATCTCTACCCCTGCCGCTTTCTTTCAAGGAGGCTGGAAATCAATCCTCGTCGGCATGAGTAACTGGGAATCGATCCGCTATCACCATCGGCCCTGGCCCTTTGCTTCTGGGCACTCGGTGCAGGATCCCAAGAAAAGCTCATTTCACAAGCTGCTGAACGAGATGGGCGGCCTAGTTGATGATGAGCTAGAGCGGCAAGGGCGTCCACCAATCATGAAGATCGAAGGCGTGCTGACTACTCGCAGACCGCAGAAATACGCTGCCATCGACGCAGGCCTGATCACCCCGGTGCGCGAGATGCACCTCGACTTGCTCATCTCCCAGTTGGTGACAGAGGTGGAAGGGCAGACAGACGTGCTATTGGTTGGTATGCCCGACGGAGACACCTATTCGCGCCTGTCGATTTTCAATCCGATCCACTGTCGCAATAAGGCACTCTCCGCTCTGTTCAATGCCTATCACGAGAACCCATTGGTGCGCAAANGTGGCATCTTCATCGTGGCAAACCCGTTTGAGCCGAAGTTCAGCATGCTCAATCATCCCTCCTATTACGCCCTCTACCATGAAGTTCTACCTACCATGCAAGACCCGGTGAAGGTCTGGGATACCTACGCTGAAGAGTACGCACACCGGCCAGAATTTGTCCATAAATACCGTAACGGTTTTGCCTTTCATGGTGCCCATCCGATCATTCTCTACTGCCAGGGTCTCTACGCCCTGAACCACCTGGGTGGAGTATTTGCTGCAGGGGTTTCCAATGAGAACAGTGAGGTGGCACGGCGTCTGGGATTTGAGCCGTTCCCTACGATTGAGGCGGCCTTGCGTGAAGCGGAGATGCGCCTTGGAAAAAACTGTACAATTACCTATCACCCGAATCTGGAGGAGGGGTTGTATTTCACCCGGGTGCACGTCAACACACAATGAATGAATTTGGGCTCGGGTCCTGACATTGGACGAATTAGAGAGCCCACCTCACAACGGTGTGGAAATATGAGGCTGAGTTCTTGAGGAACAAAAGATACGGTTTACCGAGACATAATTTCTGCCTATAGGGCGCATCACCGCCAGCGTATGGATCTGGTGGGGCATGCACTCAAGAAAAGACCTCAAGGCCGCGTTTGCCTCTGAGTGCTAGGGGCGTAAGCCCATGGGTGGCTATTCAATCAAGTGAGAATCTGCTTTGGCGTTACCGTGAGTTGCCATGCCTTTTGCCATGGCTTCTGATTGACACACAACCCCCTTTATCCTATACTGGCCTCAGCAAAAAAGAGGTCTTGTAAGCTCTCAAGGCTCACCAGACTTAGGTGTATTTTATGAATCTCTGAATACAGAGAGGGAGGATGGTATGGTGATGATATTCGAGCAGTTGGAAACCCATGGGTGTGAAGAGATTGCATTCTTTCACGATAAAGAAACTGGTCTCAAATCCATAATAGCTATTCATGACACTACCTTGGGGCCAGCGTGGGGCGGTACCAGGCTGTGGGACTATGGGAGTGAAGAAGAAGCCCTGATCGATGCGCTGAGACTCTCCAGAGGCATGACCTACAAAGCATCTATTTCAGGTCTAGATGTGGGCGGTGGAAAGGCAGTCATAATGGCTAAACCCGAGCAGAAAACAGAGGCACTGTTACGGGCCCATGGGAGATGTGTAGAGACATTTAAAGGAAGATTTTTGACAGGTGAAGATGTGGGCATTGGAGTTGAAGATGTGGAGATAATGCGCAAAGAAACAGAGCATGTAGCGGGAACCAAAGGGGTTGGGGATCCTTCTCCATTTACGGCTCACGGTGTGATCTGTGGCATGCGGGCTTGTGCCAAGGATGTATATGGAAGCACGAGCCTATCGGGTTTAAAGGTCTCCATACAGGGAGTAGGCCATGTTGGCTACAATCTGGCCCGGGAACTACACGAAGACGGGGCTGAGCTTATCGTTACAGACATACGAGAGGAGTTGACGAAAAGAGTCTCTCAAGAATTCGGGGCACAGGTGGTGCCTCCGGAAGAAATTTATGCAGTCGATTGTGATATTTTTGCGCCGTGTGCCCTCGGTGCTATTATAAATGACGAGACTATCCCACAGCTCAAGTGTAAGATAGTTGCCGGTGGTGCGAACAATCAACTCAAAGAGAACCACCATGGAAGACTGTTATACGAAAAAGGAATACGGTACGCACCAGATTATGTGATAAATGCAGGGGGATTGATCGTAATCTACATGGAGTCAAGACACAGTCCCCTGGACGAAACAATGAAAGAGATAGAACAAATAGAGGAAAGGATAGGTAAGATTATCTCAATGTCTAAAGAATATCACAAGCCGACATATGAGATAGCTCACCAACTTGCAGACGAAAGGATTGTGAACAAGAGGAAAGAGCAGGTGGCGAGCAGGGAAGCCTGATCTGGAAGTTCTGCGCTCAGCTTTTTGGCAATTCAAAATGGCCAAGCATAGGTTGATCAGCTCCCAGATAATCTGCTATTTCCTTGCCCCTACAGCCACATTTTTCTTTATCCAAGAGGAGTATTGTACCCTTCGTTTTCCTGCTCTTTTTTAAAAACCTATCCCCTGATTCCTCCTTTCCCACAGCATCATGGCGGTGATTATACTTGACACACAGCCGCCTTTTTCCTATTTTCCATTCCTCGGAAGGCAAGGTATTACTGCGTGGACATTTCTCCATAATAGAGAGACTTGAGGTGATTATGATGCGGGTACGGCAGCCTGGAAAAGTTCGAGAGAGACTGTGGCGTTTGGGGCGTGAAGAGTCATGCGTCTATGTGTTGGAAGGGAACAAGGAGTCCATGATCGTCAACGGGGGCATAAGTTACCTGATGCCAGATCTGCTCCGGCAGTTTGAGGCATTCGGCATCGAGGAGTCTCGGATCACAAAACTCCTGATCCTCCACGCCCACTTTGATCATGTGGGTATTGTGCCCTTTTTCAAACGTCGCCATCCGGGCTTGGAGATCTACGCCTCAGCGCGTGCCTGGGAAATCCTCCAAATGCCAAAGGCCATCAATACCATCAACGGATTCAGCCGCAGTGTTGCAAAACAGATGGGAAAGGAGGAGGTCTACACCACCTGTGATTTGGACTGGGGGGATGAGATCACAGGGACAGCCGTCTCAGAGGGAGATCGTATTGATCTGGGGGATCTTGAGGTCCGCGTCTATGAAACCCCGGGCCATTCCTCGTGCTCTATCTCGGCGTACGTACCCCAGCTCAAGGCACTCTTTGCCTCAGACGGCGGGGGAGTCCCATACAAAGAGACAATCATCGCATCCGGAAACTCCAATTTTACCCAATATCAGCAGAGCCTCGAGAAGCTCAAGGATCTGGATGTGGAATACGCCTGCGCTGACCACTATGCTTACATAACTGGAGATGAGGCCAGGGATTTTATCCACCACTCTATCGAGCGTGCCAGGCAGCATCGCGCATTTGTTGAGGAGATCTATCTGCGCACAGGGGATATCGAAACCACAGCCCGGGAAATGGTCATCGGTTTTTCCAAAGAAAATCCAGACTACATGCTATCTCCAGATATCCTTGAAGGGGTGTATCGCCAGATGGTTCGGCATATCGCGAGTGCCATGGAAGATTGCTCAAAGCCTTCAGATGGTAAATTGTGACACGTGAGCCGGTAGGTTTGACCTCGGCCTCTAAAATTTGATAATGCTACTATTACAAAATGCTCCAATAGGATGAACCTAGGGGCTTCGCCCCAACTCGAATATTGGAATGGTGGAACGTTGGGTTAAAAGGGGTCATGGCATAGGGGGTTGCCACCAAAGGATCCACAATTTCATTTCGTGGTATAAATTCGGCATCGTTGAATGAGGGGTTAGTACGGCCAAAACCGCTGGCGCTCAAGGGAGCCTAAGGGCCGATTTTTCTTGACTTGCAGATGGTTTTGCTATTACCTTAGGTAACGATTTTCCTTTCAGTCGCTTAACTCTATTTATAGGTTAACCCATGAAAAAACCTCTCAAAATGAGCCCGGCTGGCTCCTGACAGAACTTGGCTATTCTGTGAGGAGTCTGAGGTGTCATCTCAATTAGGCCGACCTAACCATAAGGCTGGGATGGAAAGTGACGGAAATACCGGGGTAACGGTGTTCCTGGCCGATCAGAATGTGCGCTTTTGTCAGAAAGTCGCTGACAGGGGCTATATAATAGAGAAAGGAACCATTCAATATCAGGATGAGATGAAAAACATATTGGAAAATGAGGAGATAGTGAAGAAGTATCTTACGGTCTAAAGGACAGAACTTACATGGAGGTAATTATGGTTTCCTCAAAATCCTCTGAAGATCCTCAATACTATGCAAAAGAGATTGAGACTATGGATCGGGAAAGGCTGGAAGGGCTACAGCTCGATCGGTTAAAATGGCAGGTGAAGCGATGCTATGAACTTTCGGAGTTTTATCGGGAGCGGTTTGATAAGATTGGGCT
>JGI24422J19971_10000066_pt1 | contig 44383 bp, 48 predicted proteins | sample DeeMarSWOR152_54_FD_19971 | JGI IMG/M metagenome (IMG submission 19971) | reverse complement strand
TCTATCTACACAAATTGCTTGTTGAATGTAATAGCAGATTACTTCGGTTAGCCATGCCATAGAAAGGGCTCTAACTAGGTCAAAAGCAGAATATGAGAAAAAAGAGGAAGGTTAGAGCTTCAGAGTTGAAGGCGGATTATTGATATATTCTTCTGTAAAGCCTAATCTCTTTAAACCATCTCTGATATTATGTTTTGCTCTTGAAATCTTCTCTTTATCTGTAATACTAGTGTTATCTAGTTGTTCAACGCTAATCGTAGACAGCCCATTACTGTTTCGTGGTGTGGATGTAATTCTTCTATTTTGGTTTTTTTTGGCATGTCCACAACCAAAACTTAGTTATTTCATTTGACATTTTAAGCCTTCTTCTAAAGGCTTATACATAGAAATCAGACTTACCCTTTGAAGGAGTTGAAGATATGACAAAGAAGGAAATCAGAGAGAAAATAGACGAGGAAACTCTAAGGAAGACATGTGAAAGATTTAAGGAGATTGAAGGAATAGCAAGTTATTATGATGTTGCTCTGGAAATTGTAGATACCTATCCGTTACAAGCATCAATTATAATCTTGGCTGTCTGGAACACTCCTAGATTCAGATATATGGCAAGTGACACTCAGAATCTCTTTGAATTACAAAAAGCCATAAAAGATTGTGAGCCTTTTTTTGGAATGGTTAAAGGCAGAAATCTTAAGGCAGGCTTTGATGAGATTGGAGACACAGTGAGAAAAATCTATTCCACACTTTCAAAGGTTAAAGGTGTTGAATATACTGGTGCATCTAAGGTGATGCATTTGCTTAATAGAGAGTTGTTTGTGATGTGGGATACATATATCAGAGATGACCTTGGTTATGGCACGACAGATGAAGATTACCTCAACTTTCTAAAAGAGATGCATAAAAGATTCCAAAACCTAGAGTGGAGCATGCCCAATAAGACTCTTGCAAAGGCGATAGACGAATATAATCAAGTAACGATAACCTTTCCAATAAGAGAAAAAGAGAAGAGGAAGGTTAGGCTTTAGGTTTCTCTTTAGCCTTTTAGGTTTGAAACATATTAAGAAATTGAGCACATAGAGTTTTCAGAAACTCGTTCAAAAAGGGTTTTGACAGATTCATGTGTATTGTGTAAACGACTCTAAAGCTTTGAAATCAACATGGAGAGAATAACCCTAAATTAAGGTTCTTTCATGGTTTGGTAAGCTCTAACCGACCTATCGTAGGTTTTCTCAATTTCAGGTGGAAACAGGCATCCTGGAAGTTCATTTCTTTCTTTATGGTAAAGTATACATTCGCAGCATTTTCCTTTCTTTTCGCAAGGTTCGTAGGTGCAACCACAGTTTGCCAAGTTGATTTCTAAATTAGGGCATGACTTCCTTACACTCATTCTAACTTCATCCTTTTACTGGGTCTTTTTTTCTTGTGTTCCATCAGATCTGACGCTGTTTGCTTCTCCTAAACCGTAGCTTTCTAAACTTCAATTTTGCCGTCAAGATCTTCTCGGTGCCAAATATTCTCGCCGCAATATAGAGCACTACAACAGTAAAGATTGACATGTAAACAATGCCTATGACAGCGGTTAGGTAGTCGCCAGTGAAAGCTACGTTTGATGCAAGCATGGGATGCGTGAACGGTATCGCGAGTAAAACAATCATCAAAGGAAATGGCAAGGAATAGATGTCGGTGAGCATCGTAAAAAGCATTGGAAACACAAATAACATGGTCAAAGGTCCCACTAAGGCTTGGGCACCCCTCACATCTTCCGCGAAAACAGAGATTGAGATTGCTAACGCTAACGCTGAAATCAGTGACATGAAAAGTGAGGCCCCAAGAAGTAACAATGATATCGGTGTTGGAGCCAACCCTATAGCTGCAAGGTCTACACCGATTTCGGCTGGCATCATTCCCATAAAAGAGTTCATATAATAAATGGCGCCTACAATGTAGGCTACCGCGCCTACAACTGCAACAATTATAGAACCAGTCATCTTTCCAGCTAGAATTGTGAACCTGTTGATAGGTAAGGTCAACAAAGTTTCCAATGTCTTTTCCTCTTTTTCCGACGCAACAGACGTGGCTGCAAGTTGCATAGCAAAGATAAGCAACATCATTATACCTATCGGCATTCCCATGGACTGCGACATCATAGCACCGAAAAGGGCACTTGGATGAATGTTGACGCTTTTTCCTTTAATTATCGATTTCTCAGACATCTGTATGGGATTCAAAATATTTTTTGGGTCTTCTTCAGGAAACTTTTCAAGAACTTTTCGAACAACCAGACCTTCTTCGAATGTCTTCAATAGAACACTTATCGTCGAGGAACTGGTAGACTCAGCTATGCCCCCACCCCTGAACACAGTGTAAACATCTAGTTCTGCATTTAAGCCCGCCGTGATGTTGTTGCTGAACCCAGAAGGTATGACTACAAGCCCAGTGAGGTTTGATTGCTGAACATAGTCAACCGCTTCAATGAAGCTTAAATCATTGACTTCAACAATTGTAACGTTCAGAGCTATCAAGAAATTCGTGAGGTTGGCAGCAACAGGACCTTTATCAAGGTCCATCACTGCGATTGAAATACTTCTCATGCCTTCTTCTGCTGTCTCCATTGCAATTTGAACCGCTAATCCCATGATTGGAAACATCAACGCTGGAACTAGGATTACGCCTAGAAGGATTTTGGGATCTCTAATTAACTCCTTAACTTCCTTAATGATAACGTTGCCTAAACCTCTAAACAAGGCCAACCACCTTAGCAAACACTTCTTCAAGATTTGATACATTCGCCTTTTTCTTAAGTTCTGCTGGAGAGCCCTCAGCTATTATCCTGCCTTTATTTATGAGCGCCACTCTGTCGCATAGATGCTCCACTTCAAGCATGTTATGACTTGAAAGGAGCACCGTAACTCCTTCTTTTTCCACATATTGTTTTATGATCCCGCGGACATGAATCGAATGAAGAACGTCCAATCCACTGGTTGGTTCATCCAGCACTGCAAGCTTAGGCTTTGTCATGAGAGCTCTTGCAACGAGAAGACGTCTTTTCATACCCTTGCTGTACGTCTTCACCTTATCCCTCAGGCGATCTTCTAATCCAGAAATCTTTGCTGCAATCTCAACAGTTTCCTTGAGGTCTTCTTTATTTTCGGTGGTAAATTTAGTCATAAACTCCAAATACTCGTACCCTGACAAATTTTTGTAAGCCCCTGCCTCTTCGGGAAGATAACTGATGAGCCTGCGAACCTCTAAAGCCTCGTCGACCACATCATGATCAAACACTTTTACGGTACCTGAAGTTGGCAGCAACAAGGTTGAAGCAATCCTAAGTGCAGTTGTCTTACCTGCACCATTTGGACCAATAAGACCGAAAATCTCTCCTCGCTTAACGTTAAAGCTTAAACCGTCAAGAGCCTTGATTTCTCCGAAGTCCTTGACGACATCTCTGGCTTCTACAGTAAATTCCATGCTGAATCCTCTGCTTGCAGAGAGAACACCGCGAACACATTTATTAGCATGTCGCAGGATACCATGCACAAAGAAAGGGAAGTTAAGTGTTTTATAACTTTGTCTTTCTTAGCAAATGAAGCGACGTTTTTGTATCTCCATCAATTCCATAGCTTTTTTGCGTTCTGCTTCTGAGAAGGCGGTTCTGATTTCCTTCCAATAATTGTGGTAATTGTCTGCAAGAATACCGACGTGAATAGTTTCTTCTTGGTTGCTGTAAGGCTCCTCGAAACCTTTGTTCAGTCCCAATAATCGTACTATTCTTCCTGTCAAAGATCCTTCTTTTAGTGGCTTTATCCTTTTCATTTTTATCACCATGAGAATATACAGCTGAGAGGAGGAACATAGGTATTGTGCCGTCGTCTGACGTGTACGACATATCGTCATATGACGCATATACTTATAAATAGAGCAAAGCCAAGTTTTTACCTATGACACTATTTGAAGTTGTGTTGAAGGTAACGTTTGATTCTTTTTTCACGGATTTGTCACGGAGATTTCCGTCTGCAAAGATATTCATCTGGTGCAACGGAGAAAACGATGTCGTTGAGGTGATTGTGAAGAACCCAGAAGAGTATCCCCTTGTTATGGAACAGATACGTGCAAGTAACATTCTCGATGTTGTTGAGGAATCATCTGATAACTATAGCTTCTACTTAAACATTCACAAGTGTAATTGTATGAAGCAAAACACAATAGTCAGACATATTGGGACATTAGACCTTCTCAACATCTTCCCAAACTTAATAGAAAACGGCTGGGTATATCATCGTCTTATAGTATTCAGACATGAAGACTTAGGAGAGCTTCTGCGACGCCTTGAGAAGTGGGGATGGGTTTTCAAGATCTTGCGCAAAATTCCTTTCAATGGTTTTATTGCAAGTTCGTTGACGCTTACTGCTGACGCCTTATTTTCGGATTTGACTGAGAAACAGACTGACGCTTTGTTAACGGCACATAGAAATGGTTACTACAAGCTGCCAAGAAAAGCTGATATTCAAACAATAGCTGCTAAAAAGCGAGTGCCGAGAACAACATTTCAAGAACACCTTAAGAAAGCCGAAAACAAACTTGTCACAGCCCTAGTTCCCTATGTCCAACTGTTTAACCACGCTTCCCCGGAGAAAAGAAAAAGTCTCAAAATACATACCTAGAGCCTAAAGCTGGAGAAATACATTATGACGGAAAATATGAAGATGATAGGCTATTGTGGTTACAACTGTCACTTGTGCGCGGCTCGATCTGAAGATCCTGTTATTAGGCAAAAGATGGTTAACGGTTGGAGGAAACTTTTCGGTCACGAAAATTATACTGCAGAAAATGTCAAATGTGACGGCTGCTTGAGTGATGGTAAAATCGCGGATAAACAATGTAAAGCTCGCCCCTGTGCAAGAGAAAAAGGTGTAAAAAATTGTGCCTATTGCGATGAATTCCCCTGTGACAAATTGAAACCTTTAATCCCATCAATCTTCTTTGCTACCGAGGAAGAATATAGCTTATGCATGAGACAGTTCGACTGTAAACCAAACTTAGTTAAGATACTCATCGACATAAAGAAACCGCCTTTTTGGTTGCAACAGCATTCCAATGCTTCGAAAAATCCTAAGAAATAACTCAAGTTTAAGAAAAGACATTTATCTTTGCGCCAAAATTATCCGCGAATATCTGTGCATACCCTTATCTCAGCAAACAGCTCTCTTTTTGCTTTGCATATAGGACAGATATAGGGTGGTTCTTCGCGGAAGCAGACGTAGCCACATTGTTTGCAGTACCACATTTTCAATTTAGTTTTAGAAGGTTTTTCCATGAAAGTGCCATTTCTTTCAAATGGCTTTTTCGAAGTCTTTCCAGAAACTTCGTAAGCTCTGGCTTGTTTTTCCAGAGGTCGACGCTCCGGAATTGGTTGTATTGGAGTTTTTCCTTCGAACACATCCTTTCTAACATAGAGCGTACAGTAGCAGTATCCATACTCTTCCACGTCTGGGTCTCGATAGTCGCATGGGCATATTATGTCTCTGTCAAACTCCAATTTTCCAGAGGCAAGTCTACATGGACATGAAGGATAGCCATATCGCTCTTCGTTTTCCTCAAGTCCTTCAAGAAGGTTTTGGAGAAATTTGGGGTCGGGGTTTAAGTAGTAACCATGGCTTTTTGCATCGCTTTCTGCTCTTTGTCTCACTTTTTCTAAGGTTATCAAATCTCTAAGGCCTCTCTTATTTTATCTTCTTGAAACCCAGTGATCAAGATTTTGTTGTCTATGATTATTGTAGGATAGCTGAGTCGTCCTCCATGGTTTAGAATATCACTTCTTATTTTTTCTCGTTCTTCGTTGCTACATAGGTCAGCATCCACATATTCATATTCGATGTTTTTATTTTTCAAAAATTTCTTCGTACGTTTACACCATGCACAGGTGCTTATTGCATACATGAGAACTCTATGCTTGTTGTTTCTGCCCGGAACTTTTATGGCTCTCATTTTTTTGCTCTCTTAGTTGTGTGTGTCTCTCATTACTTAGTAGGGAGTTTATAGTGATGCTCAATGAGATGATGATACTGTTCTGGTGTCATAAGGGAGCGAAACGCCCTTTCTACTACCTCGCTTAGAGCAGGATGGATATGCATTCCATGAATTATCGGGTCTGCCGTCTGCTCAGGGGTGTACATGAGATTTATTATCTCTTGTATAAGAATGGAGGCATGCGGTCCAACAATGTGTGCTCCTACGACCTTCATGGTTTCCCTCTCAACGATGACCTTGACAAAATAATCTTTTACCCCCATAGCTTCTCCTTTAGCGGTNTCCTGATACCTCTGTATTCCAATTAAAACTTTGTCTTTGCCGTGTTTTTCTATTGCCTCCTTTTCTCCAAGTCCGACACTTGCAATCTCGGGGTGCGTGAAAATAGCATGTGGTATGGCGTGGTAGTCAACCTTTTCCCTCTTTTTCAGTATGGCATTGTAGTATAATACCTGCGATTCGTAGTTTGCCACATGCTTAAACTGGTAGTTGCCATTTGCGTCACCTATGGCCCAAACATTTGGTTTTGAGGTCTCCAGATATTCATTAACAATGATCCATCCTCTTTCGTCTATTTTTATTCCCCCTTTTTGTGGATAAAGTATGTCTGTGTTTGGGCCTCTTCCCGTTGCAACCAGTATTTCTTCCGCTGTTATTTCTATTTCTTTTCCATTCTCTCTGTTAACAGCAACTAGTTTTTTCTTATCCGTTAATGTTTTTTCAGCCTCCCGCACTTCATGGTTAGTGATAATTGTCATGTGCTTTTGCAACTCTCTTTTAACTAGTGCTGATGCTTCTGGTTCTTCTTGTGGGAGAAACTGTGGGTTTCTGCCAATTATCGTAACTTTTGATCCCATAGCTGAAAAGAAGTGACCGTATTCTGCAGCTATGTACCCTCCTCCAACGACGGCGACACTTTCAGGTAGTTGATTCATTTTAAGAATTGTATCACTAGTGTGATAACCTACTTTTTCGAGCCCCTGTATTGGAGGGATTTGGGGTTTTGATCCTGTGCAAAGAAAAATCATCTTTGATGTTATAGTATCATCGCCCACCTTTAATGTGTACGGGGCGGTAAATTCGGCTACATCAGGATAGTAATCTATGTTTTTGGAATGAGAAAGCCCTTCTTTTATCATGTTTATATCTCTATAGATAAGGGTCCTCATCCGTTCCATGACCATCTCAAAATTTATTTTACTGATATCAACATCTATGCCGAATTCCTCTGCCCCTTCAATCGTTCTCACTAATTCAGCAGGATACAGCAACATCTTTGACGGTATACAACCCCGTGTTAGACAAATCCCACCCGGCTCATCCTTATCAACGACGGCAATCCTAATGTTTGGATCCTCTTGAATCAAGATATCTATAAAGTTCATGGCAGAACCCGAGCCTACTACTATCAAGTCGTATTCCTTCATATCGAACACCACTGGTTTGGCAATATTGAGAAAGTTGTATTTGAACCTTGATTTTTCGCTCGCACGGGGCGTGCACAGCCGCAAAGGTTAGCTTATTCTGTCCAGTAAACCCATCCATCTGGGCCTTTAGTGCCTTTCAAGGCGCCTTTTTTTACCCTGCGAGTCAAAGTATTTGCAATTATGCCAGCATTGCCTTTTGTTGAAATCGCTTTGGTCTCTAATGCTTTCGCCACATCTTCTCTTGTTCTCTTATTCGGGAGTTTGAAAAATCCCTCTTGAATTAAATTGTCAATTGCAGGCGCCCAGATTTTAGGCGCGCCCCCATGTGCACGCCATTTCTCTTCTAGGGTCTTTGCAGCAGACGCGAATTTTTCATTGAGGCTTTCAAAGGAGGTTCCTACGATCTCGATTTTTTCTAAGTCTCCTTCTCCGAGACCTCTCTTCACGAATTCTTGTATCACTGGCATTTTCTCAGGCTTCAAGCCAGCAAGAGTAGCTCCAACTGTTTCCACAGCAACCGCATCCCTGCCAACCAAAAGAGTGTTCATGCGCACGGGTAAGTCACCTGCGCCGTGCCAGAAGTATGTGCCATCCATCACAGCAAGATCTATTCCACCTATAGCTTCATAAATGTCCGCTAGGAGGGGGCAAAATATCTCGGTCTTGTGAAACTTTGCTTTCTTTGGGGTTGGAATACATCCGAACAGATTTTTTAGGATACTTCCTTTCTCGAAACTGCGAAGTATGTGTGTGTTTACGAATACGTTAGGTTTGAAGAGTATATGTGACAAGTTCATCTCTTGATCAGCAAGCCTTACTTCTTTAGTCTCTGTATCGTCTGAAAGGTTGAAGGACACTACTCGCTCGGTGAAAAGATCCCTCCAAATTTGAAGTCTTTCTGAGCCTTTTCCTCGGTAATTGTCTGATTCAGCCAAGAAAATCCTTGGAGTTTCATTGAAGCTATTAATGATGGCGTCGACCATGCTAACTGATGTATGGTTCTCTGCTTTGTGACTGAAAACTCCCACTTTAACAACCACAGACCTTTTAGCAGTGTTTAAATCATCTATCCCCCCGATTAGACGGAGGGCTTGCTTAAACGACCCCGCAACATTTCCGTTAAACTCGATTATAGCAACTTTTGAAGTCAAAACTACACCTCGTTCAAATACAGAAAGCACCGTTTTGGTGAACCCTTGTCGAAGATAAATCTTCCTATCAAGGCGAATCAGTTGTTCATCTCAATTGAATCTTCCTTAGCCTCCAAAAACTCAAGTAACTACTTTTCTGGTCAGTGTCTAACATGGTAGGAAATCTTTGGATAGGCACACGCGAGTGTCTTTTCCCTTGATGAAGAGATTACCAGAAACAGGGAATAAGCCGTCTTACTCTAAATTTCACTTGCATTTCCTTTGCCATCTCTTGCATCTTTGAAAGATCAACTTCAGGAACTGTAACAGCAGTTATTTCCAAATCAAATTTCCTGCTGGCTTTCTCAATAAACTCCCAAATACTTTCGTACGCATCTTCAAAGTTTGGTCTGCAAATCTGAGTATATGTAGGTTTATCATGAGCATTTAGACTCACGTTTATTTTATCCACCCCAGCTTCTTTCAGTTCTTCCACTACAGCTCTCTCTTGGTTTAACAGACAACCTTGACCATTAGTGTCGATCCTCACAACGTTCCCATGATATTTCTTTATCCACTTCGTCACCTTGATAATGCAGTCTAGTCTTTCTAAGGGTTCTCCAAAGCCGCAAAAGACAATTTCATCCCAATTTTTTCTGTTGATAACTTTCTGTAGTTCTGTTATGACTTCTTCCGGAGATGGTTCCTGCCTTAACTTTAAGTTAAAACCTCTCAAAGTGTGTGTGAAATTCCTAAAGCAGAAGTAACAGTTGTTGGGGCATCTGTTAGTTATGTTGAGGTATAGGTTGTTTCCGAGCAAATAGGCAATGCTGGGCCTTCTTGTTTTCAAGGGCATGGCATTCCATCTCTAATTTAGAAAACTGAAAAAATAATTGTTATCAGTCCAGCTATCCAACAGTAGTAGGCAAAAAGATGAAACTTCTCCTTCAACACAATCTTCAACAATAACTTCAGAGATAAATATCCCACAACCATTGAAACGACTACACCAAACAACAAAGCAACTGCGTTTAACTCGCCTACTACCAAATCTTTTGATTCCATAGCAGTTGCACCTATTACTGCAGGTATCGACAGTAAAAATGAATACCTAAAAATCACCTCCTTTTTGACCTTTCTCAAAAAACCAGTGGATAGCGTGATGCCACTTCTTGAGATGCCAGGCGCAATCGCAACACCTTGTGCGACACCTATCAACAGAGAATCCCAATAATTGAGTTCCCTACCGTCCTTTCGCAGTTTAGAAGAATAAAGGATAAATCCAGTTATTATTAATGCGGCACCAACTGCCAGTGTACAATTGAAGAGGAATTGGAAGAAATCGTGGAAGAAGAAACCAATGAGAGCCGTTGGGATGCTTCCTAAGGCGATATATAACGCCAATTTTCCCTCTTCACTTTCGAAGTCTCGTTTATACAAGGCTTTAGCAATTGCTATGATGTCTTTTCTAAATGAGACTACAACTACACATAGTGTTCCAACATGCAAAGATACGTCAAAGATTAATGGAACTTCTTTTAGACCAAGATATTGCTGCACGATAACTAGGTGTCCAGAGCTGGATATTGGTAGCCATTCCGTTATTCCTTGAATGATTGCGAGAATCAGAATTTGAATCAGGTCCATAAAATCCAATACCCCAGTGTTTGTTCATGTTAATATGAATATCTCGCTTGAAAAGAGATTGTTTTTGGTTTGAGCAAATAATTATTCCTTGCCCATACTTTTCATCCATTTGGCTACGTCTCTCAACGTCGGATTCGGGGTTACGTCAATGACTGGAATATCTAATGTGCCCAGTCGGATAATCGGTTTGTACTCAGGCATTAAGGCATATATTATGTCTTCCCAATAGATTCTGCCATCCAGAAACTCTTTCATCACAGAATCTGTTGTAGGTGGCAAAAGCGAATACGAAAACACTACGCCTTCAGCCCATTTAAGAACCACAGGTTCTCCAGTTCTAATTATAGTGGCTATGGTGGTCGATAAGGCTTCCATTGAAGGATATTTCGTACACTCCAGAAAGACTACCTCTTTAGGAGGACGAAAAACAATCTTAACCATTACGAATCTCTCCTCGCGACTCTCCTATTGTAGAAAACTCCAAGTTTTTAACCTTTTTATCTCCTATTTTCTCAAATGAAGCCAAAATGTAGGATTTTCTCGACTTATACCAAAGATGCGGCTTGAAGACTGACTAAACGATAATTTTATTAGTAACTTCTGGTTAAAATCAGGAAAGAGGTGAATTGCGTGCCCAAGAAGAAGGTAAAGAAGAAAGCCACCAAGAAAAAGTAATAACAAAGGTATAAGCTTCTTTCAATAGAATTTCCACCTCGTTTTTCTTCTATTTCTTAAAAACCATGCCAATAACCATGTATTTTGACGAATAAACATTTCTTGAGGCTTTATCTTAATAAAAGATGGCAACAATGATGTTAGTTACCATGCATGGTCATGCATTTATAGTTTTACATTTAGCGAAGTTGAAGCCCCGGGCGGGATTTGAACCCGCGACCAACAACTTACGAGGCTGCCGCTCTACCGGTCTGAGCCACCGGGGCCCACTCTATGAAATGAGGAAACGCACATTTTTAAGACGTTCGGACACACATTAAGCAGAGAGGGCTTTTTCTTGAGATTAGTAGAGAATCTTGGCGAACGAAAAATAATCGAAACAATTCTAAGACATTTGGATTTACCACCCAACATGCCAATTTCCTTCGGGGACGATGTGTCAGCTGTGGACGTAGGACATGGAACCCTTGCTGTGATAAAAACAGACATGCTTGTCGGTAAAACCGATGCACCGCCTGGTATGAGTTTTTGGCAAGCCGCCCGCAAAGCAGTGGTCATGAATGTAAGCGACCTCGCCGCAAAGGGGGTTCAACCCATCGCCATACTCGCTTCACTTGGAATACCCACAGGCTTGACCGAGAGGGACATTGAAGAAATTGGTAAGGGACTAAATGCTGGAGCACGAGAATACGACGCCTATGTTTTAGGTGGAGACACTAATGAGGCTTCTGACTTGATAATCAGTTGCGCCGCCTTCGGAACCTGCAAGAAAAAACTTTTAATAAAGCGAAGTGGTGCCAAGCCAGGCGACCTGGTAGCAGTAACAAACTTTTTTGGAAAGCCCCCTGCTGGCCTAAAAATCCTCCTTGAAAGATCCTCAGTTCCTAAAAAATTAGAGAAAGCACTTGTTGACTCGGTTCTACTGCCACAAGCTCGACTTAAAGAAGGTCTGACTCTCGCTCAAACCAGAGCCATAACGGCTTCCATCGACTCCAGCGATGGACTAGCATGGAGCCTACATGAAATCTCCCGAGCCAGCAACGTAGGTTTTTTTATCGACAATCTCCCAATTGCGAGAGAGGCAGAGGAATTCACAAAAATCCACAATCTTAACCCTACAGAGTTGTGTTTGTACGGTGGAGAAGAATACGAACTTGTTCTAACAATTAACCCAAAATTTTGCAAAAAGGCAAAGGACGCCGTACATGAAGTTGGAGGCTCCTTAATAGAAATCGGAAAAGCAACAAAAGAAAAAACCCTAATTCTCAAAAACAACAAAAAAACTCTAGAAATAAAACCAAAAGGGTGGGAGCACTTCAAATCTAGAATATGAACCTCACGGACGGTTTTCACATGGTCAAATCATATGATGTCGGCAGCTTGCCCTTTTTCGGTGATATGGAGAAGTTTTCCAAGGATGCAGAGCATTTTCTTTCTCATTCGGGAGATGGTCTTACTAGATATTTTGAGGAAACAGTAGTCACAAGTTTCATTGATAAAGTTAAGACTGACATTGACATCCCAAACTATCCCCAGTTTAGAGACATGAACAAAATGTTTTTCAAAATGATCAATGGTGTAGAGCAAAGCAAAACTGGGTATACGCAAACTAACGTTTTATCTGTAAATACCGAGAAAAGCCAAATACCCGAAATAGTGGCAATTAAAAAGAACTCTGAAAAAATATATGAGAGAATAAGAACCCCCTATGAAGCTAAAATCTGCGTCACGGGTCCCTACACCTTATCATCATTTCTCGCATACCGGACTAGTGAAACATTCACCAATTTAGGAAATGTGATTTCCCAAATCATTGAAAACAACGTTTTTAGTGAAAAATACGGAAAGATTAGTCTGGTAACGATTGATGAGCCAATCTTTGGCCTATCAGACGATTCCCTAGTTGAATACGGTTCTGACGGAAGAGAACACTTGAAAAAAGCTTGGGAATCCATCTTCCAAAAAGCTGTCTCAAAAGGGGCACAGACATGTCTTCACTTACATAGCACGGCAGACAGATTATTCTGGGAAATAGAGGCACTCAACATAGTTGAGTCCCATGTAGATGACCCCCTCTACCAAATGAAGAAAACCAAAGAATTTTTAGAGGCAACCGACAAATTCTTGAAGGCCAGCATCTGCGTCGTAGACTTCGACAAATTGATTAGAGAAAACGTGATCTCTGCCTGCCAACAAAAACTGGACGAGTTGGCTGTGAATCAGAGGGTTGCTGAAACGTGGAAGAGAATCCTTAACAAACAACTGAAGCCTGAGATTTTCCTTGAAGATGTAGAGTTGATGAGGGAGCGTTTGATTAAGATCGTGGATCAGTTTGGTGCGGAGAGGGTTCTGTACGTTGGACCAGAGTGTGGACTGAAGGGATTTCCAACCTATGAGTGTGCTCTTGAATGTTTAAGGCGGGTTTCTGAGGCTGTGAAAATGTACCGAGAGAAAGTCTAAACTCATAACTTCTATTTGATGAATTCTTTGATGAGTTTCAATACACGCTTGTTTCTTAAGTTGTAAAAGACCCATTTTCCTTCGCGCCTATCTGTTACTAATCCTGCCGCTTCTAATATACCTAAATGGTGAGAAGCTGTGGACTGGGTCAAATCTAATGCAACCATAATCTCGCAAACGCACATTTCTCGTATATCAATAAGCATCAGAATTTTTAGTCTTGTTTTATCAGCGAGTGCTTTGAACAATCGACTTTGCATTTTCACCACAGTCTCATCTGTTATTTCGTGAACAAGCTGTCTAAGCTCTGAGGCGTACTTTGAAACATCTTCCGCTGGGCAGATTCCTGACTTTACCAAACGCTCAAGTCTTTTGCTTACCCTCGGTTTTTGTTTGAGAGACATTCTATCATCATTTAATTTTTACATCAAAATATTTAAATATGTTTTGAGCCTCTTTTCATATCCACAGACTTAAATATGTAGTTTCCAGTCGACAGAATCGACAGAGGAAGACAAACATGGTTAAAGAAAGTCGTGGGCTTGGTCTGTTTGAGAAATATCTAACTTTATGGATTTTTCTATGCATAATAATTGGATTGTTACTGGGAAGGTTCTTTCCTGCCTTCGGTCAATATCTGGACTCCCTGAAATTCGCTAAGTTGTCGATTCCAATCGGTATCTGCCTGTTTTTCATGATGTATCCAACAGTCGTGGGCATAGCCTTCAGTGACGTTAAGAAGGCAATTAGGAAGCCGAAACCCATGCTTCTAACAATAATTGCAAATTGGGTCATCGCTCCGCCTATAATGACGCTTTATGCAAATCTGCTCCTTCAAGGAAACCCACAATACATTGCTGGAGTTATACTTCTCGGCATGTCCCCATGCACAGCGATGGTTATGTGGTGGATCATGCTGGCCAAAGGAGACCTCGCTCAAGGGCTAATAAACACAGCCGTTAACGCGCTGTTGATGCTAATTCTTTACGCACCTCAATCAGCGTTCTATCTAGGCGTAAGCGGCATACCTGTACCATTTGATCTGATCGCCATGAGCGTAGTCGTTTTCATAGCTCTTCCAGTGTCCTTAGGCGCAGTTTCCAGAAAGTTACTAATAGGAAGAAGGGGAAAGCAGTGGTTTGATTCCACTTATCTTGAACTTGTTCGCAAAATATCCATCATCGCGTTGCTGCTCACTCTAATCGTCATGTTTTCATTTCAAGGAGAGATAATTCTCAACGATCCGCTTCTAGTGGTTTACCTTGCCGCTCCAAATCTGCTCCATTACGTCACGATGATTGCCATAACCTACACAACCTCTTGGCTGTCAAACTGGGACTACGCGACGTCAATAGACACTACTCTCATCGGTTCAAGCAGCCACTTCGAGGTCGCCATCGCAGTTGCAACAACCCTTTACGGACTTAATTCAGGCGCCGCCTTAGCTACGGTAATCGGACCTCTAATGGAAGTTCCACTAATGCTATCCCTCGTCAAATTCGGTCTACGAACACGCCATCTTTTTCCAAGAAACAAAAGGAAATTTACGACATTGCCTGCATCGGAAGATTTATAAGTCAATGTTGATATCGAATTTGATATCAATAGTGATAGAGGCTATAAAATGTGTGATACAGATTATCATCATCCTCCCTTCAGACATTGGATGAGACACTTCGCTGCAGTTCCAAAAGGGTTCCTAAGATATTACGTTCTCAAATTGCTGAACGAAAAGCCCATGTCTGGTTCAGAAATCATGGACGAAATTGGAAAACGAACTAAGGAATACTGGAAGCCCAGTCCTGGGTCTATCTATCCGTTGATGGCGTGGCTGCAAGACAACGGATACATAAAAGAGGCCCCAGAACAGGAGGCTGGAATGAAACGTTATATTCTAACTGAACGGGGCAAGGAGTTTCTTGAAGAGCACTTGAAGAAGCGAGATGAACTTCGAGAGAAATTTAGATTTTTTATGCCACCGTTCTTAACGCCTCCTGCCTTGGAACTTCCATGGCTTAACTTCTATCCCCAAACGACAAGGGAATTGGTGGAGGCACGGAAGAAACTTGCAAAGGCTTTATGGAATCTTCGGGATAATTTGCGGGAAAAATATTCAGAGAAGGCTGTTGCTGAAACCAAAGAGGTCATAGAAAGGGCTGCTAAGGAAATCGAAGAAATAGTAAAAAAACTGAAGGAATAAAAGTTAGAGAACCACAAGTCAGATAGAGGTAGAAAAAGTGCCTGTCATTGAAGCTGACAACCTTACCAAAAGTTTCGGAAAACTCGTAGCCGTAGACCATGTGTCATTCTCCATAGAAGAAGGCGAGATATTCGGTTTGCTTGGCCCCAATGGAGCTGGCAAAACCACGATAATAAGGATGCTTTCCACATTAACTAGGCCCACGGAGGGCACGGCCACAGTCGGCGGCTACGACATAGTGAAGGATGACAACGGGGTGAGGAAGCTCATCGGTCTGGTTTCCGAGAAGATAATCATGTACGACCGGTTAACGGCTAAGGAAAACCTGTGGTTTTTCGGAAGACTCTACGACATTCCAAAAGAAATTTTCAACAAGAGGGTCGACGAACTGCTAGGACTGGTTCAGCTAAGTAATTGGAAGAATTCTCAGGTGGGCACGTTCTCATCGGGTATGAGGCAGAGGATGAACGTGATAAGGGCGCTGCTTAACATGCCAGCGGTGTTGCTCCTAGATGAACCTACATTGGGTCTAGATCCTCAATCTTCCGTCGAGGTCAGAGAGTTCGTGAAGAAAATTAATAGAGAAAATAAGACGACGATTATCCTCACAACACACATGATGGTTGAAGCGGACATGCTCTGCGACCGCATAGGCATCATAGACCACGGGAGAATCGCCGCACTTGATACGTCAACGAATCTGAAGAAGCTTGTTTCGGGAGCTGACAAAACTATCTTGCAGTTGGAGATCGCAAATCTCACCACCAACATAGTCTCGTTGATACAGTCCCTAGAATGCGTCAGTTCCGTCTCTCAGGACAACACTACTCGCATCAAGGTTCACGCTAATGGTGACGATGCGTTCGACACTATAATCGACGTCATAAGAGCTGAGAAGGGCAAGATAAACTCAGTAAAAAACCTTGAACCCACACTTGAAGATGTGTTCCTCCACATCACTGGCCACGAGGTAAGAGACAAAGCAGACCAGAAGATACCAATGAGAAGACACAGGCATTTTATGCCGCGGGCGAGGGTGAGGTGAAGTTGAATGGGCGTTAAAAGCTTGGTCTTCCACAGCCTTATGGTCACTTGGAAGGACCTAATGGAGTTGTTTAGGAACAGAATGGGGCTGATTATGCTCGTGTTAATGCCGATATTCATGATGAGCATGGTGGGCTTCATATTTCCCTCTAGCACATCCATAAGCCATGTATCCGTCGCTCTAGTGAACGAGGATGAGGGATACGGCAACTACCCCAGTGCAAGTGCAATGCTCATCGCAGCTTTGGAGAAGATGAACAACAGCACAGACATGATGACCATTACCAATGCTTCAAGCCTCGATGAGGTAAGGGACATGATCCAGAGAGGAGAAGTTGAAGGAGGCATAATAATCGCCAGCAACTTCACATCAAGCCTCATTACTGGAAAGCAGGGAACCATCACAATCGTAATCGACCAGTCTAACCCTCAGATGTCGATGCTCCTGCAGACCGCCTTGAAGGAAGTGTTTGAACAGATAGGCACAAGGATGGCCGAGCAGTACGTTCAGAGGCTACCAGGGGTTGACGAAAGTAACTCACTTGCGATCGTGAAGCCTTACAGTGTTCAGACAGAGGGAGCCGTTCCAGGACACTTCAGTTATTTCGACTTCATAGCTCCTGGGTTGATGGCTATGACGGTGATGATGAGCGTTATGACGGGGCTTCCCGCAGCTATCTCCCACGAGAGGGAGGTTGGCACATTGGACGGAATGATGGTGGCTCCTATCAACAGGCTTGCCATAATACTTGGAAAAACCCTTGCCCAGACGGCTAGGGGTATACTTCAAGGGATTCTCATACTCGCATTGGCGGTAGTTTTGTTCGGCGTCACCATTCACGGGAGCATTCTGTTAATCTTTGCATTGCTTTTGTTGGGAGTGTTCAGCTTCGTTGGCCTTGGCGTCGTGATAACGTCCTTTGCGAAGGATCAGGAGACGGCTATGATGGTGATGATGACCTTAATGTTCCCTATGATGTTTCTTAGTGGCGTGTTCTTTCCGATACAGCAGATGCCTTGGTATATGCAGGATATCTCAAAATTTCTCCCACTGACCTACGCAGCCACAGCTCTGAGGAAGGTTATGGTGCTTGGAGCAGGGGTGCCCATGATAATCACTGAGCTGGCGGTGCTGATAGGCTTTGGAGTCGTGATGACCACAATCGCGGTACCGGTGTTCAAGAGAGCCATGACCAGATAGATGATTAGAGCTGAATTTGCGAGTGCATTCTAATAGGCTTCGCACTAATCTTTTCGCTGGCGGACGCTGGTTCAGATTTTGTCGCTTTCTCTTTTGCTGAAGTATATAACATCGCGGTCTTCTATGTAACCGCATTTCTTGAACAGTTCCATTGAATCACTGTTGTAGTCTTCGATTAGTGCGCAAATTATCCTAGCGCCTCTTTTTTTCAACACTTTTTCAGCTTCTGCTATTAGGGTCTTGGCGACTCCTCTTCGCTGGTATGTTGGGTCTACTGCCAGACGATTGATCCAACCCTTCCTCAAATCCCAACTCGCAATGACAGTGCCTACAAGTTTGTTTCCTTCGTAGGCTCCAATAAAGAAATCAGGGTTCGCTTCCATTTCAGAAGTAATGGATGGTCTGCTGTCACGCCCTTCAGGCTTGTAAGGCAGACCTGCTCGATTCCACAACCTGACAATATCATCATAGTCATCCATGGTTAACCTACGAATCAACATGAGACCACACTCTATTTCTATTGATATACCATTCTTACATACAGCTCCATCTTGAAAAGCCTTTATCAAATAATATCATAAGATCGCTACTAAACACAAACCAGAAAACTGTCCATCTCAAATTCAGACAGCTAAAACCAAACAATCCCTCAACAGTTGATAATGATCCCTCCAAATTTCCACAACGTTATCCACAAAGAATAAAGACGATGATGAAGATAAAGAACAGAAAAATCTTCTCTCCCCTTCTAGAGGTAGTCTCACACACGCACACAACAACAAAATACCCCCTCTACAAAAGAAAACGCACAATAACTCCAAACTAGCAAATACATCAGAAAAAGCCTCTTCACTACTCCAATGTAATACCACTAGTAACAGGCTAGATTTTCTCTACATACCATTTACTAAACAGATTACGGTTTCATAAGCAACTTTTCTATATTTCCCAGTCGCTTCTCAATCGCATCCAATCGATCAAGTATCTGCTTAAGCACCCTGTCAACATCTTCAGTGGGAACACTGGGCAACGGAGTAGGTGAAGGCCATCTTCTCTCTTCCGGCATTCCAGGTCGCCTCGGCAATATCGGAGAAGGATACGCACCTTTTTTCTCGCCTCTTTCAGACATTTCCACCACTTCCTAACTTCACTAATATATTAGTACAACCGTGTTATTAATGCACTCGCCCAAATTAGTCGAAACAAATGTGATGATTCAATTAAATTTTTAACAGTGAGATATAAAAGAAAGCAGCTAATTACAATTCAATCTCGGAGCTTGAAGCCAAATTCTGGGCGAGAATCTTCTCAACTATTTATTCCACTATTTTTATGGGCGATCGTCCCTTCTTCTCTTTCTTCTTTTTCAACTCAGTTTTCTCCTTCTTCGCCTCATCCACTATGCGTATTAATTGTTGCTTTTCCAGTCCCTCAATTCTAGCGCCAGGATATCTCTGCTCAATATCCCTACGCAGTTCTTTGACATTCACATCCCCATGAGTCTCAACCCGAACAACAGGCTTTCCTTCCTCATCATACGCCACAGAAATTGAATATCCGGAGTCACCTTTAACAGATTCTAGTCCCAACAAGAAATCTTCATCAAAATTGAAAAGATCAAAAAACTGCCGTCTTCGTTTTCGCTTTGACATTTTTCTCAAGCTATGAAAAGGGAAAAGACTTGAATTAAAATTTTACTCGATATATTTAGTTTGGACGAATGGAAGCAATGCGCTGAAAGAGAAAGGAGATTGAAGAAGCGCAATTTTAAAATCAAACTTCCATTCTGTGTCCCATAATATATCTTTAATAATTCTATTTTACACTAAAGTTTGCTAAATTCCCCCATCACACCTCCTGGAATTGTTATCAAAATATTCTTGATGAACTTAAAAGATTTTCCCTCTTAAACTACAAATTTTTGTTTCTTGCTAGTGGCATAAAACATAATTTTTCCTTTTCTAGTTCAAACGCACATAAGAGGTTAAAAATGTCTTGAAGAGCCCATAAATTAGAGCGCACAGATATACGCTATCCATAATACAAGTATTTACATAACAGATCCTCAATTTTCTCCGGTTTATCAGCCAATTTCTTCCACAAATCCCGATCCTTGTAAGATTCCAGCTTTTCTATTATTCCGTCTATCACTCTTTCTGGAAAAACACCATCTGCCTCGTAATATTTCCTATCTCTCTTGAGGTTTTCTGCGGCTTCAACGCAAGACAGTGGAAGAACCCTATATTTTTTGTTTCGCTTAACCATGTTTTCAGCGTTCAAGTCGTCAGCAATTTTCATAGCTTTTTCAGGATTTTTCAGTCCATATTCAACAGCCACTGCGATTCCAGCCAATAATAGGTAAGGGTTCGCTGACAAGTCTGGAGCTCTAAACTCGAAAGTTCTTCTACAACTATCTCTGAAGTTTTTTCTAAAGTTCCACCATAAAGGTATACGGATTAAAGCCAAGCGGTTTTTTGTTCCCCAACAGATATACATCGGTGCTTCTTTACGAGAAATAAATCGCAAATATGAAACGGGTATAGTGTTTCCGAAAGCTGTAAGGCTTGGGGCAAACTTTAGTATTCCCCCAATCATTTGCTTTGCTTCAGTTGTTAAGTCTCCCTTGGAATCCGCAATTATGTTATTGCTCTTTTTCAATGCACAAAGATGAATGTGCATTCCGTTTCCAGCATGTTCAAGTGCTGGCTTAGGCGCGAAAGAGACGGAGACTCCATATCGTGCGGAGATGTTTCTTATAATCCATTTTGCAATGGTTATGATTTCCGCCATCTTGGCTAGATTTTGTGGTAGAAACTCTATTTCATGCTGTTCCATTACATAGCCAGTTTTAGAGTGAAATCTGCCAACTTCTGCATGCCCATATTTTGTGGCTACACCTACGTCTTCCAGAGTGATTAAAACTTCATTCCTGAAATTTTCAAATTTAGCAAAAGGCGTAGACTCGTGATAATTTCTTTCTGAGACTCCTAAAAAACCAGTTTCTTCCTGCTTATAAATTAAGTAGAATTCCAATTCAGCTAAAGCTTTGAGAGTAATGTCTGTTGAAGAACGCATCTTTTCTTCTGCTCTTAACAAGATATTTTCAGGGGCGATATCCAACGGGTCTCCATTTTCATCAAGGTATTCGCATAAAATGTTTAGCGTTGGCATTGAACTAAATGGATTAACAAAAGTAGATTCCATTTTAGGCATTATGTAGACGTCGCTCTTGTTCGGATCAATGTAAGAGAATAAACTTGAGCCATCTACTCTTTCGCCAAATTCTAAAATTTCATGAAGTCTTTCTCTATTTTTAACCGTGAAACTCAGGGTTTTAAGGCGGCAATCTTCCGGGATGTGACAAAGGTTTATGATTTTTATGTTTTTTTCCTGAATCAATTTAATAGCAGCGTCTTTAGTAAAACCTTCCGTTTTCATTTCCAGAACATCCTCAACATCACTAAAGTAGAGGGAGAAATTATTTTGGGATTCTCTTATTTTAACCCTCTCGTGCACTAAAATAAAAGCGACAACCATTCAGACTTCAAATTTTCTGGTTGAAATCGTTTTGCTAATCTTACTCATCAGATTCCATGAGGGCTCCCAAATTTAGCATAAATTAAAGAACAGATCACGTTAAATCTAAAGAAAATACAAGATTTACCTAATGTATCATTAGTTTTTTTTCATATTTTTTAAGGTGCTCTGCAGCTTCGCCGATGTCCATGAAAAGTTTGTCAACCCTCTCCACATCTTGGGCAGTCACTAACTCATGTCCCATTGCCTTGGCATTTTGTGCTGCAAGGCTTAGAAGTTGAACAGAGTATCTAAGGGAACTTTTGGATCCAACTGCCGTGAGAGTTTCTAACGCCTTCTTGTCTATTTTGACATTTTCTTCCTTGGATCTTATGTGCAGTATTTCCTGTATACTCTCTGGGTCATACTCATGGGTGGCTATGATCACGGCTCTGTCAACAAGATCAAGTGGAAAGCCTAATGGACTTTTTACATCAGTGCCACGAATTCGTGCTACACCTCTGTTTGTGGCGAGAATTACGATGGGTACAAGTTCGCTTTCTATAGCTCGACCTAAGAAGCTGAAGGCTTCTAGGTCTAGAAGGTGAGAGTCATCAATAAACAATACGCCTGGATGGATGAAGGCTTTGCCTTCGTCAACTAGTTTCTTCACTTGCTGATCGACCATAGTGCGTATCTCGGTGTCAATCTCCTTTGTTTCTGAGGCTCCAAAAAACATTGAGAAAATTCCTCCTCCAGCCCTTCTTTGAGCGTTGATTTCATCCATGTCTGTCAAAGTTAGGGTATAGACGAATTCTTTTTCCTTAAGTACTTTGCCCGTTGGGAGGGGTATTTTCTTGCGTGTGTCTACATCATATTTTTTTCCTTTTGTGCTTTCTAAGCTAAGGCCGAGATTAGTAATTCTTCCAGTTTCTGCGTCGATCTGTACGACATTTCCCTCTGAAATGTTCTGTTGTATGATTTGTTGCGCTATTGTCTCTCCAGCTTCGATGGTTTTCTCTTCTTTTGTTGTTTTTAATGTGAGTCGAACACTTTCTGGAACTTTCTGATAGGGGTTGTATGGATGAGGAGCTGTTGCAATATCGACATTCGTGACTTCGCCTTCATACACTTTTCTCATTTCATGAATTTCAACTCCGATACATTTTCGAATCGCCCCAATCAGCACTTCTGTCTTCTTCCTTTCGCTACTGTATATCTCGCTTCCACTCATTTGTATAAAAGGGACATTGGCCCCGAGTTCTCGAGAAACAGCAACCGCTATTGCTGTCTTGCCTGTTCCTGGCGGCCCAGCTAATATGGCACATTTGCCACTCAACTTCCCTTCCTTGATCATCTTTACAACTAAACCAGCAGCTTCTCTGGCCCTCTCTTGCCCTACCATGCCATCTTTTATCTTAATGGCTACTAATTTTTCGTCAAGACCCAACCCCTCGATGTGCGTGTGGGATCCAATTCTTTCGAAACGACCTGCTTTTCTCGGTACCTCTTTTATTGTTGCCATAAACAATCTCCTGATCAGTTGAAAACCAAGACTGCATGTATCAAACGTCGATATAAAAATTGTGAATTGCAAGCGAGATGTCTATGTAATTTTTCACTATGGTAATTTGGACCTTTCAGTGTAAACGAGTTGGTTTGAGTACCTTGTGATGTTTAACTATTTGGATGTGATAATTGAAAAGAAGAGAATTAAAAAGGGCACTTCTATAAGTAATAAAGGTTGAGTTGGTTGAGATGAATCTTGGAACTGAACAGGATCATGTGATGCTGAATGCGATGTCTAAACAAAAACTGCTTGACCTGTTTTTCCTCCATATCAGGAATCTGTGGAGAGTAGATGGGTTGTATTTCCTTGGCATCGAAGAGAAATTTGGTACGGATGCCGCAACTCAGATAGATGCGAATTGTTGGAAGTTGATGGGTAAGTTGGAAGCGAGAAGTCTCAAGAACATTTTTGGATTCAAAGAAATTGATGTTGTTTCTCTCTTGAACCTTTTGAAGAATACGAGTTGGGCTCTGGATCAAGCTAATAAAGAGGTTGAAATTGCAGAGAACAGAGGGATATTTAGGGTTACTAAATGCAGAACCCAAGAGACGAGAATTGGAAAGGGGCTCGATGTATTTCCATGTAAGAAAGTGAGGTTTGGTTACTTGAAAAGTTTTGCCGAAGAATTAAATCCAAAAATTGAAGTGGTATGTAAGGTCTGTCCGCCAGGTAAGCGTCCTGAAGGAACCTGGTGTGAATGGGAGTTTAGGTTACGCCCTAGTTAGTTAGCGTCGAAAGCATTTTTCCAGTTGCATATACAGTCTCACCCAAAACGAAAATCTCAATGAAAGAACTCGCACTATATAGGTCAGTATAGGGTGGAATCCACCTTTATGGAAACTTTGGCTTAATAGCCTTCGTTGTGCATGCAGACACACACTTTAGGCAATATATGCATTCAGGATCCGTGAATTTCTCCCAAGGTAACTCCAAGATAGGCACCTCCATCGGACAAACCTCCACACATGCACGGCATCCCACTTTTTTGCATTTCACTGGATCTCTCTCTAAACCAAGGAAACTAAATCGATTCAGAAAAGCCAAAGCTGCACCATGTGGACAGAAATATCGACACCAGCTTCTCGGGATGTACATACCTAAAACCACGACTCCTATCACTATAGTTAACTGAACCCAAAAAACTATAGGCTTTGACAAAATTCCATTGACTATTGCTCCAAATATGTTCTCACCTGTCTCAAGCCAATTCGGGATGGCATAACGCGTTTCTAACACAATTTCTGGCAAAGTGGTGAAAATTACATTAGCGGGACTTAGAACGTCAAAGGGTGCAGAGGCAAAGGCACCTAAGGCCCTCTCGAAGCTCCCACCCGTACCAGTAGCAAGCAAGACTGAAAGAGAACCACTAATAAATAAAACGATTAATAAAACTCCATATTTTACTTTAATCATGTCATTATGGGTTCTTGAGGAGACCTCAGAATGTTTCCTCTTGATGTAACCTAATAAATCTTGAATGAAACCAAAAGGGCACACCCATCCACATGTAGCCCTACCTAAAATAACGGCTGTCAAAAAGAATGCGGCTATTGGAAGCCAAGGAAAGGTCACTTCATAAAGCATTAGTTGAAGTGCTGAAAAAGCATCGCCAACTGTTTTCTGGGGTGTCCATATACTATGAAGAACTGGAAGTAGCAGTGGCAAAGGTTGAAGACCAAAGACGATTGCGTTGAATAGTAAAAAACAAAGGAACTGAGTTATCTTTCTCGCTGTTTCTATTCGGAAAACAAAATTCTTAAGCTGAGATGCTTTTTCTTTCATTTCTGTTAATGCTCCAATTTTCCTCTGTTAATTCCTCAAGCTTTTCTGGTTCAGAAAGGTGAATCCAAGTCACATAAAAATGTTTCATTAATGACCGTTAAACTTTAGGTCCTTTATTTTAAACCAGTACATACTGTGCTCATGTTATATGGAGTGCCAGTTCACAAATTTTATCTTATACGAGTAGAAAAGAAGCATTCATGGCAGAATTAAAACCTACTGATGGCGCTTTTCTACTTGGTCCCTTAATAATTTTTATTTCTTTTTTCTTTATGAAAGGCATTGAAACGACTGATATAATGTTTTTTATGCAAACGATTCAAACCAACATTGCTGCAATAATAGTACTAGCCTTAGGAATAATTCTTTTGTCCATAGGCATTGCTGAGCACTCTCCTAACATAAGAGGAGGTTCTTTTATGCTACTTGAGGGCATTGGCCTTTTTTCTGCCATATTGGGGTTCTTCTTTTATGGGGTATCTATGGTAAGAGAATTGGCTGGTGAGCTTTACACTTTGACTTTTTCTCCATTACATTTTTGGGTAGGACTCATAATTTGGGCAATAGGAGTCTTCTTAATAACGTATGCAGGCGTCAGTTCAAGAAAAAAGGAAGAAGGGATAATTTTTCTTAACGCTTTGCTCACTCTGATACTTGCTTGCTTTTTCGTTTGGGAATTCTTTCTAAAATAAAATGGATTGGTATCCATCCAGCCATTATATGAAACCAACTAAGAAAAATACGCGCGCGCAGAGATACTTACATGACTCATGATGTGTTGAGCAGAAAATTTTTTTATTAGAGGGCACATCTTCAATATCTCCGTTTGAGGTGACGAAAAAATGCACGCGAGCACAAAATTGGACAATGTTTTCGATCTTCTGGAGTATGCGGGCAACGAGATGGAAGGCAAGGTTGAATATTGGGACGCCTTATTCGATAGTCAATCTTCTTGTTCAATCTCCAAGGACAACGTTGACGAGAGGATAGTCTTGCCAGAACTCACTGGCATCCAACTTAGAAGTTTCAGAAATGGTGTGTGGCGATCGGCCAGTACTTACAAAATGGACGAATCTAAACTTAAAGAAATGGCGAAACGCCTCGTCAAATCCAGACAGAAAGCTGAAAGAGAAATCAAGCTGAACTATCTGAACCCATTGAGACTCGATGTTACCATGCCTTTAAAAAAAAATCCAGATGATGTTAGTCTAGAATCAAAGATTGAAGATGTAAGGAGTTTTCATGACGCAGCGCTCAATCTTGACAAACGAATAATAAATGTTCAAACCAGATATCTAGACTCGCGAATTGAAAGGATTTTCATGAATTCTGAGGGTTCTTCCATGCGTCAAGTAGTCACAAGAACAAGATTATTGATGTTCCCAATTGCTAGAGAGAACAACAAGATAAGAATGGATTATGTAAGTTTGGGAGGAGCCAAAGGATACGAAGTTGTTGACGAAACAGATTTTGATGCTGTTGCAAAGAAGACTGTTGATTCATCCATCGAATTGCTCAACGCAAAGACTCCTCCAAGTGGAGAATTCCCAGTTGTTGTGGACTCACATATGGCTGGAATAATAGCTCACGAAAGCTTTGGGCATGGCCTTGAAGCCGATCAAGTGGTCAGAAAGAGATCCTATCTCGCTGGATTAATTGGTAAACAAGTTGCTTCCGAATTAACAACAATCATCGATTCCTCAAAAGTGCCAGGTGGACACGGGTCTTATGTTTTCGACGACGAGGGAATCCCAGCTAAAGAAAACATATTAGTCAAAAATGGAATTTTAGAACGATTTCTGACTGACAGATTCTGTGCCTCAGTACTGCAGTGTGAAAACACGGCGAGCAGTAGAGTGGAAAGCTATCTAACCAAGCATTTTGTGAGGATGAGTAACACGTATTTCGCGGCAGGCAACATGACGCTTGAAGAACTGCTTGAACCCATAAAGAAGGGGGTCATGTTGGTCCACTCAAATTTTGGCATGGAAGACCCTTTGGGAGGAGGCATACAGTGCACTTCAACCAAGGGTTACATGATCGAACATGGCAAAATCGGAGCACCACTCACAGAAATCAGTCTTTCAGGTAACGTTCTTGAGGTGTTAAAAAGCATTGACGGCGTTGGGAAAAAACTTGAATTCGGTCTTGGAACATGCGGCAAAGGTTCAGAGGATCTTGTTCCCGTGGGAGATGGCGGCCCATATTTGAGAATTCAACGTGCTATAGTTTCTGGAGGTTGAAGAAAGATGAGTCAAACCGAACTCTTCAGAAAGGCTGGAGTCGAGGAATACGATCTCTACACGTTGAAGGCTACAGTTAACGAGGTTCAACTCAGAGGATTCGAAATCGAAATCATAAGAGGCCCAGTCGAATCTATTGGATATACAGTCAGAGTTCTTTCCAGAAAGGGTCAATTAACTGGACTTGGTCAATCCAGTTGTTCTGAAAGTTCGAAGCTGGAGAAATGTATCAACGACTCTAAATATCTCAGCCAACTGAACTTACAGAAGACCAAGTACGAATTCCCCTCAGGGAAGAAAGACAAAGAGACCAAGATAGCTGATAGTCAAATCCTCAAGGGCAGTGAGGAGTTAGTTCAAACATATACGGATTCTCTGTTGAAAAATTTGAAGGCTGAGACAGCATCGGGACTATCGGTTAAGCCGACCTTTGGCAAGATTCGCACATACGTGTTAGAGACTCATTTAGAGAACAGCGTGGGACTGGAAAAGGAAAAAATTGAAACCTATTTCTACCTTGAATTGGCATTAAAAGTCTCTTCAGGAACCAAACTCGCAGAGTTTTGGCCAAGAAAGTACAGCCGCACAATAGATGATTTGGCGCCGGAGAAAGTTCTGCCAAAATGGATCCAACTTGCCAGAGGTACTCTAAAGGCTAAAATGCCTGTTAGTCAAAAGATGACGGTCATACTCAACCCAGAATCGGTATGCGACTTGCTTGTTCCCACCATTGGATTTCATGCTCAAGGAGAAATGAAATTTAAGAAACAAACAGTTTTCAACAAAGAAGACGTAGTTGCTTGTGACTGCCTAACAGTTCAAGATGACGGACTCCACGACTTTGGATTGGTTTCCTCTCCCTTCGACGACGAAGGTAACCCCCAAGGAAAAACAACGGTGATTGAGAAAGGTGTGTTTAAAAACTGTCTATATGATCAGAAATATGCGTTGAATATGGGAGAAAAACCTACTGGCAATGGATTGAAGTCACTTGCTGCAGTCGCCAACATCATGAACAAGCATACAGTCCCTGTTGGAGGGGCACCAACCAATTTGAGCGTTGAACCTGGAAAATCAAGTCTTGAAACCATGATCTCCGAGGTCAAAAAAGGCATCTTAGTAGAACAATTCAGTTGGTTGAACCCCGACCGGTTGGCAACCACTTTCAGTTCAGAGATAAGAAACGCCTACATGATTAGAAACGGCGAATACACGCAAGTGCTCAAGGGAGGAATGGTTTCGGGCAAAGTCTTCGACATGATTAAGAATATTTCAGGAATTTCAAACCAGCAATTCATAGAGTCTGGAGCAACTGCTTTCTCCTGTATATCACCCTACATTAGGTTTGAAGATGTCCAAGTCGCAGGAAAATAGTTGATAACGCGAGAAACTCCAGCAAACATGCACGCATTGCATTCATGATACGCAAAGTCTCTACATGAAATCAATTATGCTACGCTGGCTAACCTTTTCAATTAGACTTTCTTCCCCCATTGTTTCTTCGAAGATCACTAAGCGACCATAAACTCCATCGTAGCCCGGTATCACTTTCACATTTCCCTCCCTAACTCGAATGACAGCTTCAACAATTTTTGAATCAACAATCTTGGTCATTTCTTCTTCGGGAGCATCAATAAGCACGTTATACTCGTTGTTAAATTCCTTGATTAACCTATTATAAGCGTCCCATACCTTTGTAGTGCTGGGATAACTCGCTCCTAAAACAGTTGCAATAATTTCGGAAAGAGGCAACAGATGTATATAGCCTATTGCTCCTTCTGGTTTGAATCCCATTGGGCGGTCTGCAAGTTCTTCTATTCGTTGCTCTACACCCTTCGTGAGTCTTCTACGGCAGACTGGGCAGCGGTTCCCAAATTTTATTGCCTCTTGAGGAGAAAGGGAGATGTTACAGTTTCTGTGCCCTGTCCAATGATACTTCCCATAGGCTGGGATAGTTTCAATAGTAAACTTGAAACTGTTTCTATCTTTCTTGCGAATGGCGTTGACTACTGTCTTGTATGTTAGTTTTTCTAACTCAAACACGTTCGCTTCTCTTCCGATTCTCCATGGCCAACAACTGTGGCTGTCACTGTTTGAAACTAAAGCATATTTGTCTAAAGTGCTTAATCGCCAGTTCATGGGTGGATCGGATGAGAGGCCTGTTTCCAAGGCGAAGATGTGTTTTGTCATGTCTTGGTAGCAGTCTTCTACTCGGTTGAACCCGCTGAAGGCGCCAAAGATGCTGAACCAAGGGGTCCAGGCGTGAGCCGGTATGACGACGTTGTCCTTTGAAACCTGCATTACTTCTTCTACAAGTTGTGGAGCGTTCATATCTAAAGTAGGTCTTCCATCTGCGGCAAGGTTACCATGTTGAGCCAATCTTTCGTTGATCTGAACTGCTGTTTCCAGACTTGGAGTTAAAATAACGTGATGGATTTTTTTGACTTCGTTTTCGAAAGTGAAGATTGTGCTAACTTCATTTGTTATCATATAACGCACTGGAGATTCAGGGACTTTAGCATATCCATAAAGGTTAGTATTGGGAATTTCGACTAATTTTTCTTTTAGTTCTTCAAGCCATTTAGGATACGTGAAGTCCCCTGTGCCCACAAGGTTCAAGCCCTTGATTTGGGCAAAACGGGTGATTTCGTCTATGTTCATTTTTTGGCTCGTGGCACGGCTGAAACGGCTGTGAATGTGCAAGTCTGCGATAACTCTCATTTACTTTTCTTCTCCTTTTCTTTCACATATTTCAAAAAGATTTTTTCCCAGTCAACCTTGAACATAACAACCGTTACAATGATAAATAGTACCACTCCAAGAAAAGCTCCAATCAAAGCGGCTATCAAGTCGCTTCCTTCGCCAAAAATCTGTTCAATAAATCGATTTGTGACACTCCCACCATAGGCTACAATAAAGTTCATGCACATTTTCCCAACTAAAGCTGGAATGAAAGCCCTAACAAGACTATAATGTAGCATACCTAATGGGATGAAAAGTAGGTCATCTGGCAAAGGTGTCAAAGCAAAAAGAAAAATAGTGATGGGACCAAATCTGTCGAAGACTTTCACCATGAACTCCATTTTCCTACGTCGTTCTTTGCTGATAACTTTCCTCCCGTAAAAACCGAGCAAATAGCCTGAGAATTCACCTATTGCTGAGCCTATTCCTGCAGCAATTGCAATCAAAAATGGATTGAAACTTCCCGTGCTTCCAAGCCAAAAGATAACTACTGTGTAGGGTAAGGGGAAAAAGATGGATAAGGCGCCGATTAGGCTGATTAGAAAAATTCCGAAGTATCCGTAGTTTTGTGCTAGTTGTTGCATCCACTCGACTAGCTGCTGTAACATGTTTTGAAGCAAGATCTGCAAACAAGACCTCTCGAAAGCCCATTTTAACGGCTAGTTCTAACGCTTATTGTATTTAGTCCTAATAATCTTTGTTGGCGTAACAATAATGTCGACCTTTTCGTCATAAGGCGTAGAAGGTGCGTATTCAACTAGTTGAACGTCATATACTGTCGTGGCAACAGGTACCTTCCCAAACTTTTCCTTTATCATCTTGACCTCGCGGTCTCCATAACCGCGACCTTTTCCAAGCCTATTCCCGTCTTTGTCAACAGCCACACTTCCGGTTACGATTAGACATAGCTTCGGGAAAGCCGTTGTTTCTTTTCCAAACTTGAAAGCGCCTTTGATTGTTGAAGCGAACCGTTCTTTTCCAGTGGTTGTCTCTGGAGTGACTACAAGAAAGCCGTGTTTAAGCCTAGGCGTAGCCATAACCAGAGTTTTGCCGTCTTTCAGAATCATTTCTCGAACAGGTCTTTGAGGAGAGTCAGGGGAACAGAAAACAATCTTCGTTGCCTTATATTCAGGTAATTCTCGTAGTTTCTGAGATGCTTTCTCTGCTCCAACAAAATTAGGTATCCTATGAAAAACTGGTTTCGGAAAACGGGCAATTCCTGTCTTTTCCATAAGCTGCCAAATTCGCATTCGAATATTTTCCTTAGTCAAACAGTATCACACCGAAGTTCGTTAGTAGTGAAAGATTGAAGGCTTTCTGAAGGTTAGATTGTTTAAATACTAATATCTATGAAATCAATTAAACTTGTGGGGTTGATTTGCAGTGGTTGTTGTAAAGAGGGAAGATTGGAGTCACTATGGTAAATGGTTTCGTAAAGTGTTAATAGACGCAGAAATATTGGACTATCGATACCCGATTAAAGGGTGTGGTGTCTGGTTTCCTTATGGCTTCAAGATACGGAACAATGTTTTCCAAATTTTGCGTAATCTGTTGGATTCTGCAGGACACGAAGAAACATTATTTCCTTTAATGATTCCAGAGACTGCATTGGCTAAAGAGTCTTCTCATGTGAGAAGTTTTGAAGAGGAGTGTTACTGGGTTACTCACGGTGGCACCGAACCGCTGAAAATTAAATATGCTCTTCGACCAACAAGTGAAACCGCTATCGCGCCCATGTTGAAACTGTGGATTCGATCTCACGCCGACCTACCACTAAAATTGTATCAAGTAGTAAACATCTTTAGATACGAAACCAAGGCCACCCGACCAATTCTCAGGATGAGAGAGGTCTCAACCTTCAAAGAAGCCCACACTTCACACACTACGTTTGAAGAATCCGAAGAACAAGTGAAAGAAGCAATCAAAGTTTACAAAGACTTCTTTAATGCAATGGGAGTTCCTTATCGGATATCAAGGAGACCGGATTGGGACAAATTTCCAGGAGCCCTTTACTCCGTAGCTTTTGACATGATATGCCCAGACGGGCGCACCCTTCAGATAGGTACTGTTCATAATTTGGGTCAAAACTTCTCAAAGGTCTTCGATATTACTTACGAGACTGAGAAAGGAGAACGAGAGTACATTTGGCAGACATGTTATGGAATTTCCGGGAGAGCCATAGCTGCCGTCTTGACTGTGCATGGGGATGATTATGGAGTTGTATTGCCACCTAAAATAGCCCCTTTACAGGTTGTAATTGTCCCTATTCCCTACAAGGGTATGGAGAAGCAGATTAACAAAACCTGCAAAGACATCGAAGTTATGTTAAAAAATGCCGACATTCAAGTTAAACTTGACCCTAGAGCTGACTTGACTCCAGGTTCAAAATTCTATCATTGGGATTTAAGGGGTGTCCCAATTCGTATCGAAATTGGACCCAAAGATGTAAAAAAGAACGAAGCAACCATTGTCCGAAGGGACATCCTAGAGAAAAGGACATGCAAAATAAATAGGTTAGTAACAACGATTCAAGAGTTAATGAATAAGATGATGGAAGATTTACGTCTAAAGGCTTGGGAATGGATGAACAAACGAGTCCACCATGTTGACAATTTAGAGAAAGCAAAAAAGCTGATAGCAAGAAGAGAAGGAATCGTTGAAGTTCTATTGTGTGGCGATGTTGAATGTGGTCACAAACTAGAAGAGACTGTTGGTGCAAGAGTCTTGGGAATCCCTATGGATGCTGAAGAAAAACTTGATGGAAAATGTGCAATCTGTGGAAAAAATGCCACTAGCACAGTTAGAGTTGCAATAGCCTACTAATCCTAAAGAAACGCTCTAATGGCTTCTTTTCCTGTCATTCCAAGTTTTACTCCCATCAACTGTGCTTTAGAGGTGGCTACTTTTATTTGAGCTTTAAGAACATCCTCGAAGTTTTTCACACCACTAACTATTGCCGCAGCTACATTGAGTTTTTCGGCCGCTTCTGCATTGAGGAAACCACACATAACAAATCCAGTTCGTCCTATTATCGCAAGTAGTGGTGGAGAATTTGGCAAGTCCACTTTTAAACCTGTAGCAGTTTTGCCATCTATTTCCAGAGGAGATACGGTTATCATGAGATCCACTCTCACAATCTACATATACAGTTTTTAGATAACTATTCTGCTGTAACTTAAGGATATAGTTCCTGAGAGAAGAAGAAATTGCTGACAAAACTCAAAGAAAAGTTTCAACTGTGGATAGCTTCAGAAGCGAAAATGGCTCATAGAATAGGCTTGACCCCAAACCATGTAAGTGCAATTGGAATAATTCTCGCTATCTCTTCGGCATTGACATATTGGAACTGGCAGGCTAATCAATTCTTACTGATAGTTGCGTCTTTCCTTCTTTTAATCTCAGGTTTTTGCGATGCCTTAGATGGGGCAATTGCGAGACTTTATGGAGAGACAACAACTTTCGGCGGCTTTCTTGATTCTTTGCTTGATCGTTACGCAGATGCATTCGTTTTCCTTGGAATCATAATTGGTGGATTATGCGATCTTTTTTGGGGTTTGGTCGCCTTGATAGGTTCATTGTTGGTCAGCTATACGCGGGCAAGGGCAGAAGCAACTGGAGTAAAAATGGAAGCAGTTGGTGTGGCTGAACGTGCAGAGCGCCTAATTATACTTGCAATTGCAAGTTTCCTCGCCATCGTTCGGTTAGAAGCTTTATATTGGGGGGTAATTCTTTTGGCGTTTCTCTCGAATCTCACGGTGCTTCAGCGTGTAATCTATTTTTATAAGGCTTCTAAAGATAGATAAAATGATGTAGGTTCAGTCTAAAATCTTCGCCTTTTTCTTGGGCGTAGTCTTCTTTCTTCTTGTGCACGGACCTTCACTACGCCTCGGTGAACTGCACATGATATGCAGTAGTATTTTGTTTCGCTTGCGCTGGCTATGTAGGTTCCTTTTTGGCGTAGTTCTTTGGCTAAGGGACCGCCTACCATAGATACTCTTCTGGTCGCTCTTTTTGCTTTGTCCCTGGGTACACGTTGCCCGCACATGCTACATTGAACAAAACCACTTCTTCCTTTGCTGCCTTTTGATCTTCCTCTAGATTTTCTCTTAACAGGCACTCTGAAATCCTCATTGCATCAAATTGTTATACATACTTATTAACCTTTGAGGGATTCTTTTTCTCCTTCTTTGACCTAGATGGGACCATGAAGTTTTGTTTTGGTTGCTAAATTGGAAATGGAACAAGAGAAAACAAACTGATTATATAAGAATATTATTATTCCTTGTTTTGAAAAGGAATGTTTGATTTAGTTACAGTGGGACATTTTGCCATAGACTTAATTCACTCATCACAAACACTCGCTCCCACCCCCACTCTAGGCGGTCCTCCAACCTATGTTTCCTTAGCAGCAAGAAAGTTCAACTCAAAGGTTTCAGTGATTTCTAAGGTTGGAGAGGATTTTCCTAGCAAGTATATCTCATGGCTGAATGCTAAGAAAGTGGATTTATCTGGGCTAAGAATTGTTAAGGGTGCTTCAACTACGCGTTTCTTTCTGAGTTATAAGAACGGAAAACGACGGCTCCAATTGAAAGATCAAGCTCCACCTATTTTGTCCGAGGATATACCCGCCTCAATGGCTGCAAAAGCAATTCATGTGGCACCGATTGCAAATGAATTGTCACTTTACATCATCAAAAAATTAAGAACCTTAACTAAGATTCTTTCTTTAGATCCACAAGGATTTCTACGAAAGTTTGATAAATCCGGGAACGTTGAATTGAAAAAATGGGATGGCTCAGAGGTTCTTGAACGAATTGATATATACAAATCATCCTTGAAAGAAATAAAAATCGTCACGGGACTTACAAATTTGCGATCAGCTATGAAGAAAATTCATAACGTCGGACCAGAAATAGTTCTAGTTACAAAGGGCATAATTGGATCAATACTTTTCTTTGAGGGAAGGTTCTATGGTATTCGATCTTGTAAGCCAAGAATGACTTTAGATCCTACTGGTGCAGGTGACGCCTTCATAGGAGCTTTTCTCGCTGAGTACATTAAAGGAAAAGATCCGCTTTGGTGTGCATGCGTAGGATCCGCCGCATCGTCATTTGTTGTTGAAGGTGTTGGGCCTGCAGTTTTTGGAGGAAAAAAGGAAACTTACAGAAGGGCAGACAAGATTTACAAAAAAGGTGCATGATATTCAAAACAAATAATAGAGCGCTAATGTAATATGCACTTCGAGGAGTTGATTTGGGGCGAGTTTCCAAAGGCGTCAAGTGTAGTGTTGCTGGATGCGATAAAGAGGCTGTTCGTTCTCTCTCATCTGAGAAGGTGAGTTCTGCAGGTTTGAAAGTTGGAGAGGCAAGGCGGGTCTATCTCTGCAAAGACCATTACAAGGAGTATAAAAGGAAGACCAAAAAAGAAAGAAAACTAGAAAAATGGAGGTATATGGGCTGAGAATCCTTCAACTTCACTCCAACTTCATAGAGTATAAACCAATAGAAAAAGAAGGAGCCATTGCAGAGGAAGCCGAGAAAAAATGGCAACGAGTAGAAGAAGTTGCGGTTCTATTCACCTGTATTGAAAAGGAAGACAACGAAACAGTTGCAAAAAAGGCAATAAAGGAAATAAAGTCATCGCTCGAAAAATTGAAGGTTAATAAAATTTTGGTTTACCCTTACGCTCATTTAAGTAGCGATTTGGCAAGACCATCCGACGCATTAAAAGTTGTTAGGGCTATGGAGGAATACGCAAAGGAAGCTGGTTTCGAAACCCATAGAACTCCCTTTGGTTGGTGCAAACAATTCTCAATCTCTATAAAAGGACATCCACTTGCAGAACAGTTCAGAATAATCTTGCCAAGCGAAGTTGAAGAAAAAGAGAAAGTTTCGAAGGCAGTGAAGGCAGAAGAATCACTTAAATCTTTTTGGTATATTCTACAAACCGATGGAACACTTGTCCCAGTGGAAGAATTCAACTTCTCTAAACATGAAAATCTGGAGAAACTGGCACGATATGAAATGGTCAAAGTGAGAGCGGTTCAGCAAATCCCACCTCACGTAAAATTAATGAGAAAATTGGAGATTGCAGACTACGAGCCTAGTAGTGATCCAGGCAATTTCAGATGGTACCCAAAAGGAAGGCTGATTAAATCACTGTTGGAACAGTTTGTAACACAAAATGTAGTAGATTACGGTGCCATGGAAGTGGAAACTCCAATCATGTATGATTTTCATCATCCGAGCCTAGCCAACTATCTTGATAGATTTCCTGCAAGACAATACATTTTGAAATCTGGCGAAAAAGATTACTTCTTAAGATTCAGTGCATGCTTCGGTCAATTTCTCATGCTTCATGACACCCAAATTTCCTATAAACAGCTTCCCCTAAAAATCTACGAACTAACCAAATACAGTTTCAGAAAGGAGAAAAGCGGCGAACTCGTCGGGTTAAGAAGACTCAGGGGTTTTACGATGCCCGACTGTCATGCATTATGTGCTGATTTAAATCAAGCTAAGAAGGAATTTATGATTAGGTTCGAGTTGTGTAAGGAAATTTTGGAAGGCTTGGAACTAAGCAAAGAGGATTATGAACTGGCTATTCGATTTACTAAGGATTTCTACGAGGAAAATAAGGATTTTATTGTTTCTTTAGCAAAACTTTTGGGCAAACCCGCCTTAGTTGAAATGTGGGATGAACGATTCTTCTATTTTATACTAAAATGGGAATTTAATTTTGTAGACAATTTAGATAAGGCTTCAGCCCTTTCAACGGATCAGATTGATATTGAAAATGCAGAGAGATACGGAATAACTTACGTGGATAAGGAAGGAGAAAAGCTGTATCCACTGATTCTGCACTGTTCTCCAAGTGGCGCTATCGAGAGATGTGTGTACGCTCTCTTAGAGAAGGCATACCGAGAACAACGAAAGGAAAANGTGCCGATATTACCCCTCTGGCTCTCACCCATTCAAGTACGGGTGATTCCAGTCTCTGAGAAATTTGTCGAAGATGCAACCAATATAATGGGGAAAATTGAGAAACAGTGTATAAGAGTTGATTTAGACGATCGCCCAATTACAATGCAAAAGAAAGTTAGAGAAGCAGAAACCGAATGGATTAACTATATTCTTGTAATTGGACCCAAGGAAATCGACTCAGGAATCTTGCAAGTAAGGGATAGGAAAACAAGAAAAATGAGAAGACTGAGACTTCAAGAGTTGATAAACGAAATAAAAGAGAAAACCAAAAAGAAACCGTTCAAGCCTCTACCACTTCCGAAATTGCTTTCCCAAAGACCAAAATTTTTCGGTTAGTCTTGTAAAACTCGGAAAAATTTATCAAAAGGCAGATAATACTCTACGGTTCTGGGAGTGTGTACACAATGCAAGCTCAAGAAGAAGTGTTTCAATATTCAGATGAAATAGGCCCCGAAAAAATATTGTATGTTTATGATCCAAGGACTAAACTAAAAGGAATACTCGTGGTCGACAATACCGTACGTGGACCAGCCATAGGCGGAACAAGAATGGCCCCAGACATATCAACTGAAGAAATCTTCCGACTAGCGAGGGCAATGACTTTCAAGAATGCAGCGGCTGATATCCCCCATGGAGGCGGAAAAAGTGGTATAATGGCTGATCCAGAAAGCAGGAATAAATATGAGCTGGTTCGGGCATTTGCGAAGGGAATAAAGCCGATAACCAGCTATGTTCCTGGTCCAGATATGGGCACAGACGAACATTGTATGGTCATCATTCGTGAAGAAATCGGTAGAGCTATCGGGTTACCACGTGAATTTGGAGGGATTCCTTTAGATGAAATGGGATCCACGGGATACGGTGTGGTCGTTAGTACTGAGGTAGCCTGTGAATACGCACTATTGGACTTATCCAAAGCCAGCGTTGCTGTAGAAGGGTTCGGAGCTGTCGGAAAAGCCGTTGTTAAATTTTTGACTGAGAAAGGCACAAGGATAGTAGCAGTTTCAGATTCTAAAGGAGCTATATATCAGCCAGATGGTTTGGATTACGAAAGGTTACTGAAGGTCAAACAATCTACAGGCGCGGTGAAAAACTACAAGGGTGGAAAGGTAATCGAAAACGAGGAATTGTTTCGGCTGCCAGTGGATGTTTTAATTCCAGGAGCGAGACCTGATGTTATTTCTAGGGAGAATGCACGAGACATTAAGGCATCAGTTATTGTCGAAGCCGCTAACATTCCAGCCACGGTTGAAGCTGAGAGCATTCTTCATGACAGGGGGATTCTTGTGGTTCCTGATTTCATTGCAAATGCTGGGGGGGTCATAACCGGTGCTGTAGAATATATGGGTGGAACTGAAAATGAAGTCTTTAAAATAATCAAAGACAAGATTACCAAGAATACAAAGCAGGTCCTTGATATGGCAAAGGATCAGAAGGTGTTGCCTAGAGTTGCTGCGGAAACTCTGGCAAAGGAACGCGTGCTTAAGGCAATGAAGTAGGCGTTGACTTGGGTGTTAGAATGAGAACTCTATTGTTAACAGAAGAGCACATCAAACAACTGCTATCCATTGATGAAGTGATGGAGGCTGTTGAATCAGCATTTAGAGAAAAAGGCCTAGGCCACGTGCAGATGCCAGCGAAATTATATCTGTTTTATAAGAAACACAATGGTGACCTCAGAGCTATGCCATCATACCTTGAGGAACTCGATGTTTCCGCAGTTAAGGTGGTCAATGTTCATCCAGAAAACCGGGTTAAATATGGTCTTCCCACGGTCATGGCAACTATTGTTTTAATAGACCCAAAAAGTGGTGTGCCTTTAGCGATAATGGGGGGCACTTGGATTACTGACATGAGAACTGGTGCTGCTGGTGGTATTGCGGCTAAGTATCTTGCTAGAAAAAGCCCTAAGGTTGTGGGCTTTGTTGGAGCAGGGGCACAGTCTAAGACACAACTTTTGGCTCTCTTGAGTCTTTACGGAAAGCTCGGGAAAGTCAAGGTTTGGAGTCGAACCGAGGAAACTAGAGACATGTTTGTAGCTGAAATGGGATCAATTTGCAGTGGTTCAACGGAAATAGTTTCTGTCGGCAATGTTAAGGATGCTGCCAAGGATGTTGACATTCTTGTGACAACAACTCCTTCAAGGAAGCCTATAGTTTCAGGTAATTGGATTGCATCTGGCACACATATTAACTGCATTGGCGCAGATGCTCCAGGGAAAGAGGAATTAGAACCTTCCATATTAACNAAAGCGAAGATCATTGTTGATGATTGGGNCCAAGCTTCGCACAGCGGCGAAATCAATGTTCCATTGGCAAAGGGCATTATAACCAAAAAGGATGTTTGGGGTGAAATAGGCGAGATTGTGGCTGGTTTGAAATCAGGGAGAACTTCCTCCGATGAAATAACTGTTTTCACGTCTACCGGACTAGCAGTACAGGACGCTGTCACAGCAGAACTTGCCTACAAAAAAGCTTTGGCGAAAAAAATTGGAAGTTTTATTGAGATTGTATAAAGGGATTTGTATCATTTAATTGAATATTCATTGATTGTTCTGGAATACAGGGGGAGTTGTATACTGAGTAGATGCGATATACCCTTTTCCAGTATACACGGTGATTACTGTGTTCTCATTTCTGTAATTGGTCCAATTCCATGTGCACTGAAACGTGGTGGTTGAGTTTAAATTAAGCGTATATGGAAGAACAGGGAGCAAACCCGATATTTCTACTATGGTTCCATTCTCCAAGGTTACTGCTATTTTAGTAATGAAGGCATCATCAAGCGAAAACTCAGAGTTCCTCAAAGTGATATTGAAGTTCTTTGTGTCGATGGGGTCGAAAACAACACTGATGATTGCAAAGAATACACGTGTTGGCGTAACTTTAGTAAACTGCGCTGTATAGTTCTCTGTAGAACGTATTATAATCGTGACTTTCTTGCCTTGATAATTTAACCAATTCCAATGGCAAATGAAGGTTACTGTGGAATTTGACTCTAATTTGTAAGGAAGTTGCGGTGTTGCTTCTGTTCCATTTATGCTTTGGATAGTTCCGTTTTCCAAAACTAGAGTTATTTCTGTTAAATTGACATGTGTGGTATAGAATTCTGAATTCTGAACAGTTACATTGAAAGCATTTGTGTTTACTGGGTCAAGAATGGCATTTATTATTTCTATTGGGGCGGGTGTGACTGCAGTATAGTATATTGTGTAATTCTGTAAGGTATGAACACCTAATGTGACATTTTTGTTTCGATAAGTGGCCCATTTCCACGGGCATCGAAAGGTTATAGAAGAGTTGGGGTTAAGTGGGTACGGAAGCGAAGGTTCAATTTCTGTTATGTTTATTTCAACAATTGTCTCGTTTTCTAGGGTGAGAGTTATTTTGGAGATGTTAAGGTAGCTCGGGGAGAGCTCAGAGTTTCGAATTGTTAGGTTAAAGTGGTTTATGTCAGGTTCGCTGAAGAGGGCGTCTGTGACCTCGAGGATTACTGGCTTTGAAGTGAAATGAGTAACATATGCAACATAACCCTGCAACGTATGCACTGCTATTGTAATACTTGAGTTCTGATTATCAGCCCAGTTCCATAAGCATTTAAACGTGACAGAGGAGTTTGGGTTCAATGTGTATGGAAGTGATGGGGCAACGTTTTCAGTTTTCAAAGTTTCTGTTTGTACTGTTATATCTGTAATGTTAACATAGGTAACTGAGTCTTCATGGCTTTGAATTGTGATGTTAAAATGGGTGAGACTTATTGAAGAGTCAAAGTGTACATCGGTGATACTGAGGCCCACAAAATACGTTGAAGTCTCTAATGTCGGACCAGAACCATCCTCAATAAAAACAGAGATTCCTATGTTTTGGCCTGTGTAGTTTGCCCAATTCCAAAAGCACTGGAAAGTTTGATAATTACCGTCTAAAAGTTCGTATGGAAGGGATGGATTAGCAGTGGTTATAGTGTGAATTTTTCCTTCTTCAGTCGAAGTGGTGATTTTTGTGATTTTGGCTTTTGAGGGAGAGTATGATGGGTTTAAAAGGGTGAGGTTAAAGAAATTTGTGTTTTGAGGCGTGAAGGATACATTTGCGATGGCTACGGAGGGTTTGTCAGGGATTGTTATGCCAAGTTCAATGATGGGTCCTATAGCCCATAGGTATGACAAGAAGGCGCCGATTACGAAATCGATTAACAATAATAAAATAAGAGATAGTCCTGAGATTGCTTTTATGTTTCGGGTGACTTTCATCTTATTCCCACTACTACGCTCACAATGTTTGTTTTATTGATTATCTCAAGTCCCTCTATAGAGTAGATAAAGATTCGGGTCATCAAACTAAGTTAGTATTAGCTTGGTTGCAATCGTTTCGCCTTTTCCGCTGCCTCTGTAACAGCTGATATTATAACTGCCCTCACTTTGCCCTTTTCAAGTTCCAGAAGGCCTTCAACCGTTGTGCCTGCTGGCGTGGCTACCATATCCTTTAGTTTTGCCGGGTGTTCTCCTGTTTCGACAACCATTTTTGCTGCACCTAAGGTGGTTTGGGCTGCGAGGGTTATAGCTATGTCTTTTGGTAAACCGAGTCTTACGCCGGCGTCGGCTAAGGCTTCTATTATGAGGTAGATGTAGGCTGGGCCGCTACCAACTAAGCCTGTGGCGAGGTTCAAGTATCTTTCATCGAGTTGTATAACTCGTCCCAGTAGGCTGAGGATATCCGTTACCATCTTTAATTCTTCTTTTGTGGTGTTTTCAGAGGGACATACTGTGATCATGGCTTCTCGGACGGAGACCGCTATGTTGGGCATCACCCTAATAACTGGAATATTCTTTGCCAGATGCTCTCTGAGAAACTCCAGTGTAACGCCCGCCGCAATGGAAACCAAGACTTTTCCAGTCTTCATTGAAGGCCCAATTTGTTTTAGAACGTTTTCTACGTGTGTTGGTTTCACAGCTATTATGATTATGTCACCGAATTTCACTGCCTTTTTAACATCATCAACGCATTCCACTGTATAGGTTTGGGTAATGTACTTGCGGCGGCTCTCTATGATTTCGAAGGCTTTGATGTCTTTTGGGGTGTATGCACCTGATTTTAGAAGACCTGAGATTATGGATTCTCCCATTTTTCCTGCTCCGATAACTACAACTTTCCAAGGTTTGTTCAAGATGTTTCATTCCTCCGTTGGTTTTTGGTTATTTGTTGTTCTAAGGGATAAGTTTTTAGTCGTATTATTTTGTGTGTGGGTGTGTCTGTCTCTAGGTCTAGTATAGAGGGGGAGAGGGGTGAAGGTTTGATTTAGAGTGGTATCTTCTCTAAGTGATAAAGAAAAAAAGTTTTGGTTTTTTCATCAATTGCCGAAAGACACTGTAATTCTAATTGTCTAATTTTGAAATGGAGGTAGTTTTGGTTTCTGTTTGGCTGCTCCGAATTGATAAAAATTGAAAACCTATTTTCAAACCGCATGTGTGCGTGTGTAAGGGCTGGTATATAGAGGGAAAGGAGAGAAAAATCTTCAGGCTTTGTTCCGAATCTCCACTATGATAAGAATTTTATTCCTTCCTTCAAATATTCTCTCTGCCGGCTCTTAGTTCTCCTCAGTCCCGCTATGCATGCATATAAAGGTTAATAAGGAGGATTGATGTAGAGCAGGTCACGCAGTTAGGTATTTTCTGAAAGAGGTAGAACGGTTAAGACGGTTTTGCTTTTTTTAGGACGATTCTAGCTGACAAATCAACTGAGGCGATAGGATGTCATACGGATTTGGAAGTAGCAGACCAAGGTACAACATGAAGAAGCCAGTTGAAGTTGACAAGGAATACGAAGCTGAAATCGAGGACATTAGCAGAAGAGGCGACGGGATAGCGAAAATTGAAGGCTTCATAATATTTGTGCCAGAAACCAAGAAGGGAGACCACGTTAAGTTCAAAGTAACAAGGGTTGGAAGTCGGTTTGCGATTGGAGAACTAGTGCAAACCTGATCTAAGAAGTGCTCGGAATTCAGGTATCAAGAAAATTCGAAAGAAGGAGGTGTATCATATGTCCAAAGAGTCAAACACCGTGTATATCGGAAGGAAACCCGTAATGAGCTATGTGTTAGCAGTCATCACGAGTTTCTCGGGATCTGACGCCAAAGAGATAACTTTGAAAGCACGTGGACAAGCGATAACGACTGCTGTTGATGCAGCTGAGATAACCAGACGCAGATTCCTTAAAGAACTGAAAATAGGCAAAATCTCCATAGGAACAGAAGAGATGCCGCCAAGAGAAGGAGAAGGCAGACCAAGAATGGTCTCAACAATGGAGATAGCGTTGTCACGTAAGTAAGGCGAAACTAGAGCAAATTCTGGAGTGTACGAACAATAACTGAAATAGGTGACCGCATTAGGTGCCCAAAATGCGGAAGAGAAAGTCGCATTGTGTGGGTCTCGCAAGATGGGAAAATAGCGGCGTTAAAATGCACGGAATATCACAGTCAGATAAATGCCCCTCCAACAAAGTTTAGTAAGAATATCGAAACCAAGACGAAGAAAGGAATGGTATTCCTCATAGAGGTAGACAAAAAATAGGAATTCCCATTTACAACGTGAATTTAACAATAGGTCTTACAACTGAACCGAGATAAACAATCAAATCGAAACTAGGAATGGATTAGATGCGAAGTAGAAGATGGATGATGCGAGGACGACCTCGAGGTAGAGGTCATTCAGCAGTTGACACGAGGCTTCTCGAGTGTCTTGTAAAAATTTCTGTAAGACACAGAATTGATCCAAACAAATTCTTCAGCAAGATTGTGGATGCTTGGAAGAATGGAAGATCTAGGTGCAGGCAATTGATGATTCAGTGTCGTGAAAGAATGAGGGACCGTGCCATTTTTCTTATAACCGCAGATTACGATGTAGTTGCGCAATTTCCTATACCAGAGCACCTTCTTAAAGAAATAGCTCCACTGAAAGAATTTGCATATATGATTGAACGTGAGAAAGATGCTCTAATGAAGAAAACAAATGACAGTGGAGTAAGATATTATAAAATTAAAGATTTAAAGGTTAGAATGAAGCGAATTAACTTGAAAGCTCGTGTTCTTGCGATTTCAAGGCCACAGTTAGCTTTAACAAGATACAACGATTATGTTATGTTCACCAATGTAACCTTGACAGATGAAACTGGCACCGTGAAACTGACTCTATGGAACGGTCGAATAAACTCACTTTCCACCAACGACATAGTTGAAGTTGAAAACGCACGCGTCACTGCTTATAGAGGTGAAACTCAACTGAGAATCGGGAGACACAGCAAACTAAGAGTTATCGAGAATAATGAGGGAGTCCGCGCAAGAGAACTGGAACATACCCCAGATCTAAACAGCATCGCAACACGCGTACTTGAGTGAGGAGCGAGACAATGTCTAGAGATCCTGTTTGCGGCGTGGTTCTGAATGAAAAAACATCCAAATTTAAGAGAAGTTATGACGGAGAAACATACTATTTCTGTAGTGTGAAATGCAAGCAGAAATTCAAAAGGAATCCGCACAAATTTGTAAAGTAGCCCTGGATTCTTTCTGTGCACTCGGTATCTTCTTCTTCGTCGGTAACATCTTCTTCTGTTAGGTCTTTAGGTATCCGTTTTTTCTTAGCCATTCGGCTTGATTTCGTTTGTATCGCCATATTATGTCGCCCCGCTTGTCGGACTGGAAATCCCATGGAGAGACCAGAACGATGTCTCCCAGCCTTATCCACATTC